>Ga0182018_10001420_pt1 | contig 27316 bp, 20 predicted proteins | sample 812P2MmetaG_FD_120490 | JGI IMG/M metagenome (GOLD analysis project Ga0182018, IMG submission 120490) | Permafrost microbial communities from Stordalen Mire, Sweden - 812P2M metaG | ecosystem: Environmental > Terrestrial > Soil > Wetlands > Permafrost | place: Sweden: Stordalen | collected...
CCGAGCTGACCCGACGCGTCCAAACATGCGGTCGGTCTCCGATCCCGGGCGACCAGTCCAATGGTCGGAACATCCTCATCGACGCCAGCCGTGGAGAGGTCAGAACGCCGTCCCGTCGCTTAGGTAGCTTCGTTGCTTTATTCAAACCCTCCAGAGTCTGTTGAGGTCCGGCGTCAACGAGGCGATTCTTTCTGCATCCCGTCGAAACAGATGTAGCGGATTTCGTCGCAAGGACGTCTTGAAGACCCCCACGCGCAAGCGGCACTTGTGCACCGGGCCAGATGGATATACAAGGACGCCCCGTGCTGACATTTCCGTGCGGGTCGCGAGCGCCTTGAAGCCCCGAGGTGGGGCGTGTCGTAGCCCCCAAAATGGCCACCCTGGCTCCCCTGGGCAGCCCGTTCCGCCGTGACCTACTCTGGTGTTCCCAGGCGGGAGGGTAATTCTTGAGCACCGAGAGCGCGACGATCCTGTTCACCGACGTGGTGGGCTCAACGGAGCTCTCGCAACGTCTGTCGGCCGAGGCCGCCGACGAGGTTCGCCGGGGGCACTTCTCGATTCTGCGCCAGGCCCTGGCCGAGGCCGGTGGCACCGAGGTCAAGAACCTCGGCGACGGCCTCATGGTGGTCTTCAGCTCGGCCTCCTCGGCTATCGGTTGTGCCGTGGCCATGCAGCAAGGGGTCGAGCGGGACAACCGGGACCGGGAGCACTCGGTGGGACTGCGAGTAGGGCTGAGCGGGGGCGAGGTAAGCAGAGAGAACGACGACTACTTCGGCGACCCGGTAGTCGAAGCGGCCCGGCTCTGTGCCACCTGCGAGAGCGGGCAAGTCCTGGCCACCGATGTTGTGCGGGCCATGGCTGGTCGGCGCAGTCGTTACGAATGCCTCTCGCTCGGAGAACTGACCCTGAAGGGACTGTCCGACCCGGTCGAAACCGTCGAGGTGGTCTGGGAGCCCCTCGGAGGGGCCGACACCGACCCCGGGACAGTCATCCCTTTGCCAGGTCGTCTGGCAGTACGCCCCATGGTGGGTGTTGTTGGACGCGAAGCCGAGATGCAAACCATGACCGACGCCACCAAGCGCGTCGCCGCGGGCGAAGGGCGCGAGGTGTTGCTCATTTCGGGCGAGGCCGGTCTGGGAAAGACGACGCTCGTGGCCGAAGCGGCAAGGGCTGCGTTCGAGGCTGGGGCCTGTGTGCTGTTCGGCCACTGCGAAGAGGACCTCGCCACCCCCTACCAGCTCTTCGCCGAGGCCCTCCGCCACTACGTCACCCACGCCCCGGAAGGTCAACTCCGCAGCCACGTCGAGGAGTACGGATCGGAACTGTCCCGACTTGTGCCAGCCTTAGCCAGCAGAATTCCGGGCCTTCCGCCGTCGAAGGCCACCGATTCCGATACCGAGCGGTTCTTGCTCTTTGCCGCCGTGGTCGGTCTTTTGGCCAAGGTGTCGGAACACCAGCCAGTCGTCCTCGTCCTCGACGACCTCCAGTGGGCTGACAAAGGAAGCCTGCTGCTCCTTCGCCACCTCACGGCGGCCGAGCAAGCCATGCGCGTACTCACACTCGGTACCTACCGCGACAGTGAGTTATCGCGCTCCCACCCGCTCCTCGACACCCTGGCGGCGCTGCATCGACAGAATGACGTCAGTCGCATCGAACTGGCAGGGCTCGACGACATCGGCGTAATGGCGTTGATGGAGGCCGCCGCCGGTCATACCCTCGATGACGCCGGAGTGGGTCTCGCCCACGCTGTCTATCACGAGACCGACGGCAACCCGTTCTTCGTGAGCGAAGTGCTGCGCCACCTGTCGGAGACCGGGGCTATCTACCAGGACGCCACTGGACGGTGGACCTCTGAGAACACCGTGGAACAGGTGGCCCTACCCGACAGCGTGCGCGTCGTGATTGGTGCCCGGGTCGGACGACTGGGACAAGACGCCGAGCGTGTGCTGTCGCTGGCGGCGGTCATCGGTCGGGACTTCGACCTCGATGTTCTGGCTCGGGCCACGAAGTCCTCGGAAGACGAGCTGCTCGACATCCTTGAAGCAGCCACCACTGCCTCCCTGGTGCGGGAGTTGGCCGACGCCCCTGGGCATTACAACTTCGCCCACGCCCTCATCCAGCACACCTTGTACGAGGACTTGGGTCTTACCCGTCGAGCCCGGGCACATCGGCAAGTAGCCGAAGCCCTGGAAGACCTGTGCGGCGACCGCCCCGGGAGCCGGGTGGGCGAACTGGCCCGCCACTGGTTCAGCGCCACCCAACCCATCGATCTGGCCAAGGCCATCGGTTACTCGCGCCAGGCGGGCGACGCCGCTCTCGATGCCCTCGCCCCTGCCGACGCCCTTCGTTACTACGCCCAGGCCCTCGACCTCTGCCCCCAGGCCACCGACCCTGATCCCGTCCTCGGCATCGACCTGGCCATCGGCCTCGGCACGGCCCAGCGCCAGGCCGGGGACCCTGCATTTCGCGAAACCCTTCTTCACGCAGCGCATCGGGCGGCCAATCTCGGCGACACCGAGCGTTTGGTGGCGGCGGCCCTGGCCAATAACCGGGGCTGGGCCAGCGCCATCGGCACCATCGACGCAGACAAGGTCGAGATCCTGGAGATCGCCCTTGGTCGGCTGTCTACCGACGACCTGGATCGGGCTCTCGTCCTCGCCACGCTGTGCTCCGAGCTTGCTCACGGCAGCCCACTCGACCGACGTCAGGCTCTTGCAGATGAGGCCGTAGCCATCGCACAGGCCAATGGCGACGACGCCGTCATTGTGCGGGTGCTCAATCATGTCTCGCTCCCGCTCCAGGTGCCATCCCTCCTCGAACAGTCGCTGGACAGGTCGGCCGACGCTCTGGTTCGAGCCGAACGGGTCGGTGATCCGGTGCTGCTTGACTATGCAGCTATTTGGCGTGCCATCACTGCTTGTCGCGCGGCGGACATCGAAGAACTGGACCGCTGCGTCGAGATAGCCAGGGGGCTCGTCGAGCAGCTCGACCAGCCCCACTTGACCTGGGGGAACACTTTCATGCGCGCCCAACGAGCCATAATCGCCGGGGACACTGATCGGGCCGAACAGTTGGCCACGGAGGCCCTCCAGATCGGCACCGACACCGGTGAGCCCGATGCCGCAATCTTTTTCGGTGCCCAGTTGGTGGGCGTGAACCACCAACGCGGGACCGCCTACGAGATGGTTCCTATCATCGAGCAGATGATCGCCGAGACTCCCGATCTTGGCCCGGGAGCACTCAACGGGGCCCTGGCCTTGGCCTATACGGATGGGGGCAGAGTTGATGACGCGCGTCACCTGCTCGAGGAGTTCGCAGCCGCAGAATTCGATCTCCCGTTGGACCAGATCTGGATCCCCGCAATGGTCAATTACGCCGATGCTGCCGTTGAATGTCGGGACCTGACGTACGCCATGCCGATGTTCGACAAACTCGCTCCGTGGGCTGATCAGTTGTCCTGTACCGGTTCAACGGCCGAAGGACCGGTCAGCCACTACCTCGGCGGCCTCGCCACCGTCCTCGGCCGCTACGAAGAAGCGGATGCCTACTTTGCACAATCCGCCGCGTTCAGCGCGCGGGTGGGTGCAAAGTTCTTCGCCGCCCGCACAGACTTCTTATGGGGCAGGATGCTGGCGGAGCGCCGTGCCCCCGGGGACATCGAGAAGGCTCGGGACTTACTCACCAAGGCGCACACCACTGCAGTGACCAACGGCTACGGGACCGTGGAACGGCGCGCTGCGGCGGCACTCCAACTGTTGGACGCCTAGCGACAAAGCGAGTCCTCGCCCCGTACGGTATCGCCGCCCTTTCTTGCGTCATCACTCAATGCCGACCAGGCGATAATGATTCATAATGCCGGTGTGAGTACGGTCGACCACGGTGGGCTCCGAACCGTCGGGAAATAGGGACGAGCCACAGTTGCAAGCCATAGAGAAGGGATGGCACGGCCGTTCCGGATCGGAGCGACGGACGGTCTGGGTTGTTCTAGCAACCCGGACCAATCACCCCACCTCTGAGACGGGACGTGCCGTCTTTCAATGTGCGGCTGGAGGGACCAGTCGACGACACCCGAAGATGTCACGGGACTCCAACTCAGACCGAACCTGCCAGCACTCCCGAAGTTATAAAGGAGCGGCAGTCAAGCGGTGGATCCCTCAGAGAAGTATCAATGTTAGGGGCAGTTCAATTCAGAGGCGACCGGCTGAGCCGAAAATGAACCATCGCGTCGCCTGGATCTCAGTCGTCCAGCCCTCTGCCTCGATGAGTGACTGCAGCTCGCCTGGCTCGTACATCACACTGACGACCCGGTACCGCGATCCGCCGCTAAGACGACGCAGGTGAAGGTCGGTGTCGTATTGGACGACGAATGGATCCTTCGTAGTCGTGCTTGGCACTGGGTCGTTTCGATTGTCGATGAGGAACGCCCGGCCTGAGGGAGTGAGGCATGAGTCAACCAGGGACCAGAACTCGCCCAATCGGGCCCTTGGTACGTGCGAAAGCCAGAAGGAGAAGAATACAGCGTCATATTTGGAGTCTGCTTGCCAATCGAAGAGATCCTCTACGACATAGTTGACATCGGAGCGTCCCACCCGTTCCTGGTTGAGTGCGAGAACCTCAGGCGAACTGTCCACAACGGTGAGGCGGTCGGCTGTCCGTGCGAGACGCTCAGTCCACCAACCAGTTCCCCCCGCCAGTTCCAAGACCAAGCCCTTAGCGCCAAAGGAGGTTAGGGCGTCGTCCACGACCGCTACCTGGCGCTGCCATTCGAGCAGCTGTTCCTCGCCCCGGTCATACCGACCCCGTCGCTGCCACCATTCGTCATACTCGGGCGTTCGCGCCCGATAGTACGAACGCTGCTCGGCGAGCAGGTCATCGTCGCTCACATCCACAGTTTCGCGCTCGTAGGCGAGTGCCTCAAAGATTGGCCAGCTGCACCTCGAACCGGGCGAACTGGGCTACTTCGGAGACCTGGTCGGACGGGGAATTGGGGACACTTCGTCGATGGGTTCGGGCAACAGGTGTGGCCCGCTCACTCTTGACCCGCGTCATTGCGCAGTTGGGTACATGGGAGACTCTGACATCGATCCGACCCCGACTCATGGCAGCGCGAACATGCAGAACAGTGGCGGACAACACGACCGCCAGGAATGGGTCCGCGTCAACTTCACCCAGATCTTCGGTACTTCCGCCGAGGAATTGCAGGCACAGGGGATCAATCCTCGTCAATACGCCAGGGAACACCGCGGCGAGATCCGCCGGTTCGCTCAGATGCAACGTAGCCAGGGCATCGCTGTTCCCAGCGGTCGTCCCGCCAGCGGCCGTGGACCGGGCAACACTGAACCCGGTGCCGGCGAACCTACCAATCAGGGATACGGCTATGGCGGGGGTCGACGCTTCGGCATCGGAATGCGCGGCGGTACTGGGTGGATAGGGATACTGCTCGTGTTGTTCGCCCTGCGATTCTTGCTGGTCGACTCATTCGCCGGCACACACGCTGCCATCTTCTGGGTACTCGGAATCGGCGGGATCATGTTGGTCGCACGAGTGTTCCTCTTCTCCTGGCTCCGCAAGAGACGATTCAACCGACGCCAGTCGGGGGAGCATAACTAGAGATTTACTTCACATCGACGGTCTGCCATCGGAAGTTTGGAAATGGTCCCACCAGCCCTGTGATCGGGGGCACCCTCTGGCCTCATATTCCACTCAATCCCGGAGTCGATTTCTCAGGGCTGAAGACATGCTCGGATGCCTTCTTGCTGCCTGGAGACGGAGCAACTTCTTGCGTCAGATTTTGGCGTGCGCCTCCGTGGAGTGGGACGAACCAATGTAGCTCAGGGGTACGAACGGTCGGGTTGAATGTTGCCCTTCCTTGTCATTGTCGACGAGGGCGGTAACGCCAGGAAGGCAACCGGAGGCTCTCACAGACTCACGGTCCAATAGCAACGCGCTGCCAGCCTCCCTCTGCCAGCCGCCAAAAGGCGGAACGGGTCCGCACGAAAAGGGTCCCCCTTGCGTCGACAACTTGCTGTGGTCCTTCGGATTCGAGAGATCCCGGAACGGCAAGTTGCCACAAAAGACCTCCGTCGGTTGTATTCACCGACTTCTGCAGTCAGGGTGAGCGTGGTGGTGGTGGTAAGTCTTCCCACTACTCTCGCAGCTTCTGGGGTGCGCGCACCCGCCAAGAGTCAGAAAGCACCTCCCACAATTCATCTGCCTCGAGTTCGCTCAAGCGGATCAGGACAGTTGGATGGCGATCGTGGTGCGGGGTCGAAAAGAACGTCGTCGGCTCTGAAGCGATGAGCGCCGCCTTCTCATCTACGTCGTCGCACCACAAGACGAGGGCGTCACCTTCAGGCCTCATACGTGCGAACAGGCGATCACGAACACGGAACCCCGGCGTGCTGTAGGAGGGGTTCTCGACGACGTCGGGCGGCGACAACGAGAGGCGGCGAACGTCATCTTCGGTGATCATGGACCCAGACCGTACGACAATGGGCCAAGGGTCCGCCGACAAGCCGGATGCCGGACGGCCAAGCGCTGGATGTGTCCCAACGTCCCGGCGGTGGGGGACACCGTGGCAGTGCCGAGTTGGGCAATGATTGCCTGGTTCATGGTGGGGGAAATATCACCAGGGTCATGGGGTAGTACCACCCTGGCACGTGACACCGCATCGCCTTAGCCTGCCTGGTAGGCGCACCGTGGTGCCACGAAGGTGGCGTGTGAAATCGAACTCGACGTCGGTGGACATGGGATGGATCTGGTGAAGCGACGCTCAGGCCACACCGGCCACCGGTATTGGCCTAGGAAGGCGACGGGCGCGTGGACGCTCTCAGGCTGATCTTCCGGGCCGAGCTGCGCCGCCGGTGGCGATCGTGGCTGGCGTTGGCGATCCTCATCGCGGTCGTCGGAGGCGTTGTCATGGCCACCGCCGCCGCCGGCAGGCGGACGGCGACCGCGTTCCCAACCTTCGTGCGGACTCACGGCTACGACTTCGTCGTCTTCAACGGGGTGCCGTTACCGGAGCTTGCCCGGTATCCCGCCGTCGCTTCCATCACGACGGCACCGGCCGCCTACAACGGCCAGCCCGCGTGCGCCTGCACGCACCCGATCGACAACAACAACTTCAACGTCATGTATGTACCGCCCAAGGAGATGTCCCGTACCGTCAACCTCGTCGCCGGCAGGATGCCCGACCCGTCGTCGCCCGACGAGGTGCTGGCCTCCTTCAACCTGCAGCGGGACAACGGCGTCCACGTCGGGACCGTCCTGCGGATGAGGATGTATGCGGCCTCCCAGTCGGAGGCTGTCAACAACGCCACCGGTGCCGGTCCCCCGCCGACGGGTCCGTTCGTCTCCTTCCACGTCGTCGGCATCGAAGCGGCCGTCTACGAGTTCCAGGCCGGGACCACACCGTTGTACGACGTCTACACGACACCGGCCTTCGCCCGTTCCGTGCTGCCGAAGACGACCTCGGGATTCATCTACCTCGTGAAGCTGCGCCACGGGGCCGCCGACGTTGACGGCTTCAAGACCTACGTCAAGTCGTTGGGCAACGCCTCCTACACTGACTTGAGCACCCCCGAGGTGCTGCTGGCCGACTCCATCCATCCGCAGGCGGTCGGCTGGTGGCTGTTGGCCGCGCTGGCCGCGCTGGCCGGGGCGGCCGTCGTCGGGCAGGCGCTGAGCCGGACCCGCCTGGTGGAGAGCGACGAGTTCCCCATCCTCCAGGTGCTCGGGCTCGAGCGGAGCGGCCTCGTGGGGCTGGGCATGGCATCGACCCTGCTCGTCGGCCTGGTCGGCGCCGCGGGAGCGTTGGCCGTCGCCTTTGTGCTCTCCCCTCTCGCCCCGGTCGGCGACGCTCGCCTCGCCGAGCCATCGTCGGGCCTGCGTTTCGACGGCCCTGTCCTTCTGCTGGGAGCGGTCGCCACGGTGGTGGTCGCGCTCGCCCTGGGGGTGTGGCCGTCGCTCCGCGCAGCGCGGGGTCGGCCGGACGACGCCCGTCGTCCCCGCTCGTCGGCCGTCGTCGGGTTCGTGGGCGCGGCGGGTGCGCCACCGACCATGGTGATCGGTGTGCGCAACGCGCTCGAACGCGGGCGCGGCGCCGCTTCCGCGCCGGTGGCCACCGCACTCCTGGGCGCGGCGGTCGCCGTGGCCGCGCTATGCGGCACTGCCGTATTCGGGTCGAGCCTGGCGCACCTCGACGCCACGCCGGCACTCTTCGGCGATACCTACCAGGTGATCATCTACGGAACGGCGAGCACGTCGAGCACGTCGCTCTCCCAAGCCGACCAGCATCAGGTGATCCGGGGGCTCGAACGCCACAAGGGAATCGACCGCATTACCGTGGCCACGGGCGCGCCCATCTCCATCGACGGCGTCAGCGTGCAGGCGGCCGCGTATGCCGCTGTCCGCGGCCCGCCCCTCCTTGTGGCGATCAGTGGTCGGCTCCCTGACGGTCCAGGCGAGATCGCGTTGGGTTCGTCCACCATGCGCCTGATCGGCACCCATGCGGGCGCCGTCGTGCTGGTGCGGTTCGCGTCGCCCACCGGCCACGCGCACAGCGTGCCGTTTCGGGTCGTGGGGACGGCGGCGCTCCCGACGGGTGTCGGTGACGGAGAGGTCGGGCTGGGCACGGGTGCGCTGCTGACGCTCGGTGGATACGAGCAGGCGGCGTGTCCGCACGGCACGGCCAACGAGAAGTGCGTCGGGTCGATTTTGGGGAGCACCGCCGTGCTTGCCAGTGCCACGCACGGCGGTTCGGGGCACGTGACGATCGAGCACATCATCTCCGCCGATCAGAGCTACGTCGGGACCCCGTTCACGCCGACGACGCTCGTGAACTTCGGCGAGGCGGTCGACTTCCCACTCATCCTCGGCCTCATCCTGGCCATCTTCGGCGCCGCCACCCTCACCCACCTGCTCGTGGTGAGCGTAGGTCGACGCCGCCGGGAGATGGGACTGCTCAAGGCGATCGGGTTCGTGAGCCGTCAGGTGGGAGCGACGGTGTACTGGCAGGCCACGACGGTCACCCTGGTGGGCCTTGTCGTCGGTGTCCCGGTCGGCGTGGCGCTCGGGCGGGTGGTCTGGAGGGCCTTCGCCCTCAACGTCGGCGTTGTGCCTGAGCCGGTCGTCAATCCCTGGGTCATCGTGGGCCTGGGCGCGGCCGTCCTGGTGGGAGCCTTCGTGCTGGCCATCGGCCCAGCGTTGGCGGCGGCACGGGCGCGGCCCGCTCGGCTGCTACGGATGGAGTGACGCAGGCACCACCGGTTCAGCGGCGCACCCACTCCGCCCTCTCCGTCGCGCCCAAGCGATTCTCGAACGGTCCGAGACAGAATGACTCCAAGTACGGAACGCGTCCTATAGAGCGCCGAACCCGACAATACGAGTATCGCAGAAGTGCCTGCTTGGAGTTCGGAGTCGGTCCGGGGCAATGCGACATGCCCTATTGCATGGGCGCGGGTCGCGGCATCACCGCGATGAACCGGACCCGGCATTCTGCTCCCTTTTACCTCAATGGCATCCATTGGTTTTGGGTCGAAGGTTGAGGTTGATCGGGGCTGCAGAATCGTCGTGTTAGGCGAACTTGGACGTCAGGCCACTCGGACCTACTCCGCCCAAAGGGTTGCGACCGTTCGCGCGTAGCGCGGCTCCCATACGTAGCGGGAGAGAAGCCGGATTGGGGGCGGTGGCATGCTGAGCACGGCGTTGCGCTCGACGGCATCGGCCCCGTCAAAGATCCACGGGAAGAATCGTGCCGAGCCGCGCATCCCGATCGCTTTGGCCGTCGCCTTGCCGAAGGACTCGAACTCGTCAACGCTCAACGATTTGTCGATGACAGGGAAACAGCGGGCTTCTTCATCGTCGAGATGTGACCCCAAGAGGATCGCGAGGGCATCAAGACCATCCGCCAGCTCCGCGCCGTTATCCCCTGTCGGGTTCTGCGCGAAGGAGGCAAACCCCATGCCGATTTCCCCGCACTTGGGCAAGAGCGCTTCGTGCTGGGCCTCCATCTCGGCCAGCACGGCCACCTCGTCGCCGCTTCCCGAGAGCTTGGGCCGTACGAGCGGCCAAAGGGAGTCATCTTCGACTTGGTGATGGTGGTGGAGCTGTTCGTTGATGAAGTCCCAGTGCGCGCCGAGCTGGCTTGCCCTGCGTTGGCTGACTCCGGGTGCCCGCACGGCCGAACTCAACCGCCCGATATCACGGCGGAACGCCTCGTGGATCAGGTAGACGATCGTGAAGCGACCCCTGGGGGGACTTCCGGTTTGTTCATCGCTCGCCATGGGCTCCGCCTCCCTTCTGCCGGACAGATTAGGACGATTCGGCGCGAAATGCTTTAGCGACGTACCGACCTTGTCATTCTCCAGGCGCCCGATATGAGGAATCGGCCAGCGGCCACTGGTGGCGCCATTGAACGGGAGTCGCCGTGGGTCGAATGGCCTTAAGGAGCCCGTCGATGCACCAGAGGTGCACCTTTCGCGGGAGAATTCCCCACACCGCCACTGATCCTCCCTGGGGAGGATTAGTGCTCACCGGAAAGGGCGGGCACCCCTGAAGGCTCGTGGGGCTTCTCCTGGTAGAGGGCTTTATTCCGGCCTATGGCCTTCCGCACTCCTCGCTAACGCCTGGTAACCAAAGCGGCCTTTCCTTCGCCCGAGAGATCGTCGAGTCCAACCAAGCGCCCAGCCATCACCATGACCAGCGCCTCCGCTGGACCCGTCACCTCGGGTCCGGCCCCGTGAGACCAGTCCATATCGGTGGCCGTGAGCTTCAACCCGGCGATGCGCTTCTTGGCACCGAATATATGAACGTCGTCCTTGACGAAGTCCGCCACCGGAACGAGATGAGCCTCAGGCAGATCGCGTTTGATGCCGAGAGGGCGACAGATGTCCTGACCATGGATCAGGACATGCATCAGGCTTCTGACCGGCCGAGCTCCAGTTGGGGCTTTGCGGTTGACAGCGGCGTTCCGAAGGGCGTTTAGAACGACCCCTGGGTCCTGCTGACCGCGTACTTGTCCATCAGCTGCCACCCATCGGTTGTAGTTGAAGCCGTGGCGAAGCATTCCAGCGAAGATCGCGCCAACTCCGAAGGCACCCTCCGCGCCTGCGGTCACGTGAGCGAGCACATCCCTGATGCGCCACTGGGCACACAGTGAAGGGGAGTTCCACTGCTCGTCATTTAGCTCGGCGAGTCGCTCAGCGAGATCTAGCATCTCGTCACGAGCTGGGTCGCATATCTCCACGTCAACCCTCCCGTAATCGACCGAAGAGTAGACCCACCCGTGGTGGCATGGCGAAACGAGGAAACCGTTCCGCGGTCCGCAGCTCGGCGCCTCACAGCACAGCTGCCGGATTTGCAAAGTCCAAGTCGTAAAGGGACATGCCGGTTACCTTGATTACGGCAGGCCCATTGTGGTCGCAACGCGCTGAGTCACAATCGCTGGTTGGTTCGGGTCTGATCCAGTCGAGCGATCATGTTTCACGGGCTCGGGAAGCAGCACGGGCGGAAGTCCGTACGAACTGGCGATTTTCCTCGGACCTGCCGCCATCTTGGGTGGTTTCTGTTTCTGTTGGATACGCCGGCCCGTGTCCTAACCCATTCGAGTTCCAGTCCATCAGAAGGTGAATCGGGTTGGGCGGAGTCAGCCTTCGGAACGTTGCGCGACGTGCTGGAGCTCGATCCACAGCGGGATCAAGAACTCGATGTAGACGTTGGTGAGCGTGTATTCGGAGTCGTTGTGGTGGGTGACCATTGTGCCGACGTCACTGATGTGGACCCGATCGTCCTTGCGCTGGTACACCCTGACCCGTTCCAGTATCTCCATCAGCTCCTCTTTGGAAGACACCTCCATCCCGAAGTGGTCCATCTTCGGAGTGACCATGAATTGGTCCTTTGCCGGCAGCAGGTAGAGGAACTGGCGCAATTCCCCGGTGTAGAGGATCAGGGGATTGCCCTTTTCCGTGCTGTTGTCTCCCTCGGTCCATCCGAAGACCTCGGAGTAGAAGTCGAGGAGCGCCACCCGACCCTCGTCATTGAGGACGTCGGCATCCACACTGATAGCCACGTGGTTGATCCGTGGGGCAAACGATGTCCCGCTCATGACGACATCGATGGTCGGACCATTACCTTGCTCGGGATTTCGCCGCGGGAGAGCCGTTCCATCGAATCCATCACCTCACTGAGCGGAATGTCGTTGGGTTCGATCAAGGACTCGAGCCGCAACGTTCCGCTGTTGAGCAGATCTACCGCCGGTTGGAAGCCGTCTTCATTGTAATTGTAGGCCCCGACGATCTCGAGCTCGAAGATGATCAAGCGGTTCTGGTTGAATCGGGGCGGTTCGAACCCGGTACCGACGATCACCAGGGTCCCCGCATAGTCGAGCTGGCCGAGCGCTGCTTCGGCGGCGCTTGCGTGTCCTGAGCATTCGAATATCACGGGGTAGGGCTCCGCCACCGGTTCGCCTATGGGTGGCTCCACCAGCGTGTCGGGTGTCACCACCCGGGTGGCTCCGACGTCGAGCGCCCGCTGGCGGCGGACAGGTGAAGGCTCACTCGCAGTGATGTCGGTGATCCCTTGCGCGCGGAGGACGGCGATGATGAGGAGCCCTACCGGACCGGCCCCGGTGACGAGCACTCGATCATCGGGCCGCACGCCGCCCATCTGCACCGCGTGCAGGGCTATCGCCGTCGGTTCGGTCAGAGCTGCCGCTCTGGTCGGGAGAGAATCGGGTATCCGGATCAGGCCGTCGGCACCGACCGTCTTGTAGCGGCAGAACGCTCCCATGTATCCGCGGAAGTCCGCTGGAGGGCGCTTGAGGCACACCGAAGGGCGGCCCCGTTGGCACGGCCGGCATACGCCGCACCCCGGGGTCGGATTCCCCACCACGCGATCACCGGGAGACCAGCCAGAGCCACTCGGCGCAGAGGCCACAATGCCGGACCATTCGTGCCCGAGAATGGCACCCGGCTGGGCGTATCGCTCGAGGACCATGTGCAGATCGGATCCGCAAATCCCGCACTCGGCAATTTCAACGAGCACATCTCCGGGTCCCGGCTTGGGACAAGGGACCTCCTCTACGGCGATCCTGCCCTCGCCTACGTAGACGGCTGCTGGCATCAATTCAGAAGGCACGCTTCCAATGGTAAGGGCGAATTGCGCCGAAGTCGATTGCGCCAGCCCTTATGAGCACTCTCCGTCTGGTGGTCGGTACCGCCGAGCCCTAGTCCATAGCGTGGATTGGCGTGTGATGAGGTGGCAAGATCAGTTGCCCGGAAGGGGGCGAAGTTGTCGGAACATTCAGAAACCCTCGCGAACGATCCGTTCAGTGGTCGACACCCGACCAGTCACGAACGGCTGACGGGATTGCCCTGGGATGCGTCGTACCACAGCGGCCCTGCACCTTGGGATATTGGCCGGCCGCAGCCCGCAATAGTGCGTTTGGCAGCCGGAGGCGGATTCGCCGGAGCGGTGCTCGACGCCGGCTGTGGGACGGGAGAGAACGCGCTGCTCGTGGCCTCGCTGGGATTTTCGGTGCTGGGTGTGGACGTGGCTGAGACCGCACTGGCCATGGCCCGAGCGAAGGCCGACGACCGTGGGATCGAGGTTGAATTCGTTGCGGCTGACGCATTCCAGTTGGAGCGTCTGGGACGCACGTTCGAGACGGTGCTGGACTGCGGACTTTTCCACACCTTCGACGACGACGAACGGTCACTGTACGTGGCGGGTCTCGCGTCGGTGACCGAAATCGATGGAACCCTGTATGTAGTGTGCTTCAGTGACGACGGTCCCGATACAGGCCCGCACCCCATCAGTAGGGAAGAGTTGAAAGCGGCGTTCAACCCCACGAACGGATGGAATGTCGACGCCATCGAGCCGGACCGGGTTCAGACGAGATACCACGACGACGACGGCGCGCCGGCCTGGTTCGCGAGAATCAAACGTATCTGATCACGGCCAGGATCTGAGCGTCGCTCCAGTCTGGTGTGGCCTCCCCCCGAGTTTTGCGACTGGTCGCCCGGCGGGTTAAGTTGACCGTACTGAGCATTGCAAAATGGATAATCGCGGTCTTAGTCGGGTGGGCTGAGCAGCGGGATTTTCTTGGATATTCTCGCAGCGGTGCTGTCGGTGCGGGACAACCGGAAGCAGGGGGACTGGTGGGTGTTCAGCAAGCACTGAAACAACACGATCTGAATCGACCGGTGGGCAATCGGGCCCGCTCGACCGATGGTTGAACGGACCTATCACTGGAGACGCTTCCTCATTGTGGCCGCCGTCTTTCTTCTCGGCGTAATCGTTGGGGGTGGCGAGTCGAGCGGGTCAACACTCCGTGCCTCGAAGTCATCGCACCAACCCACCGCACGGGTCAATGCCGTCTATATGGCTCAGGAGAATTCGAGGGTGCTGGTAAACGGGTCGGGGTATGCGTTGTACATGTTCGTTCCCGACCATCAACACCGCGTCACTTGCAACATAACCTGCGTGGAAAGTTGGCCGCCTTTCACGGTCGCCCCGGGAACTCACCCTCGGGCGGGATCCGGCGTCAAGAAGAGCCTGATCGGGACCGTCTCCTTCACCCCGGGCTATCGAGTCGTCTCCTACAACCGATGGCCGCTCTACACCTACCAGGATGATTACCAGCCGGGCATGGTTACCGGGCAGGGCACCAACCTCAACGGCGGTTACTGGTACCTAATGAAACCCGACGGTATGCCTCTCGTACCCGCCGGCGACCCCAGCCCATAAGTGACCCATCCTCCTCGCACGAGCAACCCGGAAGTGGAGGCTCGGAATTCTTCGCGATCAATGTCGCGGAGAGGGCTGTTCGCTGCGGGTGGAGTGAGTCTGGCCATTAGTGCCCTCAGCGCTGCAACGGTCACTCCGGCGGCCGAGGCATCTTCGACATCAGCACCGCCGGACCCGCCGGATGTCGATCTCATGCAAGAGCATGGTGTTCTCAAGCGGGTACTGCTGATCTATCAAGAGTGCATACGGCGTCAGAGCATCGGACAGGAGCTTCCGGTCTCGGCCGTCCATGACGGCGCGGAAATCATCCACGACTTCATCGAGGGTTTCCATGAAGCACTGGAAGAGGGCTTCGTCTTTCCCAAATTGCGGTCCGCCGGGAAGCTGGTGGGCACGGTCGACACTCTGCTTCTGCAACACGCCCGAGGTCGCCAGCTCACGCAGCTCATCCTTGCTGAGTCAGCCGCCCAGACAGCAACCGTCAATGATTCGGCTCAGATCGTCGGCGCCATGACGGCGTTCGTTCGCATGTATCAGCCGCACGAGGCACGGGAAGACACAGTCGTCTTCCCTACGTTCCGGTCGATCCTGACATCCGAGCAGCTCAGTCATTTGGGGACCAACTTCGCAGATCTCCAACGTGAGCAGTTCGGCCCCAATGCGTTAAACCAGACCGTCGCCAAGGTGGCCGCCATTGAAGAAACCCTCGGGATTTACGATCTCAGTCAATTCACCCCAGAGCCCATAACCCAATGATCGAGGCACCGGATCGGAGACGATTGATGATCAATAGGCCGCAAAGGTGGATCTCCCTCGCTTTGTTCTCGCTGTTCCTGAGCATTGCGACGGGGCCGTACGCCTCGGCGGCTACGTCGCCGACGAGAAGCGCGACGACCTTGGCCTCGCCATCGGCCACCTACGACGGAGGCAGCTCCCGTACGGGCTATTCGAGCGATACTTCGATAACGCCGGCCAACGTGGCGCGGCTCACGCAACGGTGGCACATCACGGAATCTGCGCCGATATCCGGACAGCCGATCGTTGATAGCGGAGTCGTGTATTGGGGTGATTGGAACGGTCTCATGCACGCCACATCGTTGACTGGCAAACCACTGTGGTCGACGTCACTCGGCCGATCCGCCAGGCCGCCCGGCTGTCCCTATCCTCTGTCCAGTTTAGGAATACTGAGCTCAGCAACGATCGGAACCATCAACGGTCGAAGGGTTGTGTGGGTAGGCGGGGGTAAAGGCCAACTGGTTGCCTTGAACGCCTCGAACGGCAAGACGATCTGGACAACCAATCTCAAAACGGAACCGGGCGACGCCATTTGGAGCTCACCGGCCTACTACGGCGGCAGCATCTACGTGGGGGTGGCGTCCTGGCAAGGCTGCCCGGACGAGTTCGGGCGAATCGTGCAACTCAATGCCGCGACGGGGAAAGTGCAGAATGCCATCAACTTCTCATCGATGTTGCCCAAGAAGTGCGCTGGTCCCGGTGCCTGGTCGTCGCCAGCGGTCGACCCGAGCGACGGATCCATCTTCATCGGCATATCGAATGACCTCTGTGGCTCGAAATATCAAGACGCCATCGCCAAATTGGATCCCTCGACCCTCGCGATCGAGTCGCTTTGGCAGGTCCCGAGTTCCCAGCATGCTGCCGATTCAGATTTCGGCGCCACTCCCATGCTCTTCTCCGCCGACATCGACGGGGTACAACGGCAGCTTGTCGGTGCGGAGAACAAAAATGGCGTCTATTACGCGCTCGATCGAACCAATCTGGCAGCCGGCCCGGTGTGGCAATACCGGGTCGAATCCAGCGCAGCATATGCAAATGCGTCCTGCAATAACACGATTTCGACCTCTGCCTGGGCGGGCGCTGGGTTGCCGATCATGGTGGCCGGGGTCACTTTGAGTGGTTCCAAGTGCATCGGAACGATGACGGCGCTCGATCCATCCACCGGTCAACCCGTTTGGCAAGTGACTCTTCAGGGAGGGGTCGAAGGTGCGGTGACTGAGCTTCCCGGCCTCGTCGTCGTTGGTGCGGGCAGGGACCTGGATGCCTTGTCGAGTTCCAATGGGGCGACGCTCTTCTCCTACGCCGAACCGGTGCCGCAAAAGGGGGAAAAGGGTAGCTACGGGGCGCCCGAGTATTGGTTCTGGGACCCGCCAACCGTCTCCGGGGGAGTCATTCTGGCTGCAAATCAGGACGGCACCCTGCGAGCCTTCGGAATTTGAGTCGCACCCGAGTCGGTGCCGGATTGGTCCGGTAGCAGGTCTCTGTTCGTCAACGGTCCTCGGTCGTGAGGGGCTAACGCACGCTGGGGAGCCCGCTCCCCTCCGTGGCTGGTGCACTGGCAACGGAACTATTTGCTTTGCCGTTGCGACGGTCCCCACTGGTCCTCGCGGTATTCGGCCTCGCAACGGTTCCCACCTTGGTCCAGCACCGACGAGCCACTCCGTCGAATGACATGAGCCTGGCCAAAGTATTGGTGATTCCCATCCTCTGATGTATCCTCAATGCCAGCCGAATGCCTTAGGAGAAACGAATGCGCCAAGCGTCTGTGTCCATCAAGAAAGGAGAGATCACCTATCGAGAGGGCCTGACGCATCATGCAATCGTTGAACTTGGGAATTTTGGCGCATGTCGACGCCGGTAAGACCAGCCTGACCGAGCGGCTTCTTTATGCCGCCGGGGTAATCGACCAAATCGGAAGCGTCGACAAAGGTACGACCCAAACCGACTCCCTCGCCTTAGAACGGCAACGAGGGATCACCATCAAATCGGCCGTGGTTTCGTTCGTCGTGAACGCCACCGCGGTGAACCTCATCGACACGCCCGGTCACCCAGACTTCATCGCGGAGGTCGAGCGCGTGTTGAATGTGCTCGACGGCGCAGTCTTGGTGCTATCAGCCGTGGAGGGAGTGCAGGCTCAGGCCCGCGTCCTCATGCGGGCCCTGAAGCGGCTCAATATCCCCACCCTGCTGTACATAAACAAGATCGATCGCCGCGGCGCGGACGTGCAGAAAGTACTACGCGCCATCTCGGAGAGGCTGACGCCCGACATTGCCCCAATGGGTTGTGTCCATGACCTGGGAACCCGCCACGCGGCGTTCGATCCCTACGGTCCGGCCGATCCCGCCTTCTTGGCGAGCTTGGCCGAGCAGCTCACCCAACACGACGAATCGCTTCTTGCCGACTTCGTTGAAGGTGAAGCGGAGATCTCGTATCGCCGGTTGCGTGCTGCGTTGACCGTCCAGGTGCAGCACGCGCTGGTTCACCCTGTGTATTGCGGATCAGCCATCACCGGCGCAGGTATCGAGTCCCTCATGTCCGCCATCACCGAGTTGCTGCCGACCGCCAACGTCGATGGCGGGCCCGCAAGCGGGGCGGTGTTCAAGATTGAGCGGAGCCCATCTGGGGAGAAGATCGCATTCATTCGAATGTTCTCAGGAGAACTGCGGACTCGCAATCGGATCCCGTTCGGACATGATGGCGAGGGAAAAGTGACCGCTGTCAAGGTCTTTCGTCGCGGTTCGGCTGTCCAATCATCCTCCCTCACCGCCGGGCAGATCGGGAAGGTGTGGGGGCTCTCCGCGATCCAGGTTGGAGATTCCATCGGCTCAGCTCGGCCTCACTTGGCCAGTCGACAGTTCGCACCGCCCACCCTTGAGACGGCGATCGTTCCATGTATCTCCGACGAAAAGGGCGCCTTGCATGCCGCACTCGCCCATTTAGCAGAGCAGGATCCACTCATCGGTTTGCGCCAGGATGATCTCCGCCAGGAGTTATACGTTTCGCTGTACGGCGAGGTGCAGAAGGAAATAGTCCGGGACACCCTGCTGGCTGACTTTGGGATTGAGGTGGAGTTCCGCGAGACGGTCCCCATTTGCATCGAACGCCCCATCGGCGTCGGCTCGGCGGTCGAGGTGCTCGGCCAAGCCGGCAATCCTTTCCTGGCAACGGTCGGGTTGCGGGTTGAACCGGCACCTATGCGGTCGGGCATTGAGGTGGTGCTGGATCTCAAGCTCGAATCGATGCCCCGTAACGTGTACAAATCCGTCGAAGAGTTCCACCGGGCGATGACGGACACAGTGCGCACGACGTTGCGTGAGGGGATCCACGGATGGCAGGTCACGGACTGCCTGGTCACGATGACCGACTGCGGATACACGTCGCCCGGGACAACCGCAGGTGACTTCTCCAAGTTGACGCCGCTGGTACTCATGGCAGCCCTCAAACAGTCCGGCACGAAGGTGTGCGAGCCGATCAATCACGTACATGTGGAGCTCCCGGCGGGAACTCGTTCGAAGGTGTCGGCCCTGCTCTCGCGTCTCGGCGTGACGACCGGCGAAACAGAAATGGGCGACGGCACCGTCACGCTGGAAGGGCAGATCCCCGTATCTCGAACGCACGATCTGCAGCAGCGATTGCCGGTCCTCTCGAGGGGCGAAGGGGTCTTGGAAGCTTTCTTTGCTGGTTATGAGCCCGTTCGTGGTACTGCACCGGCCCGTCCCCGGACCGATGGCAATCCCTTGAACCGCAAGGAATACCTGCTCCGGCTCAGCGGCGGGCGGCCGACAACAGGCGGGGTCCACGAGCGATGAGAGGGACCCCCGGAAGACATGCTGGACGCGAACCGGTAGACCGATCCATCTCCTCGACCTTCCTGCGGTGGACTTTCGCACGGGCGCTGTTTCACCGGGGCTACGTATTGGCCTCGGGCCTCTACTTCGTCATCAACGCCCACCTGTCGGGATACCAGCTCCTGATTCTGGCCACCGTCATGGCAATCACACTGCTGCTGTCGGACATTCCCTTCGGCGTGTGGTCCGATGCGTTCAGCCGCAAGTGGCCACTGGTCATCGGCCACGTGTTCCTCGCCGCGGGGATGGTGTTGACCGGCCTCGTCACCGCGTTCCCGCTCCTGCTCGTGACGCAGGTCCTGTGGGGCTTGGGTTGGGCGTTTTCGACCGGAGCGGATGTGGCGTGGGTGACCGACGAGTTGGACCAGCCCGGGCTCATCGCTCGCGTACTCACGGCCCGGGCGCGTTGGGACCTGATCGGTGGAGCGGTAGGCATGACCGCGTTCGGAGTCCTTGGCTGGGCCATCGGCCTGGGAACGGCAATCGTCATCACCGGGGCTGCGATGGCCGTGGTCGGGGTCTTCGTAGCTCTTCGGTTTCGCGAGGACAATTTCACCCCCGCGAAAGCGCAGAAATGGAAGACCTCGGTGTCGATTTTCCGACGAGGGCTGAGTCTTTCGCGCCGAGACCGTGAGGTGTTGCTTGTTCTCGTTGCCACAATGCTTGTCAACGGGGCGGCCATGATCTCGTGGGCATTCCCCAAGCAGCTCGTCGATCGCGGTTTTCCAAGTAGTCCCGTGCTGTGGTACGCCGCCCTTGGAATCCTTTCGTCCGGCATCGGGATTCTTGCCTTGCATTTCGTGGAGGTTCGTATTGAGGGAGTTGGTGTGGCGCGCCGGACCTATGCGCTCAGCTGTTTCGTCGGGATGTTGGGGCTATTGGTACTGGCTTACGCTCCGAAGGCACTCGAGGGCAGCGCCGGCATCCTTGTCATAAGCGGCATCACCTTCAACGTCACTCGTACTGTCAGCACCGTTTGGATCAATCGACGGACACCGAGTGACATTCGAGCCACGATGCACTCGTTTCTCTCGCAGGCCGAATCGGTGGGAGAGGTCGCCGGCGGAGCCGCTCTTGCCGGTGTGGCCAGCCTGTGGGGGATCGTTCCGACGATCGTGGCCTCGGGCCTGCTGGTGGCTCTTGCGGGTGTCATCGTCGCAAGGTCCCGTGCTGATCGCAAGGTCCCGTGCTGATCATGAATAGGACGTCATCTGCGCCGATCAAACGAAGCCGAAGACCTTGCGTCGTCCCCGAGACCAGAAAGAGATGAGTTCGCTGGACGCTGCTCGAACAACCGCCAAGGTTCGTCCATCTTGGGCGTGGGCACGCGGCATCCATGCGGGCAAGTGCAGGTTGGCGCGTCGCAGGTGCAACGCCGGTTTGCCGTCTCCAAGGCGACCGACCAACGCCGCTTGCCCTGACGGGCGAAGTGTTCCCCAGGGCTGCCGAGGTCGGCTGGGGCACCGAAGGCCCCGTGGCCTGGACCCTCACCGATGGCTGGGCTTGGGTGCGTCACGACGAGGCAATCGCTCCGCCTTCTTGAGCCGCTCGGCTCACCCACTAGACGTCTTGGCAGTCCAGGTCTAGTCTTGCCTGGGGTTAGTGGCTTCATAGGCGGGTGGACGGTGGCGGAAATCACACAAGAGGGCGCGCGGCCGCGAGGCGTTTTCATCAGCTACCGGCGCGGTGAGACGAACGGTCAGGCTCGGGCCCTCCACGACCAGCTAGCTGGTCACTTTGGCAAGAATCGTGTCTTCATGGACGTAGATTCGATCAGCCCCGGAGCGGACTTCGTCGAAAAGATCAATGAGGCCATCGACTCGAGTGGTGTGGTGCTCGTCCTGATCGGACGGGACTGGATCGGAAGCGGCGGTCGCACGCTGAATGATCCGAATGATTTCGTGCGCCTGGAGATCGACGCCGCGCTACAGCAGCACGTCCAGATCATTCCCATCCTCGTTGAACGCACACCGATGCCCGACCGAGCAGAGCTTCCCGAGCCCCTTCGCCCTTTGGCCAATCGGCACGCCCTCGACCTTGAGAATGCGCGTTGGGACTCTGACGTGCAGCGCCTGGTAACCGCTGTGGAGCCGTATGTGGACAGCGAGGCTTCTGTGACGGTCCCAGGGGTCGAGCCTCGGACTCCCAAGCAAAGTGAAGGAGTCGCCGGTGAAAAGGCTCGCGGCGTCTCCTTTTCGGGCCGCAACCTCGCCGTGGGGATAACCGTATTGGTCGTGGTGGTCGCTTTGGTCGTGTACTTCATCACCCGCCCGGGACCCAAGCCGAAGCCGCCCGCACAGCTATCTGTGGCGCACACCGTTGCCGCGATTGTTCCGGATCGTATGGCAGAGGCATTACTGGGCGCGGAATTCACCGGCCACGCTCTCCCGAGCGGCGTATCGGCTTCCGGCCCTCCGCTTCTGGGCACCTACCGATTCCAGAATGCGGTTGCGGAAATCGAAGTCCAGCTCTCGGGGTTGGCCCCGAGCATCGGCATCAACTACCTAGTCTTTGACGCTCCCGGTGCTGCCAAGGCCTATGTGGCGGACACCGACCCAGTGGGTGGCGGCTTTCGAACGACGGGTACATTCGCCTCCCCCGGAATCGGCAACTCGCTGAAATGCGGTACGTCATATAGAGCGGCCAGCTCAACGAACACTCAGCTCTGGTCCTCTGACTGCCTGACAGCGAGTGCCAACGTGGTCGACTTCGTGTACGTCGGTACTTCCTCCAAGAAAACGACCGCTGACGACGCGCTCGTGGCGAAACTGACCGAAGATGCCCTCCGTCACGTGGGGAGCGTGGCGGCAACGGCACCCAAGGCGCCGCTGGTGCCTCCTCCGGGGTCGCTCAATCCTGACGCACAATTCGCGCAGATCCGCAACGCCACCTTCAACACGGCGTTCGAGCCCGATGGGCTGACGAACCCGGTGGTTGCGTCCTTCAGCGCGGGAACGGACCCGCCAACCGGCCTGATCAACGGCTCGTACATCACCGCCACCTTCACGGGACCGGACCACGAAGACGTCCTCTATTTCTACATTTTCGATACTGCGCAAGACGCAGGGACCTGGTTCAACACCACGCCGGTACTGCACGGCGCGACGACGACGAGCGTGCCGCTGGATTGTTCTGGCTTTTCCCAGCAGGCCCAGTGTGCAAATTATTCGTTGCCCGCAAGCGGTACGGTGCCGGTCCTCGGACTTTCCCAATGTCAGGTCCTGTGGGGCAACGTCGTGATCTTCGGCGACTCCGAAAGCACGACGAACACCCAAGCGGGTACGGGCGACATTGCCGTTACATTGGCCCGCTCCGGTGTCATGTATCTGGACCAGCTGGGCGGTTCGTAGGGGGAACCCATAGGTCGGAGCACCTGAGTGGTTTCGCCAATTCGCCGAGAGCACCGGGGAGCGAAGCTTGTCTCCGGCGGAGATTCTGGCCTGAGGCCGGCGCCCACTCCCCGTTTTGGGGTCCTTGTCCCCGTGACAAGATGGTGGGTCAATGAGCGACTTGCCCCAGCGTGCCGCCTCGATAGTACGCCGCGGCAAGGGCGTCAATCCGCATGTGCCCAAGGGTTGGCGATTGGTGCTCGTCATCGGGGGCTTGTCGATCTTCGGACCCCTGAGCATCGACATGTACCTCCCGTCCCTGCCCCGAATAAGCCGCGATCTCCATGCCAGCACTTCAGCGGTGCAGCTCACGATCACCGCGTGTTTGATCGGCATCGCGGTCGGACAGCTGGTCATCGGACCGGTCAGCGATCGTCATGGGCGACGAGGCCCCCTCTTGGCCGGGATATGTGCCTTCGTGCTCTCGTCGCTGGCGTGCACCATCGTGCAGAATGTCTACGTTCTCGATGCGCTGCGTTTCATGCAGGGGCTCGGTGGCGCGGCGGGGATCGTCATCTCCCGCGCGATCGTCCGGGATCTCTTCGAAGGGGTGAAAGCGGCACGCTTCTTTTCGACCCTGATGCTGGCCACCGGTGTGGGGCCAATTCTGGCGCCGCAGTTTGGCGCCGAGATCCTCCGGGTCACGTCGTGGCGCGGCATCTTCGTGGCCCTGGCGATCATCGCCTCGGCGCTCTTCGTCAGCGCCCTGTTCAACGTCCCCGAGACCCTTCCGCCGGATCGCCGTAACGCGGGCGGTATGCGCTCGACGATCCGGACGCTCTGGATCGTGGGTCGGGATCGCTCGTTCATAAGCTACGCGCTCGTTCTCACGCTTGGCTTCGGTGCGGTATTCGCCTACATCGCGGGATCACCGTTCGTGCTCCAAGATGTGTACGGGCTCTCGCCCCAGGTGTTCGGTTTCGTGTTCGCCATCAACGCGGTCGGGCTTGTCCTCGGGGCCCAGATCAACGGCCACCTGCTCCACCGCTTCGGCAGCGGCCCGTTGCTCAGTGTGGGCTTGATCCTCATGGGAGTGGGGGGTTTGGTGTTCCTCGCCGACGTGGCAACCCGATGGATCGGGCTCCCCCTCATATTGCCTTCGTTGTTCACCACCATGTTCGGCCTGGGGTTCGTCGGACCCAACAGCATGGCGCTGGCCCTGCAGAACCATCCCAACGCAGCCGGAGCCGCATCAGCCCTGCTCGGGAGCGCGCAGTTCCTGTTCGCCGCTGCGGTGGCACCGATCGTCGGTGTCGCCGGAAGTCATACCGCGTTGCCCATGGCACTGGTCATGGCCGCGCTCGCTTCTGTTGCCGTGATCGTCCGTTTCACGTTTCCACGGGGCGCACCCGCGGTGCCGATCCCGGTGGACGCGGCGCCCGTCCTCTAGGCCCCCAATCCTCACACCTCGAGCTCGTCCAGATCGCGCGCGACGACGACACCCCCCCTGAAATGGGCGCGGGCCTCGTCTGCCCACTCGTCCTCTGTCCCGGGCCACGGCGCCGGCACCAGGTGGGTGAGCACGAGAGTCGAGACCCCGGCACGCGCCGCCGTTCCGGCGGCATCTTCGACGCTCGAGTGGTACCCGATGATGTCCTGCAGGCGAGGAGACGGAATCGCCTCCACGAGCGATTTGCGGATCACGGTCTGCACGTACACGTCCGCTCCCGCCGCCAGCCTGTCCAGGCCGGCGCACGGGACCGTATCCCCCGCGATCACGACCGCGCGACCCTCGGCCTCCACCCGGTAGCCGACCGTGGGGTGGACGGGGGCATGATCCGTGGGCTCGGCCATGATCCGCACGGTCCCGTCGTCGAACACGACGCCCTCGGAGACCTCGGCCACGTCGCAGGTGGGGCGCCAGTTGAGGTCGTCGTGATGGGCCAAGCGGTAGCCGATGTCGTCGTCGAGCATCGTGAGCGTCCGCTCGACCATGCGGCCCGTCCCCACCGGCCCGACGACACGCAGCGGCTGATCAGTCGGCGACATGGCCCACCGCATCGTCACCACGTCGTTGAAATCGGTGATGTGATCGCTGTGCAGGTGGGTCAGCAGGACCGTGTGCAAGGTCAGGGGTCCGGTGCCTGCAGCGGCGCAGCGCATGAGCACGCCCCGCCCGCAGTCGAAGAGGAAGTCGCCGCTGGGCGTGCGCACCAGGTTCGCGGGTCCGGCGCGATTGGGATCGGGGAGTGGGCTTCCCGTCCCCAACGTGATGAGCTTCATAACAGCCGTACCCCCCGCGGACCTCGCCGATAGTTGCGATGCAACGCTTTCGCTGCGGAGGGATGTCTACTAGAGAACTCCGACCATCGGAGAACCTGCGGGCGAACGGGTTCTTGACCGCGCCGTCATGACCATCCTCTATTCGAAGCCACCCGTCAACTAAATTTCAGTCGCGGTCTAGTCGTGCGGGGCCGAGGTGACGACGCGTGAAGTCGAGGTGGGGCCGATGGACCAGGAAAATTCCGAGACATCGCCGGGAGAACGTGCGGTGGAGACAGCTCCAGGGGGTGCCCTTGAGCTCGTGCGCGAGTTTGTCGACGCGATGAGCCATCGCGAGCTCAACCGGGCCGCGTCCTATCTTGCCACTGACAGCTATCTGCGGAACTCCGATCTCTATTTCATCGTCGAGGATGAATGGGCCTACGCGGGGTCTCCCCAGGTCGTGGATTTGGACACCGAGGTCGTCGTGCGGATTAAGGCGGGCCTCACCGAGAAGCGGAAGGACGATCGGCGCGCCGTCCCTGGGCATCAGTTCACCGTTCGTCAGAAGAGCAATGACGGCTGGCGCATCGTAGATATCGAATCGCTCGCGGGGCCGTAGATCCCCACGGCGTGCCTGCCGCGCGCCGTGGACGGGATCACCCTGCGTTCACACCCGGCGGGCACGTCAACCTCGCGCCGGCAAAAGCATGCAACCGTGCCCGTTGCTCGGACCTGACGGGGCCGGTGAGCACCCACCGCAGTCGCGTGCGCAGCACGAGAGACGTGAAGACCGCCGAGAGCGCTAGGGTGGCGGCGAAGGTCGCTGCAACTCTTCCCGCCCATCCGATGTGAGGTCCGATCCATATCGCGCCGAGCGCCCAGCGCACGAGGCTTATGAAGAGCACGTGACACAGGAAGATGCCGCCGGTCAGGCTCCCTAGGTAAACGGCTGAGAACGCAGGAGCGCGCACCCGCCGCTCGTCCCTCTGGGCGCGCTGGTACCACATCCAGGTGGCGCACTCCAGCCCGGCCACCGCCGCGGTGAACCACAAGAAGGCAATGGGCTGATAGAGATCCGAAGCGCGCCCTGTGGGCGACCCGGTCCAGACCGCGACCAGGTACCAGAGTGTGGCGACGACGCCCATCGCGGCGGCGGCGATGATAATGGTGCGGCCCCAGCGCTGCACGAATCCTCTGACTTGGTCGAGATGCAGCGCCACCAAGGCGCCGGCCACGAACTGCTCCTGGTAGGTGATGGGGTCTCTCTCCCATGGCCAAATCGAACCCAGCCGCCGCGTGGCGTCCCCGACCACCCCGAACGATCCGGGCCAGTGCAGATCGGCGGCGAGCGCCAGGGCGAAGGTGAGGCTGGCGAACATGATGATGCCCTGATGGCGGCTGGCCCGCAGCACCCGGATCAAGAGTGGCCACACGAGGTAGACCTGAAGGAGCACCACGGCGAAGTAGAGCTGGTAGTAGCCGAAAACGAGGTCGTGCCAGAACAGAGACCCCGCCCGGCTGGTCGATCCGTGCACGCTGAGGAGCGTGTACACCCAGTAGACGAAGGTCCAGGCCAAGTACGGCACACCGAGTTGCACGTAGCGACGGCGCCAGAACTCCCGAGTGGACCGGGGCCTGGTGATCTGGGCGTAGGTGAGAAGCAACGCCGACAGGAAGAAGAACGCCGTCCGGCTGAAATGCAGCAACATCACGAAGGCCCATGGGACGACGATCCCGGCCGGGATCGTCCATAGGAATGAATGCTGGAGCACCACGGCGCCGCAGGCCACGACCCGGTACGAATCGAATTGACCGAGATAGTCACCGAAGCCCGGTCGGTTCGGATCGATGCTCGCCTCTGCGTCCGGGTGGGCGCGCCGAGCGTAGGGCGGATCGGTCAAGGCGCGCACCGTGCGCATCCTCGCGGACCCAGCCGAATTCCCCCTTGGAGGCACCTGTGTTTTGATTGAGGCCGCCATCCGTCGTCGGAGCCATGGGATACTGGCCTTCCCCATGGATGCGCGCGTCGAGGTCGAACTGGCCGACAGGGCGATCGCGGCCTCGTAAGCCCGTGGCCGTTCAGATCGCAGTCGTCGGTGGGTCCGAGGCGACGCCTCAGGCGACTGCGATGGCCGAGGAGGTTGGGGCCGCTCTCGCCGGCGCCGGAGCTGTCGTGGTGTGTGGCGGGCTGGGTGGGATCATGGCGGCGGCGTGCCGGGGGGCGAAGTCCGCCGGGGGACTGACGGTGGGGATCCTGCCCGGCACGGACCCTTCGGCTGCCAACGAGTGGGTCGATGTGGTCCTCGCCACCGGCCTCGGCGAGGCGCGCAATGC
>Ga0182018_10001421_pt1 | contig 27266 bp, 19 predicted proteins | sample 812P2MmetaG_FD_120490 | JGI IMG/M metagenome (GOLD analysis project Ga0182018, IMG submission 120490) | Permafrost microbial communities from Stordalen Mire, Sweden - 812P2M metaG | ecosystem: Environmental > Terrestrial > Soil > Wetlands > Permafrost | place: Sweden: Stordalen | collected...
CGGAATGTACGCGATTTCACTCATTCCTGCATCTAATTAACAGGGATGAGAGGAAGGATATTAAATGAAGAGCATATCTCGATCGAGGCGGACACTTCTGTGTTTTGTGGGGTCCGCGATACTTACATTGATTGCGGCAGGGTCCGCGCGGGCGGCGGCCGACGTCGTCACTACCACAGTTACGGCCGTCGGAAAAAAACAGCCTCCTCCGCCAATCAAAAAAGAAGATGTTACGTTGTTTCAAGGTAAAGAACGTACGCAGGTGGCTGATTGGAAGCGCGGTGAATCCCTTTTTCTAGCGATCCTGATCGATGATTCGCTGGATCAGGAAGTTGCCAGCCAGTGGAACGATCTAAAATCCTTCATCGACGCCCAAGAGCCAACCACCTATATCGCTGTCGCTTACTCCCGCAACGGTGCCGCCACCATCACTCAGGATTTCACCAATGACCACGCTTTGGCTGACAAAGCGCTGCGGATGCCTTCAGGTTCAGGTGGCGCTTTCACTAGTCCCTATCTCTCGGTCCAGGATTGGGTCAAGCGTTGGCCCGACCATGGCGGTGATCGACGCTCGATTATCATGATTTCTTCGGGTGTTGACTACTTCCGCGGAGGTTTCGATCCGGTCGATCCCGACCTCGATTCCACTGTCGAGCGAGCGCAAAAGAAGAACATCAACATCTGGACGATTTATTACCCCGACGCCGGGCATGTGGGCCGCCGTTACTTCCGCGTTTTCAATGCGCAATCCAACCTTAGCCGACTTTCGGAGGAAACTGGCGCCGAATCGTATTATCTCAGCACCGGCGTTCCGGTAACCTTGAAGCCCTACTTCGACGAAATTCAAGAGCACCTGCAAAACCAGTATTTGCTTTCGTTCGCAGGTACTGGCGGAAAGAAAGGCAAGTTCACTCGAATCCGAGTGACCACGGAAGTGCCCAACGTGGAGTTCATGTTGCCTGCGTCAGTCTTTATTCCGCCACAGTGACCGACCCAAGCTTCTGCACGTCCATTTAACTGCTGCAAATGCAAAGGAAGCGCGGGTCGCATCCCCCGCGCTTCTTTTTTCAGCATAAGACTTCGATCAATCGTCCGAACCCGCCAGAGAAACCGCTCGCGTCGACTCCCGAATCACCAATTCCGGATTCATCTTATGGCTGACGATATTCCACTCCCGCTTTTCCAGTGACGCATTGATTCCTTCCATCACGATATTCACCGCCAGCTCGCCCATCGCCTCCATCGGTTGCCGCACCGTCGTTAACGACGGCGCCGACAGCGACGAGAGCGCCACATCATCAAACCCGGTCACCGAACACTGCTCTGGAACCTTAATGCCCGCCTTGGTCAAAGCGCGAATCGCGCCCAACGCCGCCAAGTCATCGAACGCCGCCATCGCCGTAAAACGCTTCTTGCGTTGCAGCAATTCCTCAGCGAATCGAAACCCGCTCTCGAAGCTCGAATTGGGGTCGAGCGATTCTGGCAGTTGCTGAATCAGTGCCGGATCGATCTCCAGCCCCGCGCTTTGCGCAAATTTTTGTATCCCGCGCCATCGCGGCCCGCTATCGATCAGCATCTTGGGCCCACGGATAAACGCAATCTTCCGGTGCCCCAGCTGGTACAAATGCTCCAGCGCCAATCGCGCCCCGGCTTCGTTATCCACCATCACCGAGCTGATCGTGTCGCCCGGCAGTTCGCAGCAAATTGTTGCCGCCGGAATGTTGCGCTTGGAGAGGTCCGCGAGCAGCTGAATATCCACGAACAGCCAGTTGGCGACGACGATCAGCGCTTCTACGTGCCGCTCCAGGAGCATTTCCAGATATCGTTCAAAACGACTTCGCTGGTTGTGTGCGTCGGCGAAAATGGATACATAAGAAGCCTGATAAAGGGTGTTCTCGATACCGCGCATGACCAGCGTGCAGAATGGGTCGGTGATGTCCGAAAACAGCACGCCCACGCTGTGCGTCCGCTTGCTGCGCAAGAATCGCGCCATGGCGTTCGGACGGTAACCCAGCTTCCGCGCCACTTCTTCGATGCGTTTTTTTGTTGCCGGGGCGATGTAACGCGCCAACGGCGCATTGTTCAGCACGATCGACACCGTGGCGGGCGAGAAGCCGCTCTGCGTAGCCACGTCGCGCATTGTCACAGCTGCGTTCTTGCCGCTGGGCCGCTTTACCAGTGTGAGCTCCTGTGCGGGCATCATCATCCTGCCAGAGTCACCCAATTTGCAATGCCTCCTGCACGCGCTAGCTCCTATTCCGCGGGCACTTCGAACGAAAGTGGTTCCCGGAACCAGTTCGTCTTCCATACGCCGAAAGCGATGCCCGCGATCATCCAGATGCTCCCAACAATCATTGCGGGCCGGCTTAGGCTCACCCACAATGCCAGGCAAATGAAGAATCCAACGAAAGGAGGAATGAAATTCCAAACCTTCTTTTCCTCCGCTCGCACGAAATACCTCAACAGAGCCGCCGCATTGACACCCATGAACGCAATCAACGCGCCGAAGTTGAGCATTTCTGCGCCCAGCCCGTAGGAAAGAAAGAAAGCTCCGGTCAGCACGATGGCGCCCACGAAAAAAACGTTATTGCGCGGCACGCGGTGCTTGGCGTCAACCACGCCGAAAAACGACTTCGGCAGCGCGTTGCTTCGTCCCATTCCGAAAAGCAAGCGCGCCGCACCAAGCTGTGCTCCCATTCCGGAACCAAAGTTGGCCAGCAGGAGCGTCAACCCGACCACGGTGAACAGCGGTTTCCACGCACGTCCCGCAACCCAAACATACGCCGTATCGACGTCCGGAAAATGTTGCGACGCTGGCCAGATCAACTGCGCGATATATACTTCGATCGCCGAGAGAAATCCGATCACTACGCAAGTCAACACCGTAGCCAGCAGAATATTCCGCCGCGGGTTTTCCGCCTCTTCGGAAAGCGTTGAAATTCCATCAAACCCGATATACGTCAGCACCGCGATCGACGTGCACCCGAACAACGCCTTGTAGCTGAACGTCTGCGGATCGTAGAACGGCCGCGTGAAAAATCCCGCCTCGTCATGCGGATGCCCTAGAATGTACCGCGCCGCCGCCACGAAGATCACGGCAATGACCACGCCCATTCCTATGGCCATCCCGGTGTTGATGCGCGCCGACGTCTTCACTCCCCTTATATTCAGCAGTGTGAACACCACCGCAAAAAAGATCTTCCATCCCCATACCGGAACGTGCGGAGCAAAGTCATGCGCCTGCTGCGCGCACCAGATGGTGCAAATCAGCGGGTTCAGGATGTAATCCATCACCATGCTCCACCCGGTCACGTATCCGATGCCCGGATGAATCTCCTGCGCTACGTAGGTGAACGCAGATCCCGCGCTTGGATACGCCCGCGCCATCCTTCCATAGCTGATCCCGGTGAACAGCATCGCCACCATGGCGATCAAAATCGCCGTGACCACGTGGCCCCGCCCACGTTCGCTCAGCACCCCAAACACGGACATCGGCGCCACCGGCTGAATCACAATCACGCCATACAAAATCAAATCCCACAGCGTGAGTGTTCTCCGCAGACCTGGCCCGGCATTCGTCAAAACCGTCGCTTCGCCGCTCAATCGAGCTCCCTCTTTTGCGAGAGTCTAGCAATCCGCATTTCGCTGTGTCGGGTCATCTCCGAATTTCGCAACACACAGCAGATGTCATTCTGAGGCATCCGACAAGAATGCCCGAACAATCTCCGCTAGGCAGCGGCGCATTTACCAATGCGCAGAGCAGTCTTCCATCGCCGCAAACCACGTCACAGGTTCCAGCGATCCCCCTGAACCGGCCCATACCTCGAAAGTCTTATTGAATCGTTTTAATTGACGCATTCTCTCGCGAACTCCTTTTCCCGCGCAAGACCATTCTTGCCCTCCGCTTCTGCTCGATTACTCCGTGCGATACTGGCTTAGTCCATGTTCCGTTTCAGCCAGCTCTGCGAATCCATCGCCGCCACAGCCAAGAAAACCGAAAAAATCCGCTTGGTTGCTGACTACCTGCGCGCTTGTTCCCCTGAAACTGCCCCGTTAGCCGCCCTCTATCTCTGCGGCCGGGTCTTCCCCCGTCGCGACGAGCGCGTTCTCTCCGTCGGCTTCTCGATCCTACTCCGAGCTGTCGCCGCAATCGCGCGGAAAGATCCGCACGAACTCGCGCCCATCCTGCGCCACCACGGCGACATAGGCTCCGGAGCAGAGGAAATCCTCGAAGCCCAGCATACCCCGTCACCTCTGACCCTCGCCGACGTCGCCGACATTTACGATTCCCTCGGCCGCCAGCGAGGCCCCGCCGCAAAACAAGCCCTGTTCGAACAGACTCTCGGTCGGCTCTCGGCCCTCGAAGCCAAATACTTCATCAAGCTTTGCACCAGCGAGCTCCGCATCGGCCTCAAAGAGAGCCTCGTCAAAGAAGCCATAGCCCAATGCTACGACCGACCTCTGGTTTCGGTTCAGCGCGCCAATATGCTCACCGGCGATATCAGCGAGACTGTTCGGCAAGCCGCCACCGGCCGCCTGGCCGAAGTCCAGCTAGAACTGTTCCGCCCAATCTCCGTGATGTTGGCGAGTCCGGTAGACACCGCCGCCGACTTGATCGCTACGTTTCCCGCCGGCGCGCTTGTGGAAGAAAAATTCGACGGCATCCGTGCTCAAGTCCATAAACGCGGTACCCAAATCGAAATCTTTTCCCGCACCCTCGACCGCGTAACCGAATTCCCCGAACTCCTCACGTCCATCCGCAAAATCCCCGGCGATTTCATCCTCGACGGCGAAATCATCGGCTGGCGCGATGGTCGCGCCATCCCGTTCACCGAACTCCAGCAGCGCCTGGGCCGCAAGCAAATCGATCTGTTCACCACCACTCTCGTGCCCGCAAGCTTCGTCGCCTTCGACCTCTTGCTCCTCAACGGCGAAACGCTGCTCGACCTCGAACTGGCCGAGCGCCGCTTGAAACTCACTGATCTCCTCGCCCCGTACGAGCAACCCGAACTACAGTTCACCCGCGCCGAACTCTGCACCATTAGCGAAGAAATCGAAGCCGCCTTCCGCTCCGCATTAGCCAAAGGCAACGAGGGCTTGGTCGCGAAAGGCCCGCAATCCCCCTATGTCCCTGGCCGTCGCGGCCAATTCTGGGTCAAGCTGAAACGTCCGTTAGCCACGCTGGACGTAGTCGTCACCGCCGCCGAATATGGCCACGGCAAACGTCGTGGCCTGCTCTCCGACTACACGTTTGCCGTCCGCGACGCCGATCTTGCGGGCGGCGCTGGTCGCCTCGTCACCATCGGCAAGGCTTACTCGGGCGTAACCGACGCAGAGATCCGCTATCTGACCGACTACTTTCTCGCCCATACCATCGAGGACCACGGCCAGGTCCGCACGGTCGACCCGCTTGTCGTGATGGAAATCGCTTTCAACAATATCCAGCTTTCGAATCGCCACGACAGCGGCTTCGCTCTCAGATTCCCGCGCATCATCCGCTTGCGCCCAGACAAACCCGTTTCAGAAATTGATACGCTCGACCGCGTCCGCGAAATTTTCGCCAGTCAACATCAGCACCAGTCGATCCACAAAGCGTGAGAACGCCCGCGAAAGAAAGCCAAACCAGCTGTCCTCGGAAAAAACCCCTGTCCCGATGTACAGGTGACCGAATCCATCCGTACGGTATCTCTTAGCTAAAACAAACATGAATTCCGCCGCAACGCCTACACCAAATTCGGAGTCTAATGGAATGAGAGGGCCCGGTCCCGGCCGAGGTCAACCAAAGTTTATGGGCAAGGCCTCACTCGTCACCAATCGCAATAGCGCGACGCCTTTCCTGGCGCATGCCTCAGGGTTTCTTGTCGTCTTTTTCCTGGCCATGTGGTTGCGCGCCGTGCCCTTGGAATCCGATCCCATCTTGCAGGGTTACCTGCAAGTCACCACGGGCCTGCTCGCTTTCGTTTTCGCCGCCGTTACCCTGGTTCGTTTTCAAGGCACGCAGGATCGCATTTCCCTCATCCTCGGCTCCGGGTTCCTGCTCTCGGGTACGCTGCTTACTGCCTCGAGCCTCCTGTTCTTCCAATTTTTACAGGAAACTCCCGTGCACTTGCGCTGGGCGCCGGTCTCCTGGTGGGCCGGCCGCATCGTCCTGGGCTTGCTTCTCGTAGTCGCCCTGCTCGTGGAACACTTTCTACCACGGTCGCGCCACCCACGCCTTGAAATCGCGGGCGCGCTGCTCACCGTCGTCGGCCTAACCTATCTCATCACCGCGGCCCTGCGCCGCCTCCCTCCGGAGACCTCTCCTCATCCCCTGGCCTTCATTCCGAATCCCCAACAACTCCTGCCCGCCGGGCTTTTTCTCGTCGCGCTTGTCTGGTTTCGCCGGCGCCTGCAGATCGAAGGCACAGCCTTCGACCGCGCCCTCTATTCCGCGGCTTGGATGAACGTCGCTGCGCAACTCGCCGCCTCACAGTCCATGCGCTTTCTGGATTCTCCGTTTGTCCTCGCGCAAGCCCTCACCGTCACGAGTTACGCCGTCGCACTCGGCGGCGCCTTGCTCGATAACGCTCGCCTGTTCGAACAAGTTCAGCACCTGGCGGTCAGCGATCCGCTCACCGGCCTAGCCAACTATCGCCGCCTTCTGGACGTCCTCGAGAGCGAAACCGAGCGCACCAATCGCAACGGCCGCTCCTTCGCTGTCCTGCTCCTCGACCTCGACGGATTGAAAAAAATTAACGATACCTACGGCCACCTCGTGGGCAGCCGCGCTCTCTGTCGCCTCGCTGATACCCTCCGCATCCATTGCCGCTCCATCGACACGGCGGCCCGCTATGGTGGCGACGAATTCGCTCTGGTCCTCCCCGAATCCCAGGAATCCGAAGCCCAACTGGTGGCCGGTCGCATCCGCGAAGTTCTGGCCGCCGACAGCGAGAGGCCTCCGCTCTCAGCCAGCATCGGAATCTCAATTTATAATGGGGATGGAGAAAGAATCGAAAAGCTGCTCTCCGAAGCCGACCAGCATCTCTACGCCGAAAAAGCCCGCCGCACAAAACAAGCCCCTACAACGCTACACCCTCGCCGCCGCGCCCAAAAAGCTTGAAGTCCTTGGTCCGATCATCTGCACTGAGTGACAAGAAACGAAGCTCACGGGAAACAGCCGACCACAACTGTCAACCCCCAGCGAAGCGAAGGATCTCCTTCGATCACTTTTGCCGTCCGTGCCACATCGTCTCGGTTACTTTCCCGCATCCCCGTACGGCGTCAATTGCTCGCTGATCTTCGCCTTGTCCCCCACCACCACAATCGTCATCAACTCCGGCTTAATGTACTTGGCCGTCGTCTCCTTCACCTCATTGGGCGTAACCCCATTCACCCGCTGCACATAAGTCTTCAAATAATCCTCACCAAGCCCCTGCAAGTCCACAAACCGCAACTGTCCGATCAAAGCCTGCCGCGTCGAATTCTGAATCACAAAAACCCCCGACAGGTAACTCTGAATCCCTTTCAACTCATCCGCCCCCGGCGCTTCGTTCTGCAACCGTGTAATCTCCCCAAAGATTTCCTTCAGCGAAGCCCCGGTATCCTTGGTCGTAACATCCGCGATCTCCACCCAATATGCGTCGTGATATCGGGTCGAAACCTGGCTTCGCGGCGAATACGTGTAACCTTTCTGCTCACGAATATTCGCGGTGATCCGCGAAGCAAACGAGCCTCCCAACAGCGCATTGCTCACGATCAACCGCACGTTATCTGGGCTGGTAGGGTCTGCCACCGGCAATCCCACATACAATGTCGACTGTGGCGCTCCCGGCCGATCCGTAACATCCAGGATCCGCTGCGTCTTCGGCGACGGCGCTTTCTCTACCGGCCCCGCCCCCTTCGCCCACCCGGAAAAAGTCTCCGCAATCGCCTTCTTCACCGCCGCCGCGTCGAATTTCCCCGCCACGTACAAATGCGCCCGCGCCGCACCGTAATTCGCCGCGTAAAATTTCTTGGCGTCTTCAATGGTCAACTTGTTGACGGTCTCCTCGGTGGGCAGCACATCCCCATACGGATGGTCTCCATACATCAATTTCCGAAACCTCGCCAAAGCAATCTGCGCCGGCTGGGTTTTTCCGACCGCGATCTCCCGCAGCATATTCGTCTTCAACCGCGCAAGCTCCGATTCCGGCAGCAGCGGATGCTCCACCACGTCCGCCACCAGTTTTACCGCCCCCGGCCCGCTCTCGGACAGCACATCCATCGCCACAACAGTCTCATCCGCCCCAACGGTCACCGCCAGCGTGCTGCCCATCCGCGCCGCCGCTTCCGCCACTTCCTTCGAGCCGAGCGTGGACGTTCCTTCCTTCAGCAACTCTCCCGTAATATCCGCCAGGCCGAGCTGTTCCGGTGCCTCGTCGATGCCTCCACTGCGCAAAGCAAGGCTCACGGTAACCTTCGGAATATTTCCGTAGGGAACCAAAGTCACCTTCATTCCATTCGCCAACGCATACGTCTCATGCGCAGGCACGGTAAACGCCTTAGGCGCCCCACCAACAGGTGGCGTCTGCTTCTGCCCCACCGCCGGCAAGGCCATCACGCCCACCGCTACCAAACCAATCACCAACCCGTATGCGCTCATCCGAATCATCCATTCCTCCATCCCTTGTAGGAGCGGGGCCTGCTCCGCCCGGTGTACGCTCCTGCGCTACGTTTCAATTCCTTGGAAAACATCCCGAAACGAATCTTTTCTGTCTACGGTTTCTGCGCTGGCGCGGCCGCGGCAGGCGCCTTCGGTTCCACCACCAACACCGTCCGATTCGTCGGCCGCAAATATTCCTTCGCCGTGTTCTGCAACAATTCCGGCGTAACCTTCTCAAGCTGCTCGGCCAACGTATTCACCCGCCCGGGATTGTCATCAAACAAGGCAAAGCTAGCCAAAATATCCACCAACCCAAACCCGCCCTGCTGCCCAAACGTGTCGTACAAATCCGATCGTGCCTTCACCAGCGCCCGATCCAGCGTTTTCCGGTCCACCGGTTTTGCCCGCAACGGCTCGACCACCCCATCGATCGCCTGCAAAATATCGTCCGGCTTGGTCGAAGGATCGTACATAAGGTTCGCAATGAACAGCATCGGCCCCTGATAGTCGTAAGGGTTCCCCAGCAAATTGATCCCGCCTTCCACGCTTCCAGTGAATCCGCGCTTCTGCACCAATTCCTGATGCAGCAAACTGTCGTCCCCTTCAATCAAAATCTCATCCAGCAAAATCATCGCGTAATACTCCGGCGTATTCCGGTCCGGCACGTGATACGCAATCGCAATCGCGGGCCGTTTGGTCAACGCATCGGTCTTCGTCACTCTGTTTTCCTTCTCCTGCCGGGGCTCGACCAAATCAGGCTGCGCCGGAAGCTGCGAAGCCTTCAGCGGCCCAAAATATTTCTCCACAAACCGCTTGGCCTCCGCGGGATCAAAATCTCCCACAATCGCCAGCGCCGCATTATTTGGCGCGTAGTACGTCTTGAAAAACTCCTGCACTTCGGTCAACTTCGCCGCCTCGATATCCTTAATATCCCCATAAAAATTGTGCGCGTTATACCAGTTTGTGTTGGCAACCTGGGGCATATCCAGCCAGGGAAACCCGCCCAAGGGCCGATTCAAAACGTTCTGCTTCACCTCGCTGCCCACGACTCCCTGCTGGTTTGTCAGATTCGCATCCGTTACCGCCAGCCCCCCCATCCGGTCGGCCTCCGCCCACAACGCCGTCTCCAATTTGTTCGCAGGCAAGACCTCGAAGTAATTCGTGAAATCAAACCGCGTCGACCCATTCAAAATTCCGCCATTCTGCTGCACTAGTTTCACGAACTCCATCTTTCCCAGATTCTGCGACCCCTGAAACATCATGTGTTCGAACAAATGAGCGAACCCAGTCCGGTCCTTAGGCTCAATTCGAAACCCAATGTGGTAATACACCCCCACGCAAATCGTAGGCGCCGTATGATCCGGCGAAAGCACCACCCGCAGCCCATTCGGCAACTTGTAGTACTCAACGGGCACCTTAAACGCTGCTGCCGCAGGAGCCGCGTTAGCTGGTCCTGTATGAGCTCGAGCCCCATAACCCAACACCAGAGCCACAACCACTCCAGCCGAAACGATCGCTCGGCCCACTTGCCTAATCCTCAATCCCATATTTCCTCCGGTCCCCTATACAGACGCAGCGTTCCTCAACAAGTTTCAGTTCGCGCCCAACTCCGGTAGGAGCGCAGCCCACCTCGACGGGTGGCACCGCTGCGCCCCAAATGCCCAGCTCGACCCTCAAATCCTCTGTCTTTGCCCCGTGAGTCCGCGACTATCCTTCATTTCTTCCGTCTATCTCGCCCGCCACGTCTGCTGCACTTTGGAAACTCTCACTCCTGGCGGGTTGATTTTCTATCTCTCTAATACACCGCCCGCCGCTGTACTGTCTGCTTGCTCGCAAACGAAAATCTCTCTTCGTCCGCCGCCCTGTCCAAAATCCGCCCCGCAACATACTCGCCGACCGCCGGCCCGTGCTTAAATCCATGCCCCGACCCGCCACCTACAAACCAAACATTCTCCATCTCCGGGTGCCGATCGATTAAAAAATCCCCGCTCGAAGTATTCTCGTACTGGCAAACCCGCGTCTCCACAATCGGCGCATCCCGCAAATCCGGAAATCGTCGAGCCACATACCGCCGCACTTCCTCCGCGGCCTGTTCGGTAACCATCCGCGACTGCGTATCCGGATCAACGCGCACCCCATGCCGGTCCAGCGCGATCTTGAAGCCGCGACCCTCCAAATCCGGCATCCCATAACTCTCATCGCCCTGAAACAAAAAGGTCGGCAGTGCTGATGGCGAAAACCGCGTGTCCCCGGCCGGAACTCCGAAAAAAAACACTTCCTGCCGGCTGGGAAAAATCCGTTCGCCCAATTCATCCGGGAACAATTTCCCGAGCCAAGCTCCGCAAGCAAAAATAAATTGCCCCGCTTCGATGTGCTCGCCACTCCGCATAGCGATCGACGCCAGTGTGCCCGATCTCTGCGCACGCTCCGGCGTCACAATCTCCGCAACCCGATACTCCACCCCGCTTACCACGGCAGCTTCCACCACCGCTCCAACCGCTCGACGCGCCATCAAAACGCCACTATGCAGTTCCAGCACTCCGCTCGCAATCCCGTCCAGTGCAATTTGTGGATAGCGTTTCTCGAGCTCCCCACGATCGATCTGTTCGAACGTCACGCCACATCGCGTCAAAGTCGCCGCTGTCTCACGAACCCTCGCATCGCCTTGGCCCGCAAGCCACAACACCCCAGTCTCATGAAACAATCCCGGCCTTTGGAATCCAAAAAATTCCCTCCACTGCACCAGCGATCGTTGCGCCCACCGGGTATAAATCTGGTCCGCGCCATACCCCATCCGAATAATCCGCGATTCCCCAGCCGAACTACTCCGCGCGTTCCCCGGCCCATACGCATCTACCAGCAAAACCCTCTGCCCCCGCCGCCCCAAATGCCAAGCGCTCCAAGCCCCAAACACTCCGGCCCCAACCACCACCACGTCATATCGATCCGCTGAACTCATCGCCGCCGTATACTATCTCATCCTTAGCTGGCAGTTGTAGGAATGCCTGGTAGCGGCCTCGACCGTTTACCTTGAATCTCGAAGGGTGGCGGGCGCTTTCTATCGCACCTTCGGGGAAACACTACTTTTCATTTGTACGCCGCTGCTTTCTTAAACGGAAACGCAAAAGTTTGCTACCGTGAAACTGGTTCAGGAACTTGGCCAACGAGGTGCGGCAAAAATGCCATCCATCGACGTCCTTTTTGCCGACCTTGGTTACTCCATCCGCCAGCTTCGCAGGTCCCCAGGCTTTGCCCTGACGGTCATCCTCACCCTGGCCCTAGGCATCGGCGGCAACCTTGCCGTCTTCGAACTACTTCACGCCGCGTTATTCTCCCGCCTGCCCGTCACCCACCCCGACCAGCTCTATTCGCTGCACGCCGCAAAATCCCCCTTCGACCACCAATGGTTTTTCTCCACCCCTGCCTATCGAAACCTCCGCGCCTCCAGCGCCAACATCGCCTCAGTAATCGCCCGCTCCGGCGTCTCGCAAGGAATTCTCGTTCCCGGTGGCGGCACGCCCGTCCGCGCCGATTTTCAGATGGTCTCCGACAATTTCTTCGCAGTCCTCGGCCTCTCCCCTGCAGCCGGCAGATTTTTTCTTCCCAGCGAAGACCAGTCCGCCGAGACGCAACTCCCCGTAGTTCTCCGCTACGCCTACTGGAAGCAATCCTTCGGCGCCGATCCCGCGGTCGTCGGGAAAGCATCCGTCATCAACGGTGTCCCGGCTATCATCGTCGGCGTAGCTCCCGAACGTTTTTCCGGAGTAGTTGCCGGGACCGCCCCGGACCTGTGGCTGCCGCTCGCAGCGCAACAGTCAGGACGCTTTGTCACTTGGTTCGACTCTCTCGGTCCCGGCAGCGGAGCCGACATCCGCGCGTCCTATCAAAATCAGCAAAGTGTCTTCTGGCTGTGGGTCCTGGCCCGCGTACCAGACGTCGAAAAATCCTCCGCCGCAGCGCGTTGGACCGAAATCTTGCAGCCCGATTTCGACCTGCTCGCAAACGCCTCGAAAGATCCTCACGAACGAGAACAAATCCAGCAAAGCCGCGTCCAACTCGTGTCCGCCGCCAGCGGAGAAGGCACCTTCCGCGCCGAATATTCGCAGCCCCTCATCCTCCTGATGGCCATGGCCGCACTGGTTCTCTTTGTCGGCTGCGTAAACCTCGCCAATCTTCAGTTAGTCCGTTTGCTCAACCGTCAGCGCGAACTCTCGGTACGCGTATCCCTCGGCGCCAGCCGGTGGCGCCTCTTGCGCCAACTCTTGGCCGAGGACTTGTTGCTGGCGGCCCTGGGAGCCTTCCCCGCATTCCTCGTGAGCCGCGCCACTAGCGCCCTCTTGTTGCGTTGGGCCTCCACCGGTGATCGTCCCATCGCACTCGATTTGCGTCCCGGATGGGAACTGTTCGCATTCGGCGCCGCTGTTTTCTTGGCCACTCTGGTCGGCTTCAGCTTCTTACCGGCTTGGCGAATCAGTCGCAGCAACCTCGCCACCAGCATGACCTCTAGGTCCAGTTCTTCTTTGTCCCAAGGTCGCAGCACCCGCAAATGGGCCAGTCTCTTGTTGGTCGGCCAAGTCAGTTTTTCGCTCTTGTTGCTGGGCGTCGCCGCTCTGTTCGCGGAAACGCTCCTCAACATCAGCCATATCGATGCCGGCGTCGACCGCGAGCACGTCCTTTCGATTCATCTGGATTTCACCAATGCGGGATTCAAAGAAGATGATCTGCCGGAGTTATACAATCGCATGCTGACACGTCTGAAAGAATTACCCGCCGTCCGCGATGCCGCCGTCTCCATATGCGCCATCCCCGGCTGCATCTGGAACACTGCCATCCATGTCTATGGTCACCCGGAAATTCCAGAGCAGCAACTCCACGGAGAAGAAAACCACGTCGGCGCAGGCTATTTCGAAACGCTAGGCATTCCCCTACTGCGCGGCAGGGACTTCGACGAGCGAGACCTCCCAACCTCACAATCCGTGGCCATCGTCAACCATGCCTTCGCGAAAAAACTCTTCGGCGACGAAAATCCCATCGGCCACCGCATCGGCTACCAACCCGCCCCCCACGACGCCGACTACATCCTGGTAGGAGAAGTTGCTGACGCGAGACTCGACGACCTTCGCTCCCGACCGTCGCCAACCGCTTATTTTTCGCTAACGCAGCGCCCAACGTTTGCGGAAAGCATCGAAGTCCGCGCCAATGGCCAGCCCGCCGCACTCTACTCGACCATCCGCCAGACTTTGCGTTCCGCCGAACCCAACCTCCCCATCGACAGGATCGTGTCGCTAAGCGCCGAGTACGACGAAGGCCTCTCCAGGGAGAAACTCCTGGCCCGTCTCACGGCCATCTTTGGACTGGTGGCTATGGCGCTCGCTGCTCTCGGCTTTTACGGACTGCTCTCTTTCAACGTAGCCGCCCGCACTTCGGAGATCGGCATCCGCATTGCCATGGGAGCCACGCCCGCCGACGTCCGCGCGTTGCTCTTGCTCCAGACTTTCGCGATTCTAGCCGCTGGAATCGTACCTGGTTTGATCCTGACCGAAATAGCGGGCCTTGCCGTCAGAAATCTTCTTTACGGTGCGGGCGCCGTTCCTCTCGCACCGTTATCCGCATCCGCCGCCATCCTGGTCATCATCGGCGTCTTAGCCGCTCTACGCCCGGCCCGCCGCGCATCCCTGATCGATCCCATCAAAGCCCTACGCGCTGATTAAACGTCAATCACGTCGACCTGGATCTTTACCTCATCCGTACCTTACCTGGTTACTTCGCCTTTCCGCTCCAAAAGATCCGCAAAAACAAACCCATCCCGCTCCACAATGTCCCCAACCGAAACTCCCACTTCCTCCAGGAACATGGGTCCCGCATTCGCGAAAGTATGAAATTCCCCGTTTTCCCCGCAGGGATCGGCAGACCGAGGAAAATCCGCCAGCAAATCCCGGTCAAACCGCCGTCCAGCAAACGCTCGATCTAGCCGGCGTGGATCGACGCACGTCAAATACGCCGAGAGACCGCCGGCAATCATATCTTCCGCAAGCCGCCGTGTCTCTCTGCCCCACAGGGGAAACACCGGCGTCATCCCGCACCGTGCAAGCTGCTTCTCCCGGTAATCCCGAATATCCGCCAAGAACAAATCGCCGAAAATAACATGGCGCACTCCCTGCGCTTGAGCCTGTGTCATCGCCTCGCTCATCGCTTGTTCGTACGCTTGGTTCGAACACGGCGAAGGAATCGGCACTTTCACGACGGGCAAACCAGCCGCTGCAACCTGAATGTCCAGTAAACTCTCCCGCACGGCATGCATAGCCACCCGTTCATGCGTGCGATTCACGGTAGTAAGCAACCCCACAACATCGAATTCACTTTCCTGACGCACCGTGTGCAACGCCCACGCACTGTCCTTCCCGCTGCTCCACGCCAGCCACGCCTTCAGCCGACGATCATCCTGCCGCGGCACGCTGTTTGCCATCAAGTTCTCCGATCGCCTTCTTTCGGTCGTTTCTTCTATCCCCGAAACGCCTCCCCCAACGGCCCTACCCAATGCGACAAATGATTCAACGACTCGGTATGCGTGGGATCCAAATGCAACGGAGTCACTGACACCGACCCCGAAAATATCGCCGCATAGTCGGAATCCGGCGCCACGTCCTTATCAATCCGCTGTTCGAACAACCAGAAATACGTCCGCCCCCGCGGATCCTTCCCCTCGCTCAACTGGTTTCGTGTAATCTTCTTTGACTGCCGCGTAAACTTCACCCCGCCCGTCCAAGGCTCCGGCACGTTCACATTCAAAAGCACCTGGTCCGGCAGCCCCTCGTTCAAAATTAACTCCGCCGCCGCCCGCGCCACCCGCGCCGCTGCTTCAAAATTCACCCCGGCCTTTTTTGAACACAAAGACATGGCCACTGCTGGAATGTGATGCAAGGCCGCCTCCCGCGCCGCCCCCACAGTTCCGGAGTAATACACGTTCTCCCCAAGATTTGCCCCGTAGTTGATCCCCGAAATCACGATGTCCGGCCTCTCCGGCAAAAGCTTGTGCAGCGCAACGATCACGCAGTCCGCCGGCGTGCCATCCACCGCCCACTCGCGCTCCCCAACGTTATGGCAAACAATCGGCTGGCGCAGCGTCAAAGACTGTGCCGCACCGCTCTGTTCCTGGCTAGGCGCGACAACGCTGACTGTCCCGAACCCTTCCATCGCCGCAACAAGCGCCCGAAGTCCCGTACCTTGAATGCCGTCGTCGTTCGTCAAAAGTATATGCGTCATGATTGTTTCGATCTTACCAGCAGCCCGCGCGGCAAGTCTGTAGGCCGCGGCCTTCAGGCGGCGGGGTCTGGATGCTGCGCCGCCCGTCACTTTCCGCCATCGACCGGCGCTGCAGCGGAGCCGTCTTTTCCCGAGCGCCCCGCGAGATGGAAAGCAGCCGGGAGCCCGGCACAGATACTTCCGCGCCTCCTGCCATACGCTGCGGTTTCGCCCGTTCTTCGTAAAGCCTTTCCTGTAGTACAGGGCTCTACCCAGTGCCGTATTATGGGACTCAGATGAGACGCAGGTGGCTTCTTGTCGTCGGACTCTTCTAAAATGCTGCCCATGTCGCCTAGAAAAAAGGCGCGGCTGGCGTTCGTATCTGCCTTGATCCTTCTTTTGGTCAGCGGAGTCGCTGCTTCTGTCGCCATCGTTCGCTTCTTGCACACCGCCGCTTGGACCGCACACAGCTACGAGGTCCAGGTTGCGCTCGGCGACATTCAATCCAGCCTCACGAACGCCGCTCGTACTCGCACCACCTTCTTGAATTCCGGCGACGCTTCGCAGCTCGCCCCTTACGACGCTCTCAAAGGCCGAGTTCATCAGAGCTTCGATCACATTCGCGAGCTCACCAAAGACAATCCCGTCCAACGCCGTTTGAGTACCCAGCTCGAAGACAATGTTCTTCGCCGCATCGAGCTCTTGGACAACTCCGTCGAACTGCGCAAGTCCGGCCCCCTCGATGACAGCGAACAACTTCGTTTGAGTCGCGACAACGTGGCCGCCGCGGCCGATTTCAGCGACCTCGTGCAGAAAATGATGTCCGAAGAACAACGCCTCCTGGGCCAGCGCAAGGCCCTCTCCGACAATCTCTTTGTCATCCTGCTTTGCATCCTGCTGGCGATGTTCGTTTTCGCCATCCTCCTCCTCTGGATTCATTTCCGCCTGCTCAGCAACGAGCTCGCCGCGCGCGAACGCACCGAAGAGAGCTCTCGCCGTCTCAGCGTCCGCGTCCTGCAGGTGCAAGATGAAGAGCGCCGCAAATTCTCCCGCGAGCTTCACGACAGTCTCGGCCAGCTGCTCGCCTTGGCCAAAATGCACATGGCCATCTTGTTGGAGAAAAATCCGCAGGACGAACTTCTCGCTGAGATCGACAAGCTCCTCACCGAATCGGTCACCGAGACCCGCACCATTTCGCACCTTCTCCATCCTCCGCTCCTGGATGAAGTCGGCCTCGCTTCCGCCGCGCGCTGGTACGCCGAAGGCTTCGCCAAGCGCAGCGGCATCGAGCTCTCGACCGACATCCCCGATGACGTAGGCCGCTTGCCGCGCGCCGCCGAACTCGTGGTCTTCCGCGTCCTCCAGGAATCGCTCACGAACATCCATCGCCACTCCAAGAGCTTGCGCGCCGAAGTCTCGCTGCACTCCACGCCTTCGGGCGCCATTCTTCGCGTCCGCGATTACGGCAAGGGCATGCCCCGCGAACTGCTCGCCAACTTCCTCAGCACCGGAGCCGATGTCGGCGTCGGCCTGGCAGGGATGCGCGAACGCGTCCGCGAACAAGGCGGCCGCTTCGAAATCCGCTCCGACAAAACCGGCACGACCGTCACCGTGACGATGCCCATCGTCGCTGCACAATCGGCCGCTGCGCAGCTGACGCCGGTAATTTCTCCGGATTAGCGACGAAGCCCAGAAACCATCTGGGAAAATCCGAGCAGGGAAACATTGCAGCGGGAAAAACTCGCGCAAAATTCTAGCAGGAAAAATCGAAGAGAAACCGATCGAGAAAAAAAGCGCTGCCTCAGGCTCCGTCAATTCGACTCAGATTAGTAACCAAATCACGCCTTCCCGGCTTGGCGTCGCACTTTGACGGAACTGCCTATTGCAGCGGATTGGTAAAGCGCAATCCGGGGAACCGCGCGAAGTCGCGGTCCGTTGTACTTAGAATGCCGCCGTACTCAGAACGCGGCGAGTTGCGCGTCTGTCACGAGAGGACCCCAGGCTGTGGCTGTGGATGACCGGGTTGCGGAAATTGAGATCCTCGATGACACTCTGGAGCTTGGCGCGTCAATGACAGGTGCGCGCTATTCTCTTCAGGTGCGGTCGCTCTGCCATGCCACACCAGCTTGGACGTCATCGATCACAAATCGCACGCCTTGGTTATCGGAAGGATTTAGCCACAGCATACGCTTAAAAATATTCCCGGCTTCCTCGAACCTGCCCAGCCGCCAAAGGCACAGCCCAAATCCATTCAGACAGCGGAGAAATGGCCGGTTGTCGATCCATCCCCACGGAAGCAGACCTTCGAAGTTTTCGCCGATGGACAATTCGCCGATCCTAAACCCCACTTCGTAGTGGCGAATCGCCATCTCGGGCCTGTAATCGAAAGAAATGTTGCCAAGATGTGCGTGAGCATCGAGGCAGCGAAGATCGGCCCAACAGAGATCCATCAGGATATCGTTTGCGCCTTTTATATCGCCGCTGTCCTTCCGGTCGTTGGATTCTATGATGGGGTCCGAGAACGGATCCTCTGCGTCCGCTCCCGGCAACACCTGTTCCATCTCAAATTGCGGACGCGTTCCCCACGCAATGAGTGGTTTGGCCCATTCTTCGATGGGCTCGTCCTCTTCGCCCCAGTAGTGCTTGGACGGATCCCACATGCCGATCTCTTCCAGTTTGAGCGGGGCAAGGCCCAGCGCCTGCACGTCGAGCCGCCTAGATACAATTTCGCCGGAAAGGCAAGGAGTGCGTGCGTAGCTCCATTGTTTGCCTGGCCGGACAACCGCGATCTCACCGGGAACAACATCCAGCAAGCGACCTGTACGAAGGTTGACGGTGTGGGTACTTCCACGCAGACGGCAGCGCGCGGCCTTCTGCTTCACCGAAAATACGATCAGCTCAACCGGACCAGCCAGGTTGATCGCCACGACAGTGTCCTCGGTTCGTTCCCTGCCAATTTCATCCGGGGAGACCGGGTCGCGCTGTTTCGCTATTCTCAACAAGCATCTCTCCCATGCCGCTCGCCCCATCGCGTCTTCGCGCCCTCTAAGAACGGAGGTCTGGCTAAACCATGAACTCCAAGGAGAAAGGGCGCTCGCGTCTGACGGAGATGAAACAAGAACACTTGGTTTCCGACCAGACGTTCTTCCGATTTTCGTGTGATATAAGTCGCTGATTCTTGAAGAATGGTCGGGACGACTGGATTTGAACCAGCGACCTCACGCACCCCAAGCGTGCGCGCTACCAGGCTGCGCTACGTCCCGACCGGGGTAAAACTTGCTGCTTGGCCAATCGACGAAACACTGACGACTACGACTAACGCGAGCATTTGCACTGCACTCCAACAGCCAACTCGCGTCACTTCGGCTCGACGCCTTTGCAGGCACCGAACCAGTATCAAGGCTATCACCGCCGTTCGAGAAGCGTCAAGAAAGCGCGCAGCGTGTCGCGCAGGTCCAACAGCATCTTGCGGCTCAGCAGTTCGCCGGCGTTTTCGGGATGTCCACCGTGCGCGCTATAGCTGCTCGTGCCACCCGTATTTCCAGATCCGGCCGCGCTTCCATATTGGGCATATTGCGCATGTTGCCCCGAACCGCCAGAATGAGCCGCCGCCTCCGCCCCGATCGCGCCATTCGTCTCCCGCAAGTGCCGGCGCGCCCCGGCGATCGTAAATCCTTCGTCGTACAGCAGCCGCTTGATCTTGAACACCATGTCCACGTCTTCTTGGCGGTACATGCGGTGTCCGCTGGGGCTCTTCACCGGCTCCAGCATCGGGAATTCCGTCTCCCAGTAGCGCAACACAAACGGTTTCAGCTCCGACAACCGGCTGACTTCGCCGATGCGATATAGTCTCTCTTCTGTCGCGGTTTGCGTTCCGGTTCCAGTCATCTTCTATCTCGTTTTTTGGACTTCTCGGTTCTGGTTCGACTTTTGAGTCTGTGCGTTCCTTCCACAACTCTTTCATCCTAGGCCAAATTTTCATGCTGTCAACGCGCGTATTGCCAACGTAGGATCGCGCATCAGTGCGTTGTGCGCGGTCCTCGGCGGGGCTCAGGAACACCGTTCGATGACTGCGTCGTCCTACTCATCGTCATCGCGCGGTGCCCCAGGCCGCGGCTCACGCTTCCGCAACCGCTGCACAAATCGGATCGGCGCCCCCGGAAAATCCCACTTCGCCCGCAGCTGATTCTCCAGAAACCGCTCGTAGCTGAAGTGCAGCGGCGTCTTCTGGTTCGTGAAAATCAAAAACGTAGGCGGCGCCGTCTTCGCTTGGGTCATGTAGTAGATCCGCACCGGCCGCGCCTTCGGTGTCGTCCCGCGCTGCAGATCGACCTCTTCCTTCAGCCAGCGATTCAATTCCGGCGTGGAGATGCGCTTTTTGCGCGCCGCCGCGACCTGGTCGATCAGCGGAAACAGCTTGTCCGCGCGGTCCCCGGTCTTGGCCGAAAGAAACACGATCGGGGCATAGCTCAAAAATTTCAGCTTGTCGCGCACCATCCGTTCGTAATCGTAAAGCAGGCGGCTCTTGTCCAGTTCGCCGAAGGCGTGCCCGCCGGCAGCGCTGCCGTGAACTGCCGCGGTAGCTTCCCTGACCGATCCCCCGCCCGACCCAGCGCCGGCCCCGATGCTGAACCCGCGATTGGCTTGCCCCCGCGCCTGCGTCTTCGATTGCGCCCGCGATCGCGCCACAGTTCGCGCGCTGATCCGGGCATTGGCTCGTGCCCCAGCCCGTGGCCGCGCTGTAGCCCGCGCGGCGAGCTTGGCTTTGCCCTTGGTCGTCCCCGCATCGCGCTCCGACGCCTTCCGCGCCGCCTCGGTGGCCAGGTCCCACTTGTTCATCACGATGATCACGCTGCGCCCCGACTGTTCGGCGTAGCTGGCAATCTGCGCGTCGCCTTGCGTAACGCCCTGCTCGCCATCCACGATCAGCAGCGCCACGTCGCAGCGTTCCAGCCCGCGCCGCGCCATCACCACGCTAAGCTTCTCCGCCACGAGGTTCGTCTTGCCCTTCCGCCGAATCCCCGCCGTATCCACGAAGCGGTACAAGTGCCCGTCGTGCACAACCTCGGTATCCACGGTATCCATGGTGGTCCCGGGCACGGGCGAAACGATGGATCGATCCTCGCCCACCATGCGATTCAGCAAGGTAGACTTGCCCACATTAGGCCGCCCAATGATCGCCACCTCGACGGCATCGGGGGCTTTTTCCTCAGTCGCATTCTCCGCGTCGTCGTGCGTTTCGGCCAACGCCACATCCAGCAAATCATCTACGCCAGTCCCATGCTCGGCCGCAATCGGAAACACCGGCACGCCCAACCGGTGGAACGCTGCCGCATTCGCCTCCTGCGACATCGCATCCACTTTATTCGCCGCCACCACAAACGGTTTCCCGGTCGCCCGCAGCAGCCGCGCCAGCTCCTCATCGAGGGGAGTAAGCCCCGCCTGGCTGTCCACCACCAGCACCAGCAGCGCCGCCTTGCTGATGGCGATGTGCGCCTGCCGCAAAATCTCCTGCGGGATCAGCGCCTTGTCGTCCGGCACGATCCCCCCGGTATCCACAATCTCCAGGTTGCGCCCCCGCCATTCCGCCTTCCCATAGATGCGGTCGCGCGTAATCCCCGGTTCGTTGGTCACAATCGACCGCCGCGTCCCGGTAAGCCGGTTGAACAGGGTCGACTTGCCCACATTGGGCCGTCCAACAATCACAAGGCTAGGCAGTTTTTCCATGTTTGCGCCGGAACGACGTTAGCACGTTTGGTGCTGGGCCGGTGCTAGTCGAACAGAGATTCCACAGGACTATTTTTTTTCATTAGGGCTTAGTTGGAGTTCGAGGATTTGTTCCACTTCATGGGGTAGATCTGGACGCGCTCGTGTCGCTCATTTCGGCGACTGCCCGTCGGGAGTGATGTAGCCAGTCTCCGCGCCGAGGTGCTTCGGATTACGAGCCACTTCGAGGCTTGTTTCCGCACTGGTACGGAACAAGAGATCGTAAAGGACCGTTTTGTTCTGCAGCACCAGTGGCGGCAAGCGGCCGGGGAGTGTGAAGACCACGTGCAGGTAGCGGGTCGGGAGAAGTTCTGGTCGGCGTGCAGCGATCCAGCGGTCCCGAGCGGCGGTCTGACACTTGTCTCTCCAGGGTGAGCTGAAGAGTCTTTTGCCACAATCCCGTTTCTCCTCCTTTCTTCAAGGCTTGCCGCATCATGGCCGCCTCCCCGGCTGCGTCCTCTGGACTCGAACCACCGAGCACCTCGCTCTTCTCATACTCCTTTATTCCTTCCTCGAACCTTCCCATCGTCTTCAGTAGGAAGAAAAAGTACTCGTGAGCGAGCGGAAAGGTTGGATCCATTGCGATGGTGCGCTGGAATTGTCTGACATTTATTTTGTCGCCCGCGCTGAGTCTTACACTGTCTATATCCGCGCCGGGAGAGCTACGTTTCATCTGAATCGAAATCAGGTCAACAAACGATCGAGAAGACGATGCTTGTTTTTCATCAATCGGACGAGCAGTTATTCACAACGCCTCCTCACACCTACGCTCAGCTCTCGCGACAGCACTATCGTAGAGACGTGTTAACGAAAATGCCGTTGCCGCAGGTATGGCCAAGAAACAAGAAAGGCGCTCGGCAAACTCACAAGCGCCCTTCTCGTTTACACCTTAATTCTGCTTGTACCTCAGTGGATCACCTCCTTACTCGACAGGAACGTCGCAGCCCCAATCTAGGAGACATTTCGCACGCCGTCAACGTCTAACGTGCAAGACCTAGAGAGGTTTGTATCGGATGGGTCACGGAAGGAAGATGTAGCGGCGAGCTTGACTCGCCGAAAAGCACGATGGCGAGCCGAGCTCGCCGCTACGATGCCGGGAAGAAGGTCGTACATCGGCTTCGGAGAAGGTCGTACAATCGGCAGGCCTGTACGGAGGCTATTCCCATGAGCATGCAATCCATCCGATCCTGGTTGTCGGTTCCATCCTGGTGGCTACTGGCCGCGCTTGCAATCCTGCCGGGGCTGGCATTGTCCCTGGCTGCGCAACAGAGCGACTCGCTGGTCGTCTCTGGGCAATCGGGTGCCGCCAAGGTCATCCAGGTCGGCGGCCACAACTACGTCGAGGTGGAAAGCCTCGTGCGGCTTACCAATAGCTCGATCCGCTTCAACGGGAATCAAATTGTCCTGAGTTTACCCGGCACCGCAGAGGCGGCTGCATCCGCCGCTCCCGCGTCCTCCGCATCTACGCCGGGCTTCTCGAAGGAGTTTGTCAGCGCGGGCATCGAAGCGATGGCCCGAGTGCGCGAATGGCATGCCGCTTTGAGAAACGCCATCGAGCGAGGCTACCCGCTCGCCGAAGACTGGCTCGCAGCCTACAACGCGCAGGCACTGCAGGGAATCCGGCTCGCGAACGTCGCCGTGAACACCGCCGCCGACAAGAATGCCCTTCCTTTCCTCACCAATGAATTCAACAACATGAGCAAATTGAGCGACAAATATATTCAGATGACGAAGTCGATGAACTACATCGCGCCCGATTCGCTGGTCGGCGACCCTCTCGATCAGAAAATTCGTAGCTGCGCGCATTCTCTGGCTTCCATGGCCACGACCAATCAATTTGTCGACGACGGATCCTGCCAGTAAGAACACGTCGCACGAAGGTCGGGGGGAAGTTGCATTCGGCAGAGGCACGGTGTAGCTTTTGCGTCGTTCGGAATGAAAAGAACACGGCCTGAGTCCTAAGGTCGATCGGAGAACAGTTTGATGCGAAAGCACTTGTTGTGGATCGTTGCGCTCACTTTGGCGGCACTCGTTCTGCCGCCGACGACGATGGATGCGCAAGACAAAGAGGACAAGTCCGCGAGCAAGCCGGAGGCGGCGAAGCCGGAGCAGTTCAAGGTCGAGGAGCGGAGCAGCAAAGGCTCGGTCACCGCCGGAGGGAAGCTGATCAATTACGACGCGGTTGCGGGGACCCTCGTCGTGCACCCGAAGGGTTGGGATGACGTGCCGCAGAATGCGGACCCCAACGACAAGAGCCAGCCAGCGGAAGCCAGCATGTTTTACGTCGCGTACTTCAAGAGCGCTGACGGCGGGAGCGATGACAGCAAGGGCGACGTCAAGAAGGGTGACAAGAAGTCCGGCACCAGGAAAGACGACGATAAGAAATCCGACGACAAGAAAGCCGATGAGAAACGGTTGGAGCAAACCGATACCCAGCGACCGGTGACTTTCCTCTACAACGGCGGGCCCGGTTCTTCGACGGTGTGGCTGCACATGGGCGCGTTTGGGCCCCGGCGAGTAGTGACTGCCGATTCGATACACACCCCGGCGGCGCCCTATCCGGTGGTCAACAACGATTACAGTTTGCTGGACGTGAGCGATCTCGTGTTTGTGGATGCGCCAGGGACCGGGTTCAGCCGGATCAGCGGCAAGGACCGGGAAAAAGCGTTCTACGGCGTGGATGCGGACGCGCAGGCGTTTGCCGATTTCATCGTGCAGTTTCTGGCGAAATACGGACGGTGGAATTCGCCGAAGTATGTGTTTGGCGAAAGCTACGGCACCACCCGATCGGCGGTGCTCTCCAACGTGCTCGAGACCGAACGCGACGTGGATTTCAACGGCGTGATTCTGTTGTCGCAAATATTAAACTTCGATTTCAGCGCGGACGGTCCGCAGTTCAATCCTGGCATGGACATGCCGTACCAGTTGGTGCTGCCTACCTACACGGCTTCGGCGTGGTATCACCACAAATTGCCGGAGGCGCACGCGGAATTGGCGCCGCTGCTGGCGGAGGTCGAGCACTTTGCGATGAACGAGTACGCACAAGCGCTCGGGGAAGGTTCGGCGCTGGCGGCCGAGCAGCGGCACGCGATTGCCGCAAAGCTGCACGGATACACGGGACTCTCGACCGAGTACATCGAGAAGTCCGACCTGCGAATCAATGGCGGACAGTTCGAGAAAATGCTGCAGGACGAAAACGACACGACGACCGGGCGGCTCGACACGCGCTTTTCCGGGCCAACGTTTGATCCCCTGAGCAAGGAAGCCGAATACGATCCGCAGTCGGCGGCAATCAGCTCGGCGTACGTTTCGGCGTTCAACGATTACGTGCGCAAAGACCTGAAGTATGGTGAGGGCAAAGAGTTCAAGCCGGAAATTGACACCTGGAGGTCTTGGAATTTTCTGCACCAGGCACCCGGCGCTCCGCTGGCGTTGCCGATGGCGGCCAACGTGATGCCCGATCTGGCGATCGCTATGAAGTATAATCCCGACCTGAAGGTGCTGCTGAACGCCGGCTATTTTGATCTGGCCACGCCGTTTTATGAAGGCGTCTACGAAATGCAGCATTTGCCGATTCCGGCGAAACTGCAGGGCAACATAGAGTTCAAATTTTACGAGTCCGGCCACATGGTCTACGCGCACGAGGCGGCGTTGAAGGCGCTGCACGACAACGTGGCGGCGTTCATCGTGAAGACGGAAAATTCCAAGACCAAGTGAAGCTGCAGCGGCGCTTCAGCCAACCGGCGAAAGGCCACCCGCACAACATTTCCATGAGCATTTATTTTGTGTCCAGACCCTGGCCCGCGTGCGGAAGGACAGCCGTTGGATAGAGGTCGGGAAGCGGCTTGTTCTGTTGGTCGCGCAGCTCGGGATGCGGCAAAGGCTTCCGCGGGATCATCTGATCGCGCATTGCAGCGTTGTAGACGAAAATGGCCTCGACAACGGCGAGCTGCTTCAAGTCCGCGGCCTGCAAGCGCTCGTAGGTGTCCATGTTGGAATGATGCGTGCGTGTTTCGTAGTCCATCGGATCCTGGATGAACTGGAAGCCGGGGATGCCGACAGCATCAAACGAAAGGTGGTCGGTCCCGCCGGTATTGCGGTTGGTGATGGTGGTCACGCCGAGGTCGCGGAGCGGGGCGATCCATTGCTCGAAGATGCGGTCCACTGCTGCATTGCCCTGGGTGTAGATGCCGCGAGCTCTGCCTGTTCCGTTGTCCACATTAAAATAGGCGGAAATGAGTTTCTGCTCGGGTTTGAGGGCCAGCGGCCCCGCTGCCTTCCTCAAGAACTCCGGCAGCGCCAACTGATCGGGAGCAGTGGAGAGCGGGAAGCTGCCAAAGTGCTGGTTTGCGTATCCTTTGCTGCCAAACAGTCCTTCTTCTTCACCGGACCATAGTGTGATGCGGATCGTTCGCCGCGGCTTGACTTTGAGCGCATTCAAGACGCGCATCACTTCCATTGCCACGATCGAGCCTGCGCCGTTATCGGTAGCGCCGGTGCCCGCGATCCAACTGTCCAGGTGACCGCCGACCATGACCACTTCGTCCTTGAGCTTGGGATCGGTTCCGGGAATTTCCGCGACGGTGTCGAAACCGTGCTCGTGGTCGCCGGTGAACTTGGTTTCGACGTTCATCTCGATCGAGACGGGAACGTGGTTTTCGAGCAGCCGAAAGACGCGGCCGTAGCTTTCGATCTGGGTAACGACGACGGGAAAGGGAACAGCTGTATCGCGGTGATAGGGAGTACGGCCGAGTGCTGCTCCGTTGTCGTCGAAGATGATACCGGTGCCACCGCCGTTTTTGGCGTCGCGGCTGGGAACGATGACGCCGGCGACCTTTTCTTCGGTAAGGAATGGAAGGAGCCTGCTGGTAAGCTTGGTGCGCTTGAGATAGCGTTCGATTCGCGCTTGCGAATCGGCGTCAGCACCCTCCAGCGGAAGGGACTCAAGATCCTTGAGGTCCTTGTCGGTGTAGCGTTCGAAAAAGGGCTTGTCAGGTACCGGCACGTCGCGCATCGGGCCGAGCAAGACAATTTTGCCGGAAAGTTTTCCTCTGTATTTCGCGATATCGCTCTCGTCGTTGATGACCACGGAAATGGCCGGCGCGGTCACCGGTCCGTTGCTCGAAGGTGACCACGGCGTGGCTTGGGCCATGAAGATGGCGGTATCGGGTTCGGTCATGCGAACCCACGTGTTGATCTGCTGCCAGCCCATGCCGAACTCGCCCCAATCTTCTAGGTGTGCGTTGGCGCAGCCCATCTTGGTGAGCTGGTCGCGTGTCCACGCGTTAGCCTTCGCCATGTTGGGCGAACCAGTCAGGCGCGGTCCGATTCCGTCGGCGAGGCCTCCGGCGTAGTCCATCACATGGGAGTGCTGCACACCCTCTTCGCGAATGGTATTGTACGCATTCAAGTCGAGCGACTCGGTGGCGGGCTGCTGCATTTGGGAGTCGTTCCAGCCGGCTTGCTGCTCGTCTGTTTTGGCGGACTTGTTGTCCGTTGCGTTGGACAGAGCTGCACCCGCTGCGAGCACGAAGGCCGCGGCGGAAGCCAGGATGCGTCTTGGAGCCATGAACATTGCCTCCTACTAGGGAACCTCGTTTTTGACTTCCAGAAAAGGCGGCACCATTGTACGCGATCA
>Ga0182018_10001422_pt1 | contig 27253 bp, 26 predicted proteins | sample 812P2MmetaG_FD_120490 | JGI IMG/M metagenome (GOLD analysis project Ga0182018, IMG submission 120490) | Permafrost microbial communities from Stordalen Mire, Sweden - 812P2M metaG | ecosystem: Environmental > Terrestrial > Soil > Wetlands > Permafrost | place: Sweden: Stordalen | collected...
GCGGGTGACTGGATGGGCGTTCCGTCCTTGGCCTTCCCATCGAAAGCAGGAAAGGTGATTTCGGGCGTAGTCCAACGGCGTCCATCGGGGGATGTCGTCATTAATGCCTGGGTTGGCCAGGCGTGCTCGTCTTTCGGCGAACTAGTGAATTCCAGGTAGAAGTGGCCCTTCCAGTAGGTGAGCATGGGGTCGTGATTGTAGGTCCAGCCTCGGCCCTCGCTCAACTCCGGATACAGACGAGAAGCCCGAAAGACCTGGTAACTCTGGACGCCCACCGCGAGCCGGAGACCTCCATCGCTGGCATACGGTTGGGGAAGAGGCGGGCCCACATAGCGCAGGGGTTCGGAGGGACTGCCGGGGCCAACGTTATCGGTCGCCATCACGGTCAGGACAGAAGCAAGGATCAAGAGGTAAGAAGCGCTGCTCATTGGTTGTACCTCAACTTACAATCAAACTTGTTATCACTGTGGGGAAATGACTCACGTTCTGTTTTGTTATTGGCATCATCTTCTCACAACGGATCGCCGAAAGTGCAAAAAACCATAGCGACAATTCGCAGACTCACAAAACGGCTTTACGAAGCAAGAACTTGTGCTACGCATCTTGTTTTTGGGCAAAGACACTTACTAACTCGCAGGCGTACTGCAGGATACTTACCTCGGGTTCTTCGCGCTCCCGCTATGGTGACTGCCCTGCAGATAACTTGGTACACGCAAGCAGAGCTCCTCCGGGAAATCGGAAGGAAATCACAAAGGGCGGGGGACGTACGCACGACCCATGTGGAGGAAGATCCATGAAGAATACTAGGACAGATTCTCGCTTGTTTCGTGCTGTTTCCTTTAGATGTTCTGATGACTGGCACCGTCGCCAGGGCTCAGACTGTTCCCACCGTCGACAACCAGGAGTGGGCTTTGCTTACCCTAATCAACAATTTTCGCGCGCAAAACGGCCTGGGCTCTCTGCAGATTTCGGAGAACATCGCGCCGGTAATATGCGGCTTCCGAGCGACCTCCGAGTTGTTCATACCTTCCCCACAACTGACCACGATCCGGGCGCGCATCGCCGTCGCCTGTGCCGACTTCGGCCGTCGCGCCATCATGCTTACTTTCTCCCGATCCGCATCGACAATTTCCAGAGGTTTTTTGGGGCGGCCGGTTCGCATACCCAAGTATGAGGCCGGATAACTATTCATTCAACGTATTTCTCGCTCAGTCACTAGTCTTCCATCAATTTCCTAAGGTTGTCCAGATTATGCTTGAGGTCGGCCTCGACGCCGGTTGGCACTTTCGTCTCGAGGTTGGCGACGCCTTCGAACCGGATGTCCCGAATGGCGCGAAGCACTTCGGGCATGTTCACTTCTCCCTCGCCTAGATAGCCCTTCTTGTCTTTGAAGTGAAAGGCACAGATGCGGTCTCGCCCGAGCGCTCGGATCTCCTTTGGAGCATCGAAGCCGTTGGCAACGGAGTTTCCTACGTCATACCACACCTTGAACCATTGCGAGTTCACCTTGTCGACGGCGTAACGATTTTCTTCACCCGAAATAGTGTTCTCGAAGCCGAGGATGATGCCTGCACGCTGGGCCTCCGGCAACAACTCCTTGACCTGATCGATCACGTAATCCAGTTCAGGTCGTTTGAGGACCTGGCATGCATTGAAAAACACCAGCATTAAGATACCGGCGTTCAGGTTTTTCGTGATTGCGATTCCCTTGTGGACCCACTCGGGCGCGTGCGCATTATCCTTCAGGCAGTCCTGATGAAGCATTTCCAGGCAGGTAGCGTTGAGTGGGATGGAATATTGTTTAGAAGCTTCATTCCAGGCGTGTTGCAGCGCAGTATCTTCCAAGGGGAGGGTCTTGCCGTCGAGAGATTTTGGAATCGTCACTTGCACGCCAGCCAAGCCAAATTTCTTCGCCATGGCGACGGCCTCCGGATTTGCCGGCATGCGGAACACGGTGTCCATGGCGCCAATCGTTAAACCCGTAGTTCTAGCACCCCAAAGGGTTGCAGTTACACCTGCCCCAGCGGTAAGCAACCAATCTCTTCGCGATAACATAACACCCTCACAATTTTTGGTCCAGAGATCATAACTGGCAGACGGCGCTGGTCTGTGCCTGGACAACGTCCAAACCGGCCAAGAAAAGCACGTCCCGCGCAATCGGACGCTGAGATAGCCTGAGATCGAATCACCGTCAGCGCGCAGCGTTTAACCTTTTTTGAAATCCTGGTCACCCATCTGAGAGCTTTTTCCGTTGCAAAATCAGTATAACAGAGAAAATGAAAATACACCATAACAACTCTCAAGTTTTCTTGACTTCAGTGCCTCTGGCGTGAAGAGGTTCCTTTGCCGCATGAATTTGGATTGCATCACGCCGACTAACAAATCTGTGCCTAACAAATCTCTTCAAGACTCCAATAATTCAAGCTCCAACGGATCTTTTGCTTCAAACGGCTGATTTCACCGCGCCGCTTGTGGCGATGTGAAGGTGTTCGACAGGAACGGCTGGATTTGAGAATTGATACGGCGTTTCAAAAGCCGGAGCTGATCGAAAGGATGCTCGAGGTATACGGCTTGGTGCCGCGCACGGTACGCACTGTCTGCGACCGTCAAACGCTGATGCCGAGTTTGAGCGCATCCGCGCGCAGGGCTACGCTTTCGATCGAGAGGAATCGGTCATCGGCGGAATCTGCATCGGCGCCGCTATAACACTGGACAGCAGTTCCGTTACCGCCGCGCTCAGCGTTTCGACCCCGTTGCCCAGAATGACCCAGGAGCGCGAACTGGAGATCACGCGCGCGGTCCTGGACGTAGCACGCGTGGCCGCGCTTGAATTGCGGAACAACTGAGACCCGGCGGCGCCGTTCGCGCTTCACGGCTGCAACTCCTCTAGAGAGGCCTGATCCAGATATTCCGGAAGCGAACCGCAGCGCCGTGATTCTGCAGCATCAACGGCTCTTTGAGTCGATGCGGTTCGTACGATGGCAAGTTTGCATGGGCCATGCGGCCGTAAAGCTGCGAATGGTTCTGTACCAGCACGCCATTGAACAACAAGGTGATGTAAGCCGGTTTTACTAACTTCCCTCCCTCAAACCGCGGCGCTTCGAATGCGATATCGTAAGACTGCCATTCGCCCGGCTTGCGTGCGACGTTCGCCAGGGGCGGGTACTGACCGTAGATGGCCGCGGCTTCGCCGTCGGCATAGGTTGGGTTGTTATAGGAATCCAGAATCTGGATCTCATAGCGGCTCATCAGATAAACTCCGCTATTGGCGCGCTCCTGGCCTTCGCCCTTAACATCGGCCGGGATTTGCCATTCGACGTGAACCTGGCAATCGCCGAAATCCTGCTTTGTGATAATATTCCCCATCGCCGGGTTGACCTCGAAGTACCCGTTCTCCACCTTCCATTGCGCGGGCAGGAGTTCGCCTTTCGGATCCACCGTGCAACTGGCGCAACGTTTAGGAGACATCATCCAAGCAGAAAGGTCGGCGCCGCTGAACAGCACGATGGAATCGGACGGCGGTCTTCCCGGACGCTCCTGGGAACTTTCGGAGCCGGCGACTACTGTTGGGGGGATGGGGCGGGCGATGTCGTCGACCCGCCATTTGCTGCCCGGCAGAAACGGCGTATCGTCATATCCGCGGGAGCGATCCTTGGGTTGCACGGGCGCTTTGGATGAATCTTGAGCCGGCGCGCACGTGCCCAGAACTGACAGACAAAGGCAAAGAACGGGAAGATTCATCGGTATTCTCCAGGCCTGCTGGTTCCAGCCGGCGCTCGCCCGCAATTAGGGCAGATCTTTCAGTCTGATGTTTCGGAATTCGATTCGATGGCCCTCGGCTTCAAGTCCAACATAACCCTTTGGCACTTCGCACTCGGTGTACTCACTTTGCAGGCCTCCGTTAATCCAAAGGGTAATTTTCTTGCCATCACATCGAATATCGTAGGTATTCCAATCCAGAACATTCTTGATTCGGTTTTCGGGCGCAATAGAAAACGCCTTAAATGCGCTGGTGGTGGAATCAGCCCATGGCTTGCCCTGCAAACTTACACGTTGGATGACTCCGTTGATCGGTGTTACAGCAAACAGATAGCCGTCGACACCAACTTGAGCCTGGTGATACATCCAACCATCCAGATTGTTGCGAATATAAACTCCGGAATTGTATTTCGGCTGGTCGGGCGTCTTGATAAAGCGCCATTCCACGTGGAATAAAAAGTTGGCGAACTCCCGGTTATACCGCAGCCACTCGTGGCCCTTATCGCCTTCGCACAGGAGCGTACGAGCGGAAGCATCTACTTTCCATTGGGATGCCTCGCTCAGAGGACGCGTGGGAAGCAGCGGTAGCCGCGCCCACTCTTTGAACGCAGGATCGGGCAGAAGGTCCCTCCATTCGCCGTTGACCTCGGGCGGCGAACTCCGGTCCTGCGCCCAACCAATTGCCGCAACAGCCGCTGACAACAGAAGGACGACGAAGTAATCACGTTTTCCAGGAGTCATCTTAATTAGATCCTCTCTCGGCGCGTTGCAGCAGGACGGTGCCCCAGGCCGCAGCTATTGGACAGACTGGAACTGCCCCGAGCCGCCGGCCTGCCGCGACTCATACGGTTCAGAAAGTGTACTTCAGCGCGAACTGCAGGATGCGTGGATTGCCCGCCGCCAGGATCTCGCCGAAGGTGCTCGCCGTGAGCGTGTTGGACGGGTTCGAAAACTGCGGGTGGTTGAGCGCGTTGAAGAACTCAAAACGCAGTTCCAACATGTGCGTTTCGTGCAGGTGAAACTTGCGGCTGAGAGCCGCGTCCAAGTCGAACATGCCGGGGCCAGATAGCGAATCGCGCCCGGCGTCGCCAAACGTGCCTGCGGCGGCCTGGCTGAATGCGGAAGGATTGAGCCATTGCAGCGTGTTGATGTTCCGAATATAGGAATTGCCTACGGCATTCGCACGGTCAAGACCGACGCCCGTGAGCGAATTATCGAGACCGGCCACGGGGGAAAACCAGAGACCGCTGTGATAGGTGATAATGGGCGACAGTTGCCAGCCGCCTAAGACGCTTTCCGTCAATCGGGAGCGGAAAGTTGGCGAGCTCACGACCACGGAAGCGTTGAAATTTTGGCGGATATCGAAAGCGCAATTTCCGAAATCGGCCCGCAGATTGGTGGGGTTCGAGAAGCTGTCATTGCTCAGATCGCCCGCGTAATCCGAATCGGAGATGCAGTGCGAGTAAGTATAGTTCGCCATCACCGTGTAATGGCGGCTAAAGCTGCTCTTCGCACTGAATATAATTCCTTCGTAGTCGGCGTCGCCACCGGGGAGGTCGTTTAGTATAGACCCGTAATACTGCCCTTCTGTCGGGTTTTCCAGGTAGAGTACCCTCCGCTGAGTGGTGTTCTTCGTGGAGGAGCAGGGAGAGCCGCTACAGGTGCCGGGAATGTAGACGGACGGATTGATCTGTTGCCCGGTAGGAAGGTGGTGCGTGGAATTTCCCAGATATGTAGCCGACAGCACCCAATCCTTGACCTGGCGCGAATAGCTAAGGTCCCACTGCTGCATGGTCGTGGGTTTCATGTTCAGCGGCAATGTGTAATAACTCGCCGCAGTCGGGAACACCGCCGTGGAACTCGGGGGAAATGGCAGCGGGTAGGGGTTGCCGCCGGCGATTCCCGCCCAGGGATTGCTCAAGCCGCCGGGAGGGCTGGTCTGCGCGACCCCGTTTCCAAAAGGCGCGTAGCTGCTGAAGCCGGAAGTGAATTGCAGACCGGTGAAATCGTAAAACACGCCGTAACCGCCGCGGAGGGATTGACGGCCGTCGCCCTTTGGATCCCAGACTAAGCCGACGCGAGGAGCGAAATCGGTATAGCGGCGGTTTGTGTAACCCTTGGGTATTCCGGTATCGCCAACGAAGAAAAGGCCTGCCGGCGCATTGACATATACTTGCGAGGTCTTGCCGGCGGCAAATGCGGCGGGATCGAAATGATCGCCGCGATTGTAGTTATCGGCGGTTGGCAGAAACGGCTCCCAGCGCACACCGAAATTCAAATGGAAGTGCGGGGTGACGCGAAAGTTGTCTTGGGCGTAGACACCAACATAGTCCTGACGGTAATTGCCGCCGACCACGCTGCTCTGGGTGTACGTACTCATGCGGCCGAGCATTAGATCGAGCAGTGCGTCGCCTGAGAATTGTCCGCTAAAGGCGAAGATGCCGTCCGCATCGAAGACATTGTAGTCGTTGAGCTGGGTGTACATAAATTCGCCTCCAAAGGCGAAGTGATGGCGCCCGCGAATCCAATCGAAGTCATCGGCCACTTGAACCGAACCGCGGTTGAAAACGGCGGGAGCGGATCCGCCAAGAGAGAAATACCCTGTTGCGCTGAGGGACAGGTAATCCGGAGTCGAATTATATGTATTGATACCAAGGCTGCTCGGAGTCGGTTCGCCCGTGGCCTGCACGCGGGCTATTTGTGTACGGCTCCAGGTAAGGTGGAGGGAGTCAATGGCATTCGGCGAAATCAGGTAATTGTCGCCGATTACGGCGGACTCCGCGCGATCGATCGTACCGTTGCCGGAACTCAGGAGCAGGTCGCTGGTGGCGTTGGGAGCGGGAGCGTCATACTTGGTTAAGAAATAGCGGGCGAAGACGTTCTGCTTAGGGCTGATGGTCCAATCGACGCGCCCGAGTTCCTGGTTTTCATCGTTGGGGGCCGGGACGGCGTAAACGATGCGGCCGCAGGGGTTCGACGAGATTGGCAGGCTTTTCAAAAGGGCCAAAGCGGCGGGATTGAAGCTGGAAACAGGGACCTGGTCATTCGGATAAGCTAAACCAGTTGCTGGATTGACGATGGCTCGGGCTTTGCCAGTGCTCTGGCAACTGGCGGATTCGAGGGTGCTGAAATCCCCGTTGAGGACCGCCTGAGTCGGAACGAAGCTGATGGTTTGGGGCGGGGCCGTGCGTGTGCGCGTGCCCTGGTAACCGAAAAAGAAAAACAGCTTATCCTTTTTGATCGGGCCGCCGACGGTGCCGCCAAACTGGTTGCGCCGTAACGTGTCCTGCGACGCGGCGAAGAAATTGCGCGCATTGGTGTCGCCGTTGCGAACGAACTCGAACAGGCCGCCGTGAAATGTATTTGTGCCGGACTTGGTCACCGCGTTGACCACGCCGCCCGGATGGACGCCATATTGCGCGGTGAGGCTGCTGCTCTCTACACTAAACTCCTGCAAGGCGTCAGGAAAGGGAAACGGCATGTCCACCATCGACCACGGGTCGTTGTAGTCCGCGCCGTCCATTAAGTAATTGGTGCCGCTACCTTGGCCGCCGGCGATCGACATCGTGGTGGAACTGGGATAGCTCTTGCTTCCAACCAAGTCGCCCGCCAAGGTATTATTACTGGCCGCGCCAGCGAGCACGATCAACTGCGTGACATTCCGGCCGTTGAGCGGAAGGTCGACCATGCGCCGGTCGTCGATCACTTGCGACATTGAGGTCTGTTGGGTCTCGACCATGGAGGCATTCGCCTGCACGGTGACATGTTGGTTTTCCGACCCCAGATCCAGCTTGGCATTGATCGTGACACTAGCGCCCACCTGCAGCACGGTGCCGGTTTCTTTTCGGTTGCTGAAACCTTTCGCCGCGAATTCCAGCGTATAGGGTCCTACCGGCAGATTGGGTAGAATGTACGTTCCGTCGGCGCCGCTGGCAGTGGTGCGGGACATACCGGTTTCGGTCTGCGTGGCGGTGATTTGGGCGTTGGGGACAAGACCGCCGTTCGCATCGATCACGGTGCCGGCGATGGTGGCATTGGCCACAGCTTGTCCCCACAGAGGAAGAGCATTCAAGGCTAGCAGGAACATTACCGGCACGCACGGCTTCGAGATAATCCTTCTCATGGTATCTCCTTTGCTGTCCGGCATCGCGGCCGGACTGAACGCGCTAGTTAGAAACGCACTAGCGGGTCTTCAAGTTTTATTTTCCCAGCCAATAATCGCGCGTACGATCGGGGTCGTACTCGCCACTGAAAATCGCCGGAAGGTTTGCCAGAAGCAACCGGCGCAATTGAAGATCGTCGCCCTTACCTTCTTGCTTATACAGCAGTGTGCCGTCCGTCCCGATCACAGCGGCATACGGCAAAGACCCGTCCCATTTGGAATCGAAGGCCGCTTCACTGGAGAATCGGCGGCCGGATGCGATCTGGATGTTCTGCATCGAGGCATGCGCCTTCTTGAGCACGCTCAAGGGAGCTTGCATGTCGTCGGTCGGGTTCACCGCCACCGTGACCACCGCAAGGTCGCGCCGACGATACATCCGGTAGATCGTTACGATTTTGGCCAACTGCTCCATCGATGGCGGGGACGACTCGGACCAGAAAGTCACCAGCAGGAGTTGACCGGTATTAGCATTGCCACGCAATTTCGCGATATCGTCGGGAGTGGAAAACTTGGCGGCAAGCTCGACCGGTTCGGAGTCCATCCTCTCCTGTTCGGTAAGCCGGAGACCGGCCTTGGCTTTCCACTTGATGGTGCAGCCGAAACTTGCAGTGTGGGGCACTACGACGGCCTTTCCCGCCAGCAGCGCTTCAATGGCGTTGCGCGCGTCCTGGACCTTTACCAGCCTCTCGCGCCGGTTGTCATCGATACGGCCCTCATAGCGGAGTTTTCGTTGTTGATCGAAGATGAAGATGTGCGGTGTCGTGGCGGGCCCGTAAGCCTGTGCCATGCTCTGCGTTTCTCCGTCGTCAAGATAAGGGAAATTGAAATGGCTGAACTCCGCTCGTATCTTGTCTTCCTCCAAGGTGTCGCCTATGTCGGAGAAACGCATTTCGTCAAGCTGAAGACCGGCGGGGTTGTTGGGGTTGACCCCGATCAAGGCCAAGCCTTTGCTCTGATAATCGTCTACTAGTCTCTTGATCCGCGCTTCGTATAACTGCGCTACCGGACAATGATTGGACATGAATACGATGGCCAGTACTCGGCTGGAAGCATAGTCGGCCAGCGTGTGGGTGTGACCATCCACGCCCGGAAGGGAAAAATCCGGCGCCGGTGAACCAATTTTTAGTGTAGGGTGAGCCTCATCCGCCAATGCGGCGCAGGCCAGCAGGATCAAACCCAGAAACCGCAACATCTGTTCTCCTCCTTCTCAGACCCGATCGATAACGACCATTTGGATTCAAACTGGGGACGTCTCTACGGGCAATCTCAAGGTGTTGCCGCGAAGTGGATCGTCACGCATTTGGCCTCAGAAAGGGCAATAATACGTCCTGAATCAGTAGTTGTCAACAACAATCTGAAATTACAGCTAATTATTTTCAATTTGGTGCGTTTTGAGCCGCTATTCCCCTTATTTCGCTGGTTACCGTCCAGCTTGGCGACGCTGCGGCCCGCCCAAGTTGTACCCGCCACCCCTCCCGAAAGCAGGCTCACAGGTTGCCCGCGGTTATCGTATGCTCAATCGAGCCCATTTTTTGAACTCAAAGCAAGTATCCGCCAGTTTCTGCAAGCTAAACGTCGATTCTGAAAATTATCGTTGACGGTGGATGTATTGCAGTGATAGATTCTGGAGTGAAGGAGAGCCGCCTGTCGTGTCCGTTGGAAAGGATTTTTTACAATGACGCATCCGTCTGCCCCATCCCGGTTGCTTCGGTATGTCTGCGCGGGAGCCTATATGGCAATGCTCGCGTCGTTTCTTTTCGCCGAGTCAGAACCGGAACCCGGCAGGGCGATGATGTGGCCGACTATCGTGCGGCTTCAGGCGGGAAAGCAACAATTATTTAAGGTCGCGCTGTTGCCCACCTGGAAAGGCAAGGGCAAACTCCCGGCACAAGTGACTTGGTCTGTGGAAGATATCACGGGCGGCAACGCCCGGTTGGGGACGATCGACTCCAAAGGCCTTTACCAGGCGCCGGCGGAGATCCCTGGGGTCAGTGAAATTCATGTTAAAGCCCAAGTCGACGGGGTTGCCAATCGGGATCTGTGGGGCACAGTTATTTTGGGTAATTCGGCGCCGTCCTACAAGATCGTAAGTTCCTGGAGCGAGTCGACGGAGAGCGGGCGATTCAAGACGCCCCACGGCCTGAGCATGGACCATGCCGGCAACCTTCTGATTGCTGACCAAGGAGCGGGCGGATTTTTCATTATACCAAGGACGGGAAATTCCTGGGTGAGATCGGGTTAGGACCGGGTTTGGAGCCGGGCCACTTCACGGAACCCCGTATTGCGCGAGTCGACGCCGACGGCAACATCTTTGTCCTGGACGTGAAGTGGGATGAACCGCGCCTGCAAATGTTCGACGGCAACGGCCGCTTTGTGCGCACCTTCGCGGAAAGGGTACGCTGCTGGGGGAAATTCTCCGCGGACATGGCTTGGCTTTCGACAAGCAGGGGCGGATATTGGTGAATGACGTGGACAACGCCCGGGTGAATATTTACGACCGCTTTGGCAAGTTCCTGTCCTCCTGGGGGAGGGGCGGCATTTACCCGGGCGAATTCAGCTTACCCCACGGGCTTGTTATGGATTCGAACGACGATGTATTCATAAACGGGTTCTTCGGCCCGATTCAGAAGTTCACCGTCAATGGCCAGTTTCTGCTGGCCTTCTGCTATCCCGATCCGGGCGACAACGCGGTGGTGTTTCATGGACTCGCGGGTGACCGGTGGGGAAGTCTCTATGTCACGGTGAGTGAAGCCGAAAAGGGTCTTCTGCTGAAGTACAACAATACCGGCGATTTCGTTACGCAATTGAAGATGTCCTCTCCGGCTAACGAGCCCAGTTGGCCGGTTGTAGATCGCGACGGGAAAGTCTACGTGCTATATACGACAAAGGGCAAAGCCGGCATCGAAGTCTTTGCCGAGCAGTAGAAGACTATTGGAAGAGGTTAACATGCTGATACGCGGCATTAGGTTTTTGCTCTTTGCGGCGGCTTCGTTGGCTGCCGGATGTTTTTACCTGGCGGCGCAGACTCCTGGAGTGCCAGCCGCCGTCGCTCCCGGCAGCGTTAGGGTGCTGGTGATCGTCGGGGGCCACAAGTATGAGGAAGAGCCTTTCTGGGAGAGTTTTCGCGCCATGAAGAGCGTGACGTTTACTCACGCCGATCACGGCGCCGAAGCGGCGAAAATGCTGAATCCCGAATCGGCCGGAAGCTACGACGCCGTCGTCTTCTATGACGTGACGAACCCGTGCGACGACTCTTATATCGCCGGCCTCGAGCGCCTCTTCGAGAAAGGAAAGGGCGTGGTCTTTCTGCACCATGCAATTTCGTCGTGCAACAACACCTCCGAATACGGTTATATGGTTGGCGGCGTCGGGCTCTTTGCGAAGCCGCCGGGTTCCAACATTACCACGGCTGCTTTCAAGAAGGACAACCCTTATCGGGTCCACGTGGTGGACCCGAATAACCCAATTACCGCGGGAATGAAAGACTTTGACGTGATTGACGAAACTTACACGAACTTCTTCGTCAACAGCGATGTACATGTCTTCCTGACGGCGGACCACCCCGACGCTTCGCACCAGTTAGCGTGGACCTGGAAGTATAAGAACTCGCCCGTGGTTTACCTCGAACTCGGCCACGATCATGTGGTTTTCGACAATCCGAATTACCGCAGGCTAGTGGAACGTTCCATCCTCTGGGTCAGCCGGAAATTGACCAAGTAGCAGGGTCATCGAGACTTATTGTCCTTACGGCCCGGCGCCGGCGCCCGGCAAGGAGTCGCAGTGCTGCCTGATTATGTAACCAGAACGAAACCCAATCCTGCTGCGAATCGCGCGCCGTGGTACACCAACACCGCGCCCACCTATGCCGGGGTGTTTTTGTGGGTCGTGTTCTACATGGAAATCGCCAAAGGCACATTGGACCGCGCCGGGGTGGGGCTGTGCCTGGCCGCTTTGCTCGTAGCCGGATTGCTGAGTTTCTTTCTCTTCTATCTGGCGCCGGCCATGCTTGGCATGCGGACCGGGCTTCCCTTATATGTTCTCGGGGCTTCGACCTTCGGCGCCACAGGGGGCTATCTGATGCCCGGACTGATGATGGGCGTTCTGCAGGTCGGATGGATTTCAGTCAATGTGCTGATTTCGGCGAATTTCATCTTAGCCGGCCTCGGCTCTCAGACCGGCCCGGGCACCCTGCGCTTCGGCGTGATTGCGGCACTTTGGAGTTATGGGATGTGCTATGTCGGCGTGAAAGGGATCAGGTATGTGTCCAGATTCGCCCTGTATTTTGCCTGCGTCCCGTTTCTGATGATTGTATTGGTATTCCTTCGAACTGCGGGCGGCATCCCCGCCTACCACGCTATCGAGCCGAGACCCTATTTCGGATTCACAATGTTGATTCAGATCGTAACCGGGTTTTTCGCCACAGCCGGGGCGGCTGGCGCGGATTTCGGAATGAATAACCGCGACAAACGGGACGTGATGTGGGGTGGCTTTGTCGGGATTACCTTGGCGGTGATGATCGCCGGAGGCCTCCCGCTGCTATCGGTAGCCGGAGCTCAAGCCCTCCACGCTACGCAGGGCTATACCTACGACGCCGTGATCAGGGCTGTGGGAGGCATGCTGGCCACAGTCATGTTCTTCCTGTTTGCGATTGCTTCCATAACACCTGCCTGCACTTCGGCATTCATCGCCGGCAACAGTTTTGCGACCATGCTTCCCGGAGTATCCCGGATGGCTTCCACGATGCTGGCGGCCACGATGGCCGTCGTGCTCGCGATTACAGGTCTGGCTGGAAACCTCATTGGCCTGTTCACGATCATTGGCGCGTCCTTCGGTCCGATCTGCGGGGCCATGACAGCCGACTATTTGCTGTCCGGAAGGAAGTGGGCCGGACCTCGTGAAGGAATCAATTTCGCAGGCTACGGAGCGTGGGCGCTAGGCTTTTTCGTCGGCATTCTGCCATTTCTGCCCATCGCAGACGAGCTTAAGTCATGGTTGCAGCCGGCTGCGGTTTACAGCTTTGTGGTTGCATTCCTGGCATATGGGCTTTTGGCGAAGGCGGGTCTGGAACCGAAAGTTGTCCCTATAACCGCCGCGCTCTCCGCTCGCTGAACCCGGAGGCCCAGCGCCGATTGCGTCCCGACACTTTGGCTTCCCACGGTGGACCGCAATTCTACTGGGCTACCTGCTTGAGATACCGCAGGCCTTCAAACGCGATGGATTCCGGCGTGGGCGCCAAGTCCCGCCAGATCGCCGCGGCAGAAGCCAGTTCGCTCCATGACCCCAGACTTTCGATGGTGATCCAGCCTTGATATCCGATTTTGTCCAGGCACTGGAATATCCCGCGAAAATCCACGTGCCCGCTGCCCGGGATTCCCCGGTCGTTTTCGCATGCGTGAATATGCTTGAGCTTCTCCCCCACGCGGTCAAACGAGGCTGCGACATCTTTTTCTTCGATATTCGTGTGGAAAGTGTCGAGCAGCACTCCGATCGAGGGGTGGTCTACCGCCGCGCAAAGGAGGGACGCATCCTCGGCCGTGTTCAGAAAGTAAGTCTCGAACCGGTTCAGGGGCTCAATAGCCAACGTCACTCCGTATGCCATTAGGGTATCGCCCAGCGCCCGGAAACACTCGATGGCCCACTTCCATTCGTCGGCCGTGCGCCTGCGCCCCGGCAGATATCCGACAGGCGCATAGATCGGACCGCATAGCAGCTTGGCCCCGATTTCCGCCGCTACCCGAATGCAATTCGCCAGGTGCGTTACCGTCCTCTTGCGCATGCCGGCATCGTCGCTGATCGGGTTCATGCCTTGCGGCAGAAGGCAGCAGGCGGTACACTCCAGCTCGCAGCTCTCGACGGAGCGGCGGATGGCGCCGGCCTCGACTTTCGCCGGCTCGAAGAATGCGACTTCGAAACCTTCGAAACCCTGCTCCCGAATCGCGGGCAGCAAGGCAAATGAGCGCGCATCGAACGACGGCGTCCAAAGAAGCGAACTTACGGAAAATTTCATATCGGTTTCAACCCGGGCCGGATACCGAATCGTTGCTGCGATCAATGCGAAAAGTCAGGCAGCGGAACGATCGCTCCACCGCGCATGGCGGATTCGTGCGCGCAGATTCCGGCGCACGTCCAGTTCACCGACTGGTAAACGTCGGGGAAGGAGCTGCGGCCTTCCGTAATGCTCGAGAGGAATTCGTGCACCAAGTGGGGATGCGAACCGCCATGGCCGCCTCCCTGTATGAAGGAAAGGTGGGCATGCGCGTCGTCGTAAACGCCTTTGGTCGTGAACCGCTGGATGGGCTCCGGCAGCAAACGCGCGTAATCCGGAATTTTCACTCGTTCGGGCTTCTCTCCCACGTGGATGAGCGGTTCCTCTCCTTCGACTCGCGTCCACTCGAAGGAGGTCTTCTCACCGTAAACGTCAAAGCTCTCGATGTACTGGCGGGCGGTTTCGAACAAAGAGCGTGTCACCTCGAAAGACAGCCCGCGGTTACGCACCTTGAATAGTGCGCTTTCGACCGCGAATGGAGAGCCATATTTGGCCGCCAGCCGGTCTTCAATCGCTCCCGAGCCGAAACAGGCGACATACTCGGCTTCCCCTCTCACCAGAGCCAGGCAGGGGCTTACGGCGTGCGTCGCGTAGTGCATCGGCGGCAGCCCTTCCCAATACCCCGGCCACCCGGCCATTTCCTGCTGGTGGCTGCCGCGCAGGAACTGGATGCGTCCTAACCGGCCGGTATCGCGAAGTTCCCGCACGAACAGGAACTCGCGCGTGTAAATCGCCGTCTCCATCATCATGTAGTTTCGCCCGGACTCCTTGGCGGCCCGGACAATTTCCCGGCACTCCGCGGTGCTGGTCGCAGCGGGCACGGTGCAGGCCACATGCTTGCCCGCTCGTAGCGCGGCGACGGATTGCCTTGCGTGCAGGTGGATCGGCGTATTGATGTGAACGGCATCGACAGCGGGGTCTTGTATGAGATCGTCAAACCTCGTATAACGATTGCCGACGCCAAACTGATCGCCGATCTCATCCACCTTCGATTTTGTGGTGGCGCAGACGGCATACATATTGGCGTACGGGTGGCACCGATAAATCGGAAGGAATTCCTTTCCAAAGCCCAAGCCTACGACCGCAACGTTGATTTTCCCGTTTGTCATCGGCGATTTCTCCTAGAGTTTGAAGATTAGTGCGGCTACCGGGGACTGTCAAAACGATCAGTCACTCCGGGCGCACGGTCATGTGAGATGGGTCCCAATCCAACTCTGCCTCACTACTTTGTCACCCAGAGGGCATGGTCGCCAGGATACTCGGAATCGGGGAGATTGGCCAGTATGACGCGCCGTAACTCGAGAATATCGAGTTCTCCCTGTTGCCGGTACAAAACCTTGCCATCCGGAGTGAGTAGAACGGTAAAGGGCACGCCGGATTCCCATTTGGGATCGAACGCAGCCTGCATCGCAGACGTGTCGTCCGACGAAAACTGCAGGTTCCGGCTGGACGCATGGTCCATCTGGAGTTCTTTAATCACGCCTGGTTTTTCGTCTTGGGTATTGGTTGACACCGTGACTAAGTCAAACCCCCGCCCGCGGTACATTCGCCAGGTGGCCAACAGGTCGGGGAATTCGGACACGCAAGGGCCGCACCATGTGGCCCAGAAGTTAACCAGCAGCATCTTTCCCGTAGGGTTCCGGCGCAATTGTCTGAGCTCGGACGCACCCGCCGGCTCCAGCCGCACGGGCTCCGCCGCCACGCGCTTCAACTCGGCGAGCCGGGGAGATGCTTCCAATTTCCAATTTATGGGACAGCCGAGCGGCGCTGTATGCTCCACCGGCACGGGCTTCCCCACCAATAGCGCATCGATCGCGTCGCGCGCATCATGGGTCGTTGTCAGGGATTCTCCAATGTTGTTGTCTATACGGCCCTCGTAGCGCAGCTTTCTTTGTTCGTCGAAAACAAAAACGTGTGGCGTCGCCACCGGTCCGTAAGCCTGAACGACAGTCTGATCGTCACCGTCGTACAAGTAAGGAAACTTAAATTGCCGGTACTCCGCGCGAATCCTGGTTTCATAAAAACTCTCGCCTACGTCGGTGTAGCGCAGGTCGTCCAGGGTAAGTGCGTCGGGATTATCGGAGTTGATCGCAATTAAGCTGACCTGCCTACCCCGGTGCTCCTCCTCCAGCTTTTGGATTCGGCTCTCGTACATCTGGGCAGCCGGGCAGTGATTGCAGGTGAACACAATGACCAGGACCCGGCTGCTCGAGTAGTCGCTGAGCTGGTGCGTCTTGCCGTCAACTCCGGGAAGAGAAAATCCCGGCGCTGGGGAACCGATCGCGAGAGTCGGATGGGTTTGGTCGGCTGCGTAAGCGGTCAGAGCCAACAGCGTCAATTGTGCGGTCCAGGTAATTCCTAAAAGGCGAGTAATGATGCTCACGCAGTTCGTCCTTTCCTGCAGCGCCGCTGCCATGCAAGTGCGTAGTTTGTCACATTAAATGAAAATTGTCAATCAATATTGCAAGTTGTTGTGATAAATTAAAAAAGCCTTGGCAGCGTGCTCATGTTATCGAGTTGCCCGCGGGAGACGTGGGCGATTCAACGAAGGAGAGAAGCTGTGCGCAAAAAACAGTTGGCTTGGACGGTGCTGATCGCCGGCATCGCCGGAGCAGTCGGCGGATACTGCCTGGCGCAGCCGGCACCGCAAAAGGACGGCGGCCTTCCGGAAGGTTCGGTATTTCATCTGGACCAGGTGAAATCAGAGCCTTATGGCTTCGGCTCGATTCAATGGCTGATGAGCCGCGCTTTGGATCCGGGGGCGGAGCAGACATTCGGCATTGTGGAGATCCAGCCTCACCAGAAGAATGCGCTGCATATGCATCCCAATTGCGAGGAGCTGTTGTATGTGCTCTCCGGATCGTGCGAGCACATTGTGGGCGGCCGTAAAGTGGTTCTGCACCCCGGCGATCTGCTGCGCGTTCCACGCGGCGTGAAACACCAGGCAATCGTTCTGGGCGACCAGCCCTTGCGGGCGGTGATTTCTTACAGCTCGCCGGACCGGCAAGTGGTGAACTTTGCGGAAAACAATCAATAGCGGCCATATTCTGATTGCTGGAACGCTGGATACAAAAGGCGAAGAGCTGCTCTTCCTGCGCCGCTGTCTGGAAGCCGCGGGGGCGTCCACCCGTGTGGTGGATTTCGGAGTGCTGGGCGATCCGATGTTCACTCCGGACGTAGCCAAGGAAGAAATCGCCGCATGCGCGGGCGAATCGGCCGCGGCTCTGCGCGAAGCAGGCGATCGCGGACGTTCCGTGGCGGCCATGCAGCGCGGTTTCGCCGCGTGGTGCCGTTCCGGTCCGGATCTTCCTGCCGGCGTGATCTCCATAGGGGGTTCAGCCGGCACCGCCATTGCTACGGCGGGCATGCGCGAATTTCCCATCGGGCTGCCCAAGGTCATGGTGTCCACCATGGCATCCGGCGATGTGCGCCCGTATGTCGGCACCTCGGATATTGTCATGATGTACTCGGTGGCGGATTTCACTGGGTTGAATCGGCTCACTCGCACGATCCTTACCAATGCCGCGCATGCCGCCGCCGGTATGTGCTCCATTGGCGCGGGCGCCAGGTCTGAAACCAGTGAACGAACGCTTCTGGCCGCGACCATGTTCGGCGTCACCACCCCTTGCGTGAACCGCGTCAAAGAGCTGGTCGAGGCGGCAGGTTACGAATTGCTGGTATTCCACGCCACCGGCACGGGCGGCCAGGCGATGGAAAAACTGGTCCGCGACGGTTTCATCAAAGGCGTTCTGGACATCACGACGACGGAGTTGGCCGACGAGCTGGTGGGTGGCGTGCTAAGCGCCGGGCCGCACCGCCTGGAAGCCGCCGGCGCCGTGGGAGTGCCGCAAGTGGTTTCGCTGGGAGCGTTGGACATGGTGAATTTCGGAGCTCCGCAAACCGTGCCCGAGAGATTCCGCGGCAGACTCTTCTACCCGCATAATCCGGCCGTGACCCTGATGCGTACCACGCCCGAAGAGAACGCCCAACTGGGCGAAATCCTGGGACGCAAACTCAGCGCCGCGCGCGGTCCGGTGACGCTGCTGCTTCCCCTCGGCGGGGTTTCCGCAATCGACGCTCCGGGCAAGCCGTTTCATGACGCCGCGGCCGACGAGCAGTTGTTCGCAGCCGTCCGCCGCAGCGCGGGCGCCAACGTGAAACTGGTGGAATACGCCGGTCACATCAACGACGAGGCCTTCGCCCGGCAGATCGTCGCCGAACTCCTGCCCATGCTCGGATCTGCCGCGGCGCCCGGAGACTCTTTGTGAATTCCCGGCTCGATCTGCGCTGCCGGCTTGCGCGCGTTTTGCAAATCACCAATCATCTCCTGGAGCGACCATTTCCATGCGACCCACCCGAACGGAATATTTGAAACGCCTGCGCGGCAGTCTGGAAGCGGGCCAACACCTGGTCGGAGCCGGCGCCGGTACGGGCCTTTCCGCCAAATGCGCCGAGGCCGGCGGGGCCGACCTGATCATCATCTATAATTCCGGACGCTACCGCATGGCCGGACGCGGATCGCTCGCGGGATTAATGGCTTATGGCGATGCCAACGCCATTGTGGTGGACATGGCGCGAGAAGTTCTGCCGGTGGTCAGGCGAACTCCAGTGCTTGCCGGTGTGAACGGCACGGACCCTTTCCGCATGATGCATGTGTTCCTGGCGGAATTGCAGGCCATGGGATTCGCCGGCGTACAGAACTTTCCCACAGTCGGTCTGATCGACGGCGTCTTCCGGGAAAATCTGGAAGAGACCGGCATGGGTTACGGCCTCGAAGTGGAGATGATCTCCCTGGCGCATCGCCTGGATCTGCTCACCACCCCTTACGTTTTTGACGAAGGGCAAGCCTGCGCCATGGCGCGGGCGGGTGCCGACCTGCTGGTGGCCCACATGGGCCTCACCACCAAGGGCGCCATTGGCGCGCGTACGGCTCTGAGTCTGGATCAATGCGTCGAGCGGATTCAAGGCATTCGCGACGCGGCAATCGCCGTAAACTCAGAGATCGTGATCCTGTGCCATGGCGGTCCCATCGCCGAACCTGACGACGCCGCCTACGTTCTGGCGCGCACCCGCGGTGTGTCGGGGTTCTTTGGCGCTTCGAGCGTGGAACGCCTTCCCACCGAGATTGCCATTACGGATCAGGTCCGGCGATTCAAGTCGATTTCAGCCGGCAATTCCAATGAAACGAAAGTCGGGCGTGTCCGCTGAGCTTCATTTCCGAGTCGGCTTATACGTCCCCGCCGTGCTACCGCCCTCGATCCACCGCTCGTCGAAGCGCACCGCCTTGATGGTATATCGCCGGTACGTATAGGCGACATGAATCTTTCCGTCGCTGGTCTGGGTCACCGAAGGGTAAGAATATTCTTCGCGGCCCGGTTCTTTGCGGTTGGGATCTTTTCCCGGTTCTGGAGCCTCCAACCCGGTTTCCAGATCGCGCACCCAATTCCAGCTTTGTCCATTGTCCTTGGAGAGCGCCACCGAAAGCGGCTTGCGCGGACCGGCTTTGGGCTTGCCGTTGTTGAGGACCGAACCCACGTTGTCGAACGCCAGGACCAAATGGCCATCGGCCAGCTTGGCGATTTGAATGGACGCGTTGTTGTTCGGCAGCTCCGTTTTGCGCGGCGCTTCCCATACGCAGCCGTCCTGCGACGTGCTCCGGTAGATATAGTCGGCGAAGCGGCTGCGGAAGAACGCGAGGTATTCGCGGCCCGCCGGGATTACGTCCGGTTGCACATACCCGCCCGATTGCGGCACCGGGCAGCTCTTCCAGTGGGCTCCCCGGTCGGACGAAATCTCCATCACCGAATAATTCGTTTCCGCGCCGTTTGTAATCCCCACGCTGGAAGCGATATAGATCGGCAGGAGCCAGTCGCCGTTGGGCATCACCACAACCGGCTCGCGCGTAAATGCGCCGGGCGTATCGAACAGAACTTCCGGAGCGCTCCATTGCGCGCCGCCGTTGCGCGAGCGCGTCACCAGCACTTTAGCGTTGGCTTCACCGGCACCCGCGCCCTGCGTGGTGTGAAAGATCCATAGCGTGCCGTCCGGCGCTTCGAACAGCACGGGGTTCTGGTAGGATTCGCCGGCGTGGTGATCCACTACCCGCGGTTTGCTCCACTGCGAAGCCCCTTTGGGAAGACGTGCCAGCATGATAGCGACATCCGAATTCCCCTCCCACGTTCCGGAGAACCACACGCACATCAGGTCCCCGTTTTTCAGGGCAAGCAGATTGGCCGCGTGGGAGGAGGCGAACACCTGCGGCAGATAGGCTTCTGCCACGCCTGCCAGCGGCGAAGCGCGATACGTTCCATCTTCGGGAAAATCCGCTCCCGAGTTCGCAGCCGGCAACCGGACCGCTAGGAACAGACAGGCAATCCAAATTATGGTCGTTATTTTGCTCATCGGCTGCGTCTCCAGATCAATAAGCCTGCTCATAAACCGCCACTGCATCCGCCAACGTCACTTCCCGCGGATTGTTTTTCAGCAAACGCGTCACTCCCACAGCTGCTTCCGCCAGCCGCGGAAGCGCCGCGCGCGGAACCTTAAGCGCGCTCAAAGTCAAAGGCACGCCGCAAGCCAGTGCCAGCTCGCGCACCCGCTGAACCCCCTGGCGCGCGGTTTCGAGATGACTCGCCCGCGGCTGCGCCCCCAGAGCCAGTGCGACCTCCGCATACCGTTCCGGGCACGTCGGCAGATTGAAATCCATTACGTGGGGCAGCAGCACTGCGTTGGAAATTCCATGCGCGACATGAAATTCACCGCCCAGCGGATAGGAGAGTGCGTGCACCGCCGCTGTGTTCACGGGCCCCAGACAGAGCCCTCCGTACATGCTTCCCAGGGCAACATTCTCCCGCGCATCGAGATCCCCGCCGTCCGCGACCGCCCGCGGCAGGTTGGCCGCAATCAGGCGCATGCCTTCCAGCGCATAGAGATCGATCAGTGGATGCGCGAATTTGTTGGTATACGCCTCAATACAATGGGTGAGCGCGTCCAGACCCGTGCCGGCTGTTACGGCCGGCGGCATCGAAACCGTCAGCACCGGATCAACGAATGCCGCGTCCGGAACCAGATGCGGACTGATCACCCCTTTCTTCAGCAGGTCGCGCTCATCCAGCAGAATGGCGTTCGGCGAAACCTCGCTGCCGGTTCCCGCCGTAGTCGGCAGACATGCAAGGAACGTGACGCGCCGAGCCAGCAGATCGACGCCCAATGCGTCCTCTACCGCTTGATCGCTGTAGAGGAATGCCGCGATTAACTTGGCTGCGTCCAGCGCGCTGCCCCCTCCGATTCCCACAATGCCATCGGGCGCCAGGCTTCTGGCCGCCGCCAGCGCCTCGTGGAACATGGCGAGCGTCGGCTCGCGATCGATCCCATCGTAGATTGCAGCGTGTATCCCTTCGCCGCGGATGGCTTCGGCGACCGTCTCCGCCGCGGCTCGTGTGGGCGGACTGGTAATTAGCAGAGTGGACCGCAATCCGCTGCGGCGCAAGTAAGGACCGCAATCGCGCCCGAATGCCAGGCGCCCCGGCTGTAGCAGAGTGGTAGCTCGCATTATTTTCCGATCTCCAATGCCTGCATGGCGTTCTTGGCCGCGGCAAGAGCTTGCGCCGCGCCCCATTTCATGGCCGCGATGTCATTGATACAGAACACCAGGTCCACCCCCTGCTCGATCCAGAACGGCAGGTCCTGCGGAGCCACCCCCGCGGCAGTCTGCTTCCCGTATGCCTTGGCAACCCGAATCGTCCGCGCCGCCGCCTCGAATACGCGATCGTGGCCTGTCTGTCCTGGCACGCCAAAGCTTGCCGAAAGGTCTGCCGGGCCAAGAAAAATGGCATCGATCCCCGGCACCTCGCAGAGTTCCTCGACCCGCTCCACCGCCTCACGCGTCTCCACTTGCGCCATCAGGCACAGTTCGCGATTCAGTTTCTGCTGCTCCTCGCAGATCGGACCTCCAAGTCCGAACTTCACCGCGCGCGAGACGCCAAAGAAACCGCGCGCGCCCCGTGGAGGAAATTTGGCGTGGCGTACCAGTTCCTCGAGCATCTCAGGTGAATTGGCCATTGGAAGATCGAGGATATCCGGCCCGCACTCGGCGGCTTTCAAAACGGTGGCGCGCTGCGTGTCGGGTACCCGGATCATAGTGAGCATTCCCAAACCGGACGCGATGCGGCACAGATCGGCGGCCTGCGCATAGGTGAGAAATGTGTGCTCCATTTCGATCCAAGCGGCTTTGAATCCCATCAATGCCGCAATCTCCAGAAACTCCGGGTTGTACAGGTACGCGGCCGCACCCAGTACCGGGGCGCCGCCATTGTTCTCAATAGCTTGTTGCAGTCGGTTCATTGAGTCACCTGTTGCATGTTGATACCCTTGTGCAAGGGCGCCCGCCGCAACCACGCCCGCAGCGTCAGGCATTTGGATGGGCCGTCGCGGTTCGGGTAAAAGAAGCTGGCCGCAATACCAGCGCCTAAAAGAACAATATGGCTCAGGACGCCGATCATGTAATCGTGCAGCGGAAAGTTGAACCGCCCCAGGTTCCACAGTTTTCCGCCGTTCAAGGTGAGCGTGGCCCACGTCGTGAACAGCAAGCTGGCGGCAATCCCGGCATACGCTCCCGTGCTCCCGGCACGTTCGAATAAAAACCCCAGCAGGAATAGGCCGGCCAGGCCGCCGGCAACGATTGCGGAAATCGTATACCACAACGAAAGCGCCGTTCCACCCGTGTGCGCCAGGAGCGTCGCGATCAGCACGCAAAGCAAGCCGCAGACGGCTACGATTGCTTTGGCTATCCGCAGTCTCTGCCGCTCGCTGGAACCCGGTCGTAGAACGCGATAATAGTCCTCCACTCCGATCGCCGCCAGGCTGTTCAGGTCGCTCGAGAGATTCGCCATCGCGGCGCCGAAAAGAGCCGCCAGGAAAAGGCCTGCCAGCCCCGGCGGTATGTGGGTCGTTATGAAGTATGGAAATACTTGGTCCGCTTTATTCACGAACGCCGGCAGGCGTTCGCCCGTGGTGCGGTAAAACGACCAGCAGAGCGTTCCAATGAGCATGAACAGCGCCCACACCGGAACGCAAAGGGCCGCGCCGAGCGCGATGCCGCGCAGCGCCGCCCGGTCCGATTTGGCGGCCAGGTATCGCTGTACGATCGTTTGATCCGCCGTGAACTTTTGCAGGTAAAAGAAAAATCCGTACAACGAAAGCACCAGAAACGTGGGCCGCCTCAAATCCGGAGCCATGCTTCCCAGCGCGATTTTGTGGTTGCTCCACGCCAGATGCAGCACCGCCGCCGGACCGCCAGGCGGTAGAAACAGTAGGTAACCGAGGCAGATGGCAATCCCGATCCACAGCACGAATCCCTGCACAACGTCGGCCCAGATCACTGCCTCAATCCCGCCGATCAGCGTATAGCAAACGGTAATCACCCCGACTCCCACGATCACGCGCTCCGTGGTCCAGCCGGTCATGCTGCTTACGGTCAGCGCCAGCAGATAGAACACGAAACCCATTTTCGAGAAGTGGCCCGCCGAAAATGCCACCGAAGAGTAGATGCGTGCACCGTAGCCGAAGCGCTTTCCGAAATACTCGTATGCGCTCATTCTTACTACGTGGCGAAAGAACGGGATCACGGCCACTCCCACCACGCCGAGCACCGCCACCACCATGAAGCCCGGTACCAGATTTGCCCAATCGCCCGCATAAGCAGAGCCGGGGTACGCAATAAAGGTCACGCTGCTGATGAGCGTCGCCAGCAGCGAGAGCCCCGTCGCCCAGCCTGGAATGCTACGTTTCGCTACAAAATACCTCTCAGTCGAGGTCTGACGCCGCGAGAACACAACGCCCATGGACACCAACGCCGCCATGTAGGCGATAATGACGGCGAGATCGAGCCAGCGGACGTTTCCCATTTCAGCTTCTGGTGGAGTGCCGAGGCACGGCTTGCCGCGTGGCGGCCATTTTCACGGCCACGTGCATGGCCTGCTTCATGCTGCGTGCGTCCGCGCGGTTCTGCCCCGCGATGTCAAACGCCGTTCCGTGATCCACGCTCGTGCGAATGATCGGAATCCCCAACGAAATATTGACAGTGCCTTCGAAATCGATCAGCTTCATCGGGATGTGTCCCTGGTCGTGGTACATGGCGACTACCAGGTCGTAAGCGCCGCGCACTGCTTGCAGAAAGACCGTGTCGGGGGCATGCGGTCCGCTGCAGGCAATGCCGCGCGCGCGTGCCGCTTCGATAGCCGGAAGAATCGCCTCGCGGTCTTCGCCGCCGAAGAGTCCGTGCTCGCCGGCGTGCGGATTGAGTCCGCAGACCGCGATGCGCGGCTGTTCCAAGCCGAGCAGCCGCATGGCCTCATTGCCCAGCTCGATAGTGCGCAGAATGCGCTCAGGCGTGGCCTCGCACGCTTTCTTCAGCGGAATGTGCGTAGTCACGTGGACCGTGGACAGGCGTTCGCTCCAGAGCAGCATACGCGATTCCGTCGCACCGCACAGCGCCGCGATATATTCCGTATGACCGGTGAACGCTTGGCCGGAGAGCGCCACCGCTTCCTTGTTCAAGGGCGCGGTAACCATGGCGTCGGCTTCTCCACGCAGGCACATTTCCGTGGCGCCGCGAACGTACTTTACCGCCGCCGCGCCGCAGCGCGCGTCCAGCTTTCCGAAAACGAACTCAGCAGAGCCGCTCAAAGCGCCAAAATCCCGAACCTCCGCCGACTGCAGTTTGATATCCGTAATCTGCTCGACCATCCGCAGCACCGCGGAATCCCCGGCGACGATCCACCGCGCCAGCGGCGCCACTTCCGAATCCGCCAGCGCTCTGAGCACAATTTCGGGGCCGATCCCCGCGGGATCTCCCATTGTCAGCACGATCGTAGGAAGGGTATCTAGAGATTGGGGCATGAAAAATAATCCGCTATGTGAATCAGCGCATCGGATTTGCCGAAACCTCCGGGCTTGGTGACCACGAGGCCGCCGTCAAAGGGGCCGCCCCGCAGAATGCCCAGTGGAATTCCCGGCACGAGCTCATCGCACAGCCGGATGCTTTGCGCTCCGATGGCGCGGCAAAGCGCCGATGCGGTGTCGCCGCCGGAGAGCATCAGTGCCGCCGGCGCCGCTCCTGCCAGCCGCTTGCGGATTGCCTCCGGTGCAACCCCGTTGCGCGGGATGCGCAACAGCACATGTTCGCTCCGCGCCAGCGCGCCCGCAATGCTTTCCCCCTCCCCGTCGAGCTGCATGCGTACGGTTCTTCCACGGGCCATTAACGCGTTCTCCTGGGCCAGCGTAACAGCGTGATCGCTGCCGATGCAGAAGAGCACGGGCCCGCAAGGTCGCGGCCGCGAAATGTCCGCAACGCTTCCACCCTTCAGCCGCGCCAGCGCAGCCGCCAGTCCGGCTGAACCGGCCCAAAGAATGGGACCATCCAGCGGGAGGATCTCCGCCGCGATCCGGTCCAGGTCTTCATTGCATACCGCGTCCACTGAGATATAGCGTTCGCCGTGCAGAATGGCGGAGCGCACTTCGCTGTGCGGAACATGCACGCAGGAGACCCGACGCACAAGAGGTATCGGCGCAAAATCGGGCGCGCCGGCAACCTTGAGATACCCTTGATGAACAACCCGGTCCATGGCGGGAAAAGCCGGGCAGACGATCGCGGCACGGCAGCCGAATGCCTCCATGGCCGCCGCAATCTCCAGCCCCGTATTGCAACGCAGGGTGGAATCGATTTTCTTGAACACTACCGCGCCCGCATCGACTAGGTAACGGTGGGCCGCGTTGCGCATGACGTCACGAACTTCCTCGGGCGTGGCCTCGCGACTCTCCGTACTCACGGCAAGCACCCGGCTGTTCCCTGCATGCGCGCCTCCGGGGAGCAGAACCGTGGTTTCCCAGCCGCGTGCCGCAAACGGCGCGACCGCGTCAAATGCGCCCGTAAGATCGTCGGCGACCACTAAGCATTCGAGAGCGGTGATGGTTGCAGGAGCCATCACGCAGAATTATTCCACGTCTAATTTCCAATTGCAAGCATTGACAACAGAGAAATTATAGTTTATTTTCAATACTGTTACTTAATTTTTTAGATTTTTCCAAACTAAAAGCTCTCATAAGACTGTTCTCAATTACCATGGAAAAGGTGACGGCCCAGCGACGGAGAACTCCTAAAAATCGAGTTGGCGGTAGTGTCTCTAAGGCGGACCCATACTCTTCTAAGGCCATCAGCCGCGCTCTGGACGTACTGGAATCGTTCCCCGATGAACATACCGTACTCAGCCTGAAGGAACTCAGTGTCCTTAACGGGTTGCCCGAGTCTTCTCTCTTCCGGATCTTGCAAACCCTGGAATCGCGTGGCTATCTGGCGCAGGCTATCGATGGCACCTACCGGCTTACCCTGCGACTGTTATATGGAAAATCGCGGGAGCGGGCGGAAAAGCTGCGCGAATTGGCGCGCACCCACCTCCACCAGTTGGCCATGCGCTTCAACGAGACAGCCAGCCTTTCCTGCCTGTTTGAAGATCGCATCCAGGTTGTCGATACGGTAGAAACTTTCCATAGCATGCGGCTCACGAACCGGCCGGGGCGGGTGCTCCCTCCGCATTGCAGTTCTATGGGGAAATCCATCACCGCCTTTCAGACGCCCGAGAAAATCGATCGCATTCTCGAGATTTACGGACTCGTCAAGCGCACGCCCAACACGATTATCGATCGCCCCGCGTTGCTCGCCGAATTCGAGCGGATTCGCCAGCGAGGTTATGCTTTTGATCGCGAGGAAGCCGCCGAGGGAGCCTTCTGCATCGGCGCACCCATTCGCTGCGAAGGGAAACCCGTGAGTGCAGCCATCAGTCTTTCGACTCCCCTGCTGCGTTTCCAACCCGAGTTGGAGCCGGTTATGATTGCTGGCGTCTGCGACAGCGCCCGCACCATCGCCGGCGCGGTCGCCGGATTCTGAGCGGTCCGGCTTACACCACTTTCACCCAGACCGCAACCGGGTACTTTTTCTTCTGCAGTTCCACGCCCGCACGATATCCGCCTGCCTCGGTGTCCGGCTGCACCGGGTCTTCAGGGGCAGGGACGGTTGGCAGCAGTTTGACCCTTTCCGCTTCCGAACCGTACCATCGCCCCAGGTTGGCAAAGGGCACCATCAGCGCCTTGGCGCGCTCCCCATCTGGGCCCTCGCTGAACGAAAATTGGTTGGTTCTGGTAGACAAGGAGGGCAATCCACAACTGGCCTGATGGTCGACTGAGCAGATTTGCAGATCTGGAACAACCGCATACCACAGCCAAACTGCTCA
>Ga0182018_10001424_pt1 | contig 27232 bp, 28 predicted proteins | sample 812P2MmetaG_FD_120490 | JGI IMG/M metagenome (GOLD analysis project Ga0182018, IMG submission 120490) | Permafrost microbial communities from Stordalen Mire, Sweden - 812P2M metaG | ecosystem: Environmental > Terrestrial > Soil > Wetlands > Permafrost | place: Sweden: Stordalen | collected...
AAAACCATATTCCCCCCTAGCTCAGGCTTCGTCTCAATCACACAAAAGGCCCAGTCGCCTGCCAGCATCCCGCCACGTTCTTCCAACGTGCTGAGTGCTCTCCAGGTCAGAACTGCTAGCGAGCTTCCCCACTTTTCTTGGACGGGCGGGATGAGAAGACACAACTACGCACTCTCCTGCGTTTCAGGGCGACGCATCGGGCACGAGGGTAGCTGCGTTTTTCAGATTCATCAAATGAATTTTATGGATGACGATGTATGCTCGCAGCGAATTGAGCCAATAGACGTGCAGGCGGCTGCAGACCATACCCAGAATCCGTGTTTCATAGACCTAGACCCTCTTTTGGCCTGCGCTTGCGGCGGCTAATTGCGAGGCAAGGAATTCAAAGATCGATCTGTACGTGGTCTCCGGCTGATCGGTCGAGAACAGATGGCTGGCGTGTTCGAGCAAGACGAGTTGTGCGCCGGGAATCCGCGCCGCGATCAATTCTCCGTTTCCGACCGGGACCAACCGGTCGACCTTCCCGTGAATTACGAGCGTTGGAGCAGTGATCTGGGGCAGGCGGCTGAACGATTCCCACGCAAGTATGGCCTGCAGTTGCGCAAGATAGCCGGCCGGAGTAGTCGGCCAGGGGTGACGCTCGGCGATATCTTCATCGATCAAGTGCCGTGGCGTCGCGGCGTCGTAGATATAAGGGATTGCGGCCTCGGCTGCTTGTTCCCGGCTCATCCAGGTGCGGGCTTTCAGCATCTCGACCGCGGCCGGCTCGGCACGCTTGGCGTTCGGTCCCCCGAAGGCTGTGCAGCCAAGAATGAGAGACTGCACCCGGCCGGGATACTGCAAGGCAAATTCCTGGGCAATCATGCCGCCCATCGATACCCCAAAGACATGGGCACTGGAAACGCCAGCGGCGTCGAGCACGGCGGCTGCATCCGAAGCCATGAGAGCGATCGAGTAGGGGCCGGGAGGCACATCGCTCTGTCCGGCACCTCGATTGTCGAGTGCGATCGTCCGGAAGGAAGTTGATAGCGCCGGCCGAGTGCGATACCACATGGCGGAGGGGTAGCCCAGCCCCATAATCAACAAAATCGGCGCGCCCGTTCCCTGCTCATCCCAGTAGATTGTTGTTCCTTGGTTGTCAGCAAACGGCATACTAGCTCCTCTCAAGACAAAATCGACTGCAGCCGCGATGAGAACCAGCGACTGCCAGCAAGCAAGATCAATCTGCAACTACTTTGAGGATCAGCTTGCCGAGGTTTTCCCCTTTGAACAGCTTCAGGAAAGTGTCGGGAAAGGTCTCAAGTCCTTCGACAATATCTTCGCGCGACTTGAGCTTGCCTGCCGCCATCCAGCCTGCCATTTCCTGAGCAGCCTGGGCATAGCGGTCGGCGTAGTCAAAGACCAGCATGCCTTTCATGGTCGCGCGATGGACCACTAGCGAGAGATAGTTGCGCGGGCCCTGGACGGGACCAGTATTGTTGTATTGCGAGATGGCGCCGCAAATTACAATGTGAGCGCCACGCGCCAGGTTCGCGAGCGCAGCCTCTAGGATGTCACCGCCGACGTTGTCGAAATAGATGTTGATCCCTTGCGGGCAAGACTTCCGAAGCGCCGCAGTTACGTCTTCGGATTTGTAATCAATGGCGGCGTCAAATCCGAGGTCGGCGACGAGATAGCGGCACTTGTCGGCGCCACCCGCAATGCCAACCGCGCGGCAACCCTTTATTTTGGCAAGCTGCCCTACGACCGAGCCCACGGCCCCAGCCGCCGCCGAGACGACTACGGTGTCGCCCGGTTGAGGCTGGCCGGTTTCGAGCAAGCCGAAATATGCCGTCATCCCCGTCATGCCTAACACATTGAGGAAAGTTGGAAGCGGCGCTACACGGGGGTCAACCTCGATTAAGCCCTTCCCCTCGGAGATGAAATATTCCTGTACTCCAAAGTTCCCCGAGACATGCTTGCCGATGGAACAATCAGGGTTCCTAGAGGCAACCACCTGGCCAACCGCCAAAGCCCGCATCACCTCGCCGATGGCAACTGGCGGGACGTAGGATCTGCTCTGGTTCATCCAGCCACGCATGGCCGGATCAAGCGATATAAACAGGACCCTGATCAGCAGTTCGCCTTCATGCAACTCACGAACCGTCTCTTCCTCGTAGGTCCAGTCGGTGCGCTTCGGCATTCCCACGGGTCGAGAAGCGAGGGTGAATTTGTGATTGACGAGTGCCATGATGGGTTCCTTTCTTGTCAAACGGTGTAGCGCTCACTGGACAAAAGTCGCGCCGCAATCTGACGACGCAAAGCGACGGAGTTCACCGGCATGTGATCCGCATAACCGCGCAGGGTTGCGAGGTGCTTGCGCAAAATGTCTCCTTCGCAGCAGGAGCTCAGCACCGTGCGTGAGAACCCCTCAATCCGGACTGTAGCATCGCGCAGGTACACAGCGCAGATGTCGAGGCTGTTCGCTTTCTTGCCAGCGGAAGTCAGCTTCTGGCTGCGGAGCAGGCTGGATTCCATGGCAAACACCTCCATGGCGATATCGGAAAGGTTCATGATGACCTCCTGCTGTTTCTCAAGCTGAGTGCCGTATTTTTCATGGGCGACTGCAAGCGTAAGGAGGGCGATTGTTTTCGCATTGCGAACCAGGCCGTCTTCTTCCCTAACACCGGGCTCTTCATTCGAGACGCTGGGTTTCTCGCTCGGGTTCAAGACGGAGCGCGCCGCTTCAAAGAGAGGCAACTGCCCGCGGGCCGCACGCTTCAAGGGCATGCCCATAATGACCAGCCGGTTGATTTCGCTGGTGCCTTCAAACAGGCGATTGATGCGCGAATCGCGATAGGCTCGCTCGACTGCGTAGTCCTGATGAAAACCGTAACCACCATGGATCTGGACGCCTTCGTCAACCACGTAGTCGAGCATCTCAGAGGCGAAGACTTTCACCATCGAACATTCCGCCGCGTACTCCTCGACCGCCTGCATCTCCGTGACGGAACTCTGTCTCCGCTCGGCGGACGTGGCCTGCATCTGGCTTTCGATGAGTCCGGCTACGCGCCAGGTCATGGACTCGGCTGCAAAGATCCGGATTGCCATTTCTGCAAGTTTGTGCTGAATGGCGCCGAAGTCAGCGATGGCAGAGCCAAAGGCTTTTCGCTGCTTCGCGTACTTGATGGAGATGGCGAGCACGTTCTTGGCGGCGCCGACGGAGGCAGGACCAAGTTTCAAACGCCCGATATTGAGAACGTTGAACGCGACGACGTGACCGCGCCCGATTTCTCCAAGAACGTTCTCGACGGGAACAACTACGTTATCGAGAAAAACCGCTGTGGTGGACGTGCCGCGAATGCCCATCTTGTGTTCCTCAGCGCCGCTACTGACACCGGGGAAGGCTCGCTCCACGAGGAAGGCGGTAAACTTTTCGCCTCCGACTTTGGCGAAGATGGTGAACAGATCGGCTGCGCCACCGTTGGTGATCCACATTTTCTGGCCGTTGAGTATGTAATGCTTGCCGTCGGGAGCAAGGTCGGCACGAGTTCGCGCGGCAAGAGCGTCTGAACCCGCCAATGGTTCAGTGAGGGCATAAGCAGCCAACAGTTCCATACGAGCCAATCGAGGCAGATATTTTTTCTTCTGCTCCGGAGTGCCGAAGTACACGATGGGGAGGGTGCCGATGCCCGTGTGCGCGGAGTGCCAGCCCGCATAGGAGGCGTCGCGTCCCATGTGTTCGGCGGCGACCATCAGGGAGGGCAAGTCCATTTCCATGCCGCCAAATTCTTCTGGAATGGTCATGCCCGTAAGGCCCAGTTCCGCGGACTTCCGCAGTACCGCAAGAGCAGCGCCCGGCTGTTTGTCGCGGATGGCAGGAAGATTGGGCTCGACCTCGTTGGCCCAGAACTCATCGATCATGCGGCCGATCGCAAGATGCTCCTCCGTGAGATCTTCTGGAGTGAACACCTGGGTGGGGAGGACATCTTCAAAGAGAAAAGCTGAACCTCTTGTCTTGCCGGGAATTTCTGTTAAGGTCGTCATGATTCCAATGCCCCCTTTCGAAATTAACCATCTAAGTTCGTTGAAAGAATTCGAAGGCCGCGAACTGCCCCCGACGGATTGGCTGGTTCTGACCCAGGACCGCATCCAGAAGTTCGCGGATGCGACCGAAGACCGGCAATGGATTCATATCGACCCGGAGCGAGCGGCGCGTGAGTCGCCCTACGGCGGCACCATTGCTCACGGCTTCCTCACGCTTTCGCTGGTGAGCTATTTTTCCGGACAGGCGATTCGCATCCGGGAGGGAGTCGGAATACGCGTCAACTATGGACTGAATCGCGTGCGCTTCCCATCGGCGGTGCGGGCGGGCTCGGCGATTCGGGCCCGCGTGACTCTGCTCTCGGTGAAGGAATCTGCCGCGTTCGTGGATATCATTTTCTCCGTGATGATCGAGACTCAAGGCGCAGACAAGCCCTGTTGTGTGGCGGAATGGTTGGTGCGGTATTACCGGGCATGACGGGACGTGGAATCGGAAGCCGATCATATATTCCCGCTTTCTGCGCACTGTAGCGAGGCGCGCATCAAGACCGCGATCCGATCGGGCATGATGGCAAAGCGCTCATCGTGTGTGAGCCCCTGGGCGTAACGGTAATAGATCTGCTGAACAATCACTCCGACCTTGAAACGCGCAAAGGTCAAATAGAAGACCATGTCGTGGATGCCGCGGCCGGTCGCCAGAGCATAGCGTTGAGCCAACTGGGCACGCGTCAAAGTTCCAGGGATTGTCGTGGGCGCAGAACAGATTTCCTGCAGTTCGTCGGGGTCACTGGGATCGGTCCAATAGGCCAGGGTTGTGCCAAGATCGGACAGCGGATCACCCAGCGTACACATCTCCCAGTCCAGAACTCCGACTATCTTTGTAATGTCATTCGAGTCGAGTATGACGTTGTCGTACTTATAGTCGTTGTGAATGAGAGTTGTGTCGCTCGACGCTGGAAGGTGATGCGTCAGCCACGCGGAAATGCATCCGACTTCAGGCAGGTCGTGAGTTGCTGCATTGTGATAGCGCTCGATCCATCCCTTCACCTGGCGTTCGAGGTAGCCCTGCGGCTTACCCAAATCGCCGAGGCCGATCTGGTCGTAGTCGAGGCCGTGCAGGCGCACGAGGTTGTCGAGGAAAGCTTCGCTGAGCTGGCCTGCCATGGCGGGCGACAGCAGCAGGCCGGGCGGCAGTTGTCTGCGCAGGATGATGCCTCGAATCGGCTCCATGAGGTAGAAGGGGGCGTCAAGAACCGAAAGATCGCCGCAATAAAGGATCACCTTGGGCGCAACCGGATAGGTTTCGTGCAACTTGCACAGCACGCGATATTCGCGGCCCATGTCATGGGCAGACTTCACCTGGCTGCCGAACGGCGGCCGGCGCAGCACCAATTCACGACTACCCCAGGTCACGCGATAGGTCAGATTCGAGTAACCCGAGGGGAACTGCTCGACTGTTGCCGGGCCGGGGCCGTCGAAGTGCCGACCCAGGTAGGCGCTGAGCCGAGCCAGATCGAGTTCTTCCCCGGCTCTGACGGCGACCGCGTTATCACAAGGGGCAACCATTACTTCGAACTCTCCGCCTTTGTCTCTCCGAAGTTGTTGACCTTCCTACCGATACGTGAGCAAGGGTTCGTCCTCGATATGTGGGTGCGCATTGAACGTACTGAGCGTGAAACGGTCACCTGAACTTAGAAACTCGGTGAACGAGGCGTTGCGCGACATCCACGTCAATTGCAGAGTGTCCGCATGCGACAAGTGCAAGGCTCGCCGCATGGCGACGCCAATCGGACCTCCGGAAGTAAACACTAAGGAATCGTCGGCTGGCGCTTCGCTGTTAACGATGGTCGCAATTCCCCGATCGACGCGCGCACAAAAGTCCTGCCAGGATTCCACATCATCGACCACTAACTCACCACTCACCCACATGCCGATGACCGCCTCGAACATTTGTTGGAAGCTTCTTTTTCGTTCGTCAGAGTCCTTGGCACTCTCGAACGCCCGGTGAAGATCGCGGACTCCTTGTGATTTATCCAGCACCCGCGGCAGACCTGCCTTCAAAACCGCTTCCCCCGGATATTCGTCGAACTCGTTCATTACCGCCAATTCTGGAAACTCTCGCCCTAGTTTTCGATAGGCCTCCTCGACCATGCGCGCGGTCCGCACTTGCCGGACACGAGGACCAGAGCAGGCGCGGCCGAAGAACACTCCGCGGCGGGCCCAGTACTCGCCCAGCATACGGGCTTGTACTTCGCCGGTGGCGCAGAGTTTGTCATAGTTCGGCTCCAGAAAAGACGCCTGGGCGTGTCGGACTAGAATAATGCGGCTCATAAGTCCCGCCTAACCAGCCCGCTCAAACAAACCCGCTGCTCCCTGGCCACCACCGACGCACATAGTCACAACCCCGTAGCGCTCTTTGTCGTCTTTGCGCCGCAGCATTTCGTTGGCGATGGTTCCGACCATACGCGACCCGGTCATGCCAAACGGATGGCCGATGGAGATCGAGCCGCCATTCACGTTCAGTTTCTCGGGATCGATACCCAGCCGGTCGCGGCAGTAGATCACCTGCACGGCAAACGCTTCATTGAGTTCCCAGAGGCCAACGTCGTCCATCTTCAGGCCGGCGCGCTGCAACAGTTTCGGAACGGCGAAAACCGGTCCAACGCCCATTTCGTCGGGCTCGCAGCCGGCCACCTGAAAACCGCGGAAGACGAGCTTGTAGGGAATCCCAAGCTGATCGGCGCGCTGGCGAGACATGAGGAGCGTGGCCGAGGCTCCATCGGAAAGCTGCGAAGAATTCCCAGCCGTGACTGTTCCCTGGCCGCTACGGGGATCAAAGTGCGGTTTCAGCGCAAGCAAGCCGTCAAGAGTTGTCTCAGGACGATTGCACTCGTCCTTGTCAGCACAGACCTCCTGCTTGCTTACTACCTCATTGGTTTTCTTATCCAGAATCGCCTTCGTGACTTTCATGGGGGCGATCTCTTCATTGAAGAAACCTTCCCGCTGAGCGCGGGCGGTGCGCTGCTGGCTGAGGAGCGAGTACTCATCCTGCGCTTGCCGGCCAATCTTGTAGCGTTTGGCGACGACTTCCGCAGTGTCGCCCATGACCATGTACAGACCGGGCAGTTGTTCCAGCATGCGCGGATTGGGGTCGGAACTGCGAGGCGTCACACTGATGCTCTCGACCCCGCCGCCAATCACCGCTTCGCTGCCGCCCTGGATGATTTGGTAGGCGGCCAGAGCAATCGCCTGTAAGCCAGAGGAACAGAACCGGTTGATCGTGGTGCCCGCGACCGATGTTGGCAGGCTCGCGAGCATGGCGGAAACTCGTGCGACGTTGCTGCCTTGCGGACCATGCGGCTGCCCGCAACCGAGCACGACATCCTCCACTTCGCTGGGATCAAGATTGGGAGTCTTGCGCAGAACATCCCTGATACAGTGGGCCGCAAGATCATCAGGGCGCGTCATGTTGAATGAGCCCCGAAACGATTTGGCCAGCGCTGTCCGTGAGCTGGCGACCACAACGGCTTCTCTCATAAGTTCCCCAAAATCCCCACTCTCAACGAGCTGCGCGGATGATGGCTCCAGGCGGCACTACACGTTGACGCTTTGCTCCTTACCGAACTCGGCAAATGTCTGGTTGGCCTCGGCGAGTCGCTTCAGCAAAGGAGCGGGCTCCCAGAGTTCTCCATGTTGTTGGCGGAATTCGCACACCCGGTCATAGACTTTCTTCAAGCCCACTGTGTCGGCATGCCACATGGGGCCCCCGCGATACGCCGGAAACCCATAGCCATTCAGGTAGATGACGTCGATATCGACGGCGCGCAGCGCGTAACCCTCCTCCAGAAGGCGGGCACCTTCGTTGACCAAGGCGTAGAGGCAGCGTTCGATCATTTCGGAAGTAGATATCTGGCGTTGCGGGATGCCGGCTTCCGCGGCCCACTTCCGCACCAAGGCACTCACTTCGGGATCGGATACGGCACGGCGCTGGTCGTCGTAGCGATACCAGCCGGCCAGAGTCTTCTGGCCGTAGCGTCCCATCTCGCAGAGACGATCTTCAGCAATGGGCTGGCGAACACCAGGTTTCTCCAAGTGGCGATATTCCTTGCGAATCCGCCACCCAACATCAAGTCCGGCAAGATCGCCCGTGGCGAGCGGACCCATTGCCATGCCGAACTCGACCAGCGCATGGTCAACGGCCTCCACCTCCGCGCCTTCTTCCACCAGGAACTGCGCTTCCCGGCGATAGGGTCCGAACATACGGTTTCCGACAAATCCGCGGCAGTTTCCCACCAGCACGCCAATCTTGCCGAGTTTTTTCGAGAGCTGCATGCAGGTGGCGATGACCTCTTTACTCGTCTCTTTTCCGCGCACAATTTCCAGCAAGCGCATGATGTTGGCGGGGCTGAAGAAGTGGGTTCCCACAACGAACTCTGGCCGCGAGGTAACGCCGGCAATGTCGTCGATGCTCAAGGTGGACGTGTTGCTCGCCAAAATAGCCCCGGGTTTGCAGGCTCGATCCAGATCTTGAAACACCTGCTTTTTAAGCGCCATACCCTCGAAGACCGCCTCAACCACCATGTCGGCGTTGGCGAGGTTGTCGTAGCTGAGAGTGGGTGTGATCAGGGCAAGCCGCTCGTCGACGAACGGCTGCGTGAAGCGTCCGCGCTGAACCGAGCTGGCGTAGTTCTTTCGAATCTTGGCCAGGCCCTGGTCGAGCGCGGGCTGGTCGACCTCCTTGAGCACAACGGGAATACCGGCATTGGCAAAAACCATGGCGATCCCTCCGCCCATGGTGCCAGAACCGACAATGGCGACACTGCGGATTGGCTTGACGGCCGTGTCTTTCGGCACGTCGGGAATCTTTGCCACTTCGCGCTCCCCGAGGAAAACGTGGATGAGCGCTTTGGATTGATCGGAGAAGAGACATTCCGTGAAGAGTCTCCGCTCCACCTCGCAACCTTCCTCGAAGGAAAGCTTGGTGGCTGCTTCCACCGCATCAACGGCGGCAAGTGGCGCTTGCAGACCCCGCTGCTTCTTTCTGACCTGCTCGCGGGCAGCCGAGATGATTCCCGCATTCTCCTCGACCGTACCCAGTTTCTCGACGCGTTCGCGCGTTCTCGGTATCGGTTTTCCAGCGACTCCGCGGGCAAAAGCCACCGCGCCGGCAAAAAGGTCGCCTTCGATCAAGCGGTCGATGATACCTAGCCGGAAGGCTTCTGCTGCGGCAACAGGTTTGCCGTCGGTACACATTTCAAGCGACTTGGCGACGCCGACAAGCCGAGGAAGGCGTTGCGTTCCCGCCGCACCGGGAATCAGGCCGAGCTTCACTTCGGGCTGGCCGACCTGCGCATCGCTCGAGGCCACGCGATAATGGCCTGCCATGGCCAGCTCCAGTCCTCCGCCCAAAGCGGCGCCATGAATTGCCATCACGACCGGCTTGCGGCAATTTTCAATGCCGAGGAGGAGCGGAAGAAGGCCAGCGCCGCGCGATTTGCCAGAGGTCATCTTTCCGAATTCCTTGATATCAGCTCCTGCGACAAACGTGCGCCCGGCACCGATAAGGACCGCGGCTTTCACCGAGGGATCGTTGTTGATCTCTTCGATGGCGTTGGCAATTCCCTCCGGCACCCCGGGGCTGAGGGCATTCACCGGTGGATTGTCGATGGTGATGATGGCGATATCGTTGTCTTTGTCTCTGCTCAGCCGTACTAGATTGCTCATCGTGGACTCCGATCATGGCTACAGCCGGTGCTCAGAATCGAGTCGATCACGAGGCGGGCGATGCGTTCCCGGTGAAACGTCGCATCGCCCAGCATCGACTCGGATGCTTTGGCACGGCGGTAGTAAAGGTGCAGGTCGTTCTCCCAGGCAAAACCGTTGCCGCCGTGAATTTGAATGCCACGGTTCCCCACGGCCCGACATGCGTCACTGGCGTACATCTTGGCGATGGAGGTCGCGGTAGCTGCATCGGGAGCATCGTGTTCCAAAGCCCACGCCGCGTAGTAGGCGGCCGAACGCGAGCTCTCGGTTTCAAGGTACATATCCGCACACTGGTGCTGGACGGCCTGAAATGTGCCGATCGGCTTTCCGAACTGCTTGCGCATCTTCGCGTAGTCCACAGTCAGGTCAAGCACGCGCTGCATTCCACCCACCATCTCGGCAACCAAGGCCGCAGTGGCGATGTTGAGCGCAGGGGCGAGATTCGTTCCCTCGCCCAGCTTCTCCGCAGGGGTGTCTTTGAACTGGACTGCATCGAAGTTCCGAGTCAGATCCAGGGCCGGCATCGGCGTAATGGATAAACCGGGCGCCTGCGCTTCCACGAGAAAAACGCCGGTCTGCCCGGCAACGACGATAAAGTCAGCCACGTCGGCGTCAAGAACGAAAAGTTTTTCGCCGTTCAGCCTGCCATCGGCGGCAGCGAGCTTCGCGTCGGCCAGGTCCCAGGTGGCGCCGGCTTCGAGCAAGGCGAGAGTCGAGCGCGCCTCGCCACGACAGATGGGCGCGAGATATCTCACCTTCTGGGCATCGCTGGCAACGGCATCGATTACGGCACCAGCAAGTGCGACGGTCGACCAGAAGGGACCGGGCAGCAGGGCGCGGCCCGCTTCCTCCATGAGAAGAATGAGTTCCACTTTGCCGAGACCGAGTCCGTCGTATTTCTCCGGAAAGATGATGCCCGTGTAGCCCTGGGCGGCCATCTTCGACCAAAGAGCAGGATCGTACGGCTGTTTATTTTCAGCCAGGTGCCGCACGTGCGTCATCGGGCATTCCCCGGCAAAGAACTGGCGTGCGTTCTGCTTGAGAATCTCCTGGCTCTCGTTCAATCCAAATTGCATGGCTGTTCTCAGTAGCTCCTGGGCAAGCCCAGAACGAAGTGTCCGATGATGTTGCGTTGAATCTCCGAGGTTCCGGCTTCGATGGTGTTGCCGCGCGAGCGCAGGTATCCGTAGGCCCAAGTGCCTTTGTCGACGGAGTGCGGCGAGACACCTTCGAGCTGTCCATAAGGACCGAGCAATTCTTGCGCCACCTGCTGCAGTCGTTGGTTCAGCTCGCTCCAGAAGATTTTCTGGATGGAACCCTCCGGACCGGGCACTCCGGTTGCGCTGATGCGGCTGAAGGCGCGCATCTGATTCCACCGCATGATTTCAATTTCGGCGTAGCACTGGGCCAGCTTCTGACGGATCAGGGGGTCTTGCGCGGCCGGTCTTCCGTTTCGCCGCAAGTTCCCTGCCAGCTCAATCAGGCGTTCCATGTTCCGGCGAAAGGTAATCTGGAGGCCGGCGCCGAAGGTGCCGCGTTCGTGCATCAGCGTCCCGATCGCGACGTTCCAGCCCTGATTCACATTGCCCACAACGTTTTCGGCGGGAACACGCACATCGCGAAACGAAACCTCGGCAAATTCACTCTCTCCAGTGATCTGGCGAAGCGGGCGAACGCTGATGCCCGCGGACTTCATGTCCACCAGGAGCACAGTAAGCCCTTTGTGCTTCGGAACATTCGGATCCGTTCGAACCACCAACTCGCACCAGTCGGCAACCCAACCATAGCTGTTCCAGGTTTTCAAGCCGTTGACCACGTAGGAGTTGCCATCCACGCGCGCTTCGGTCTGCAAAGAGGCGAGGTCGGAACCAGCGTTGGGTTCGGAAAACCCCTGGCACCAGATCTCTTCGGCGCTGAGAATCTTCGCCAAGAAGCGCCTCTTTTGCGCCTCGGTTCCGAACGCGATGATGGTGGGACCGATCAGACCCAAGCCCAGCGTGTTGGCCATCGGTGGAGCACTGGCCAGAGCCACTTCCTGCCAGAAGATGACCTGCTGCATCAGGCTTGCACCCCGACCGCCATATTGTTTGGGCCAGGAAACTCCCGCCCATCCGCCCGCAAATAACTTGCGCTGCCACGCCCGCAGATATTCGAAGCGAGATTCCAGCGATTCCTCTCGCCGCTCGGCCCAGTCGGAGGGCACATTGGCCGCGAGCCAAGAGCGCAATTCGTCGCGGAATTGCATTTCCTCGGAAGTTAAATTCAGGTCCATCCCATCTCCCTGCGCCCCGTTCCCCCGTATTTCTTCCGCAGTTCTTTCTTCAACACCTTCCCCGTCGCAGTCTTCGATAACATCTCGCAGAATTCGATCGAGCGTGGACATTTGTAGTGCGCCAAATTAGAGCGGCAGAACTCAATGAGTTCTGCTTCCGTCACGGCGTTTCCTGGTTTTAGAATCACCACGCCTTTGGGGACTTCCCCCCACCTGTCATCTCTGACGGCGATCACCGCAGCCTCGTACACGGCAGGATGCGCCAACAACGTTCTCTCGACTTCCAGCGATGAGATATTTTCGCCGCCGCTGACAATAATGTCTTTCTTGCGATCGACGATCAGGATGTATCCGTTCTCCATGACGACTGCCATATCGCCGGTGTGAAACCAACCGCCACGCAAGGCTTCCGCCGTAGCCTCGGGATCCTTCCAATAGCCCGCCATCACACTGTCGCTGCGGGCAATGATTTCACCCATAGTCTGGCCGTCTTGAGGCACCTCCCTATCATCGAAATCCACGACACGCAGTTCCACCCCAGGATAGGCGTAGCCGGTCATTGACTGGAGCAGGTAGCGCTGCTCGGGTTCGCACGTCACATCTGGTTTGAGCTCGGTCGTGGCCAGCGAGGGTGAGCACTCGGTCAGACCGTATCCGGAAAAACACTTGCAGCCGAGCTTCTGTTCGACCTCGCGCATGAGGGAGGGAAAAGAAGCGGCGCCCCCGATCGTGATCCACTGCAGCGTGCTCAAGTCATACTTGGAACGTTCCGGACAATTCACCAATGCGGCCGCCATAATGGGCACCAGACTAAGGGAACCAACTCGCTCCCGCTCTACCAGGCGAAAGACCTCTTGCGGAATAAATCGCGGGCTCATGACGTGCGTTGCGCCCATCAAAGTGATCGTATGCGCCGCACCCCAACCGTTGGCGTGAAACAAGGGAATCGTGTGCAGGAAGACATCCTCAAACTTAGTGTGGTGGAACAGAGCTATATGCAGAGCGTGGAGATGGATATTTCTGTGGGTGAGCATAACCCCTTTGGGATCGGCGCTTGTCCCGCTCGTGTAGAAAAGTTCGCAGAGAGAATTCTCGTCAAAGGAGGTGATTTCCGCGCGGTGCGGCGTTGCGGCAGACAGGAGATGTTCGTAGTTCTGGGGAACCAGCCAGTCCGCCTGAGCAGTCGCATCAAGCAGGTAGTACGAGCTGACGCTGGTCAGTTTCGCACGAAAGGAATCCACAAGACCAAGGAACTCTTGTCCCAAAAACAACTTGGTCGCTCCAGAATCGTTCAGGATGTAGGAAAGTTCATGAGAGGCGAGACGGTAATTGAGCGGCAGCAGGACGGCTCCGGCATCGAGGACTCCGAAGTAGGCCTCCAGCAGCCGATGACAATTCATGCTGAGAAAGGCGACTCGATCCCCCGCCTTCACTCCGGCCGCGCGCAAGGCGCCAGCCAGCCGGGCCGCGCGATCACCGAACTGCGCGTAGGTAAATCGCTGATCCTGGCAAACCACCGCCGTCTTATTGGGAAATTGCTGTTCCGCATAACGGAGGAAGCGGACGGGGGTGAGCGGAATATTCATGCGCGCTCGCTACCAGGCAGTCTGGCCTCCGTCCACGACAAGGACATGGCCGGTAATGTAGGCCGAGGCATCCGAAGCCAGAAGAATTGCCGCGCCTTTCAAGTCATGGTCGCTACCAAAACGGTGAAGAGGAATCTTGGCCAGGAGGGACTCGGTGTGGTGCTCAAGAATCCAACTGGACATGTGCGTGGGAAACCAGCCCGGGGCGATGGCGTTAACCTGGATATTGTGTGCCGCCCATTTGCACGCCAGATCTTTGGTGAAGGCGATGACGCCACCTTTACTGGCGTGGTAGCCGATGGCTTCGAGGTCCGAGGAAGCTCCGCCCAGGCCCGCCACTGAGGCCATGTTGATGATCTTGCCGTGTCCTTGCCGGATCATGGCTTTGCCCACGGCCTGCGAGAACAGGAAAGTTCCCGTGAGGTTCGTGTCCATGACCTTGTTCCATTGCTCAAGCGTCATTTCTTCGACTGGAGCCCCCCACGAGATGCCTGCATTATTAATGAGGATGTCGATGCGGCCGAAATTCCCGAGAGTCGATGCCACCGCTTCCTGGATAGCTGCGGAATCTTTTACGTCGCAGCCAAGAGCGAGGGTCTTCACACCCAGGCCGGCCAGCTGGTCGGCCGCTTCCTGACAGCGCCCCTTCTTGCGGGCACAAAGCGCAAGGTTCGCTCCCATCTCTGCCAATCCTTCGGCCATCTGGCGACCAAGACCGATGGAGCCACCGGTGATGATGGCGACGCGCCCGGTAAGATCGAACAACTGCTTGGCATTCACCTATGGAAAGCTCCTGGCCAGAAGTTTCCGCTTTGCACAAAGTGATAGTCAATATCACAATATAGCGACTAACGTCAACGCATACTGCGTTCCACGGAAGAACCGGCCTTGTGAGAGGGGTTTAACATATGGGGAGCAAGGGGAGCTGAATGTTGGACATCCCCCTACGGACTGATGCGTAACGCAAGGCGGCCAGAAACTTGTCCCCGGCGCAGTTTTTCCAGGACTTCGTTCGCCTGGCACAACGGCTGTGTCGCTACTTCACAATGAACCTTCCCGGCCGCACCCAGGTCGAGAATTTCCTGCAGATCTTGCCTTGTACCAACCGCGGAAGCCTGAATCCGGATTTCGCCCGCCGCCATCAGGATGGGCGGGAAACAAATGTCCTGAGCGGGCAAGCCCACGGCGAGTAGGATTCCCGTGGGACGCACACAATAAAACGCCATGTCGTAGGCGGCTTTTGCCGCGGATGTCACCAGGGCGACGTGAACTCCGCCGAGTGACCGCAATTGCTGCACCACTTTGTCCGATGCGGCATTCAGCGTCCGGGAGGCCCCGAGAGACCTGGCCAGAGCGAGTTTTTCTGCGCTGATATCAATTGCGGTGACGTCCGCTCCGAGTTCGCAGCCGATCTGGACAGCAAGGTGCCCCAGGCCACCTACGCCAAACACCCCTAAGCGTTGACCCGTCGTGAGGCGTGACTGCTTCAGGGCACGATGGACAGTAACCCCAGCGCACAGTAGAGGAGCGGCCTGCTCAGAAGCAAGATTGTCGGGAATCCTGGCGACGTGGGTAGCGGGTGCTTTGACAAATTCGGCATATCCACCGTCCACAGTCACACCGGTAATTTGCTGCTGAACGCAGAGGTTCTCGTTGCCGTCGCGGCAAAACTCACAGTCTCCACAAGTCCAATGGATCCAGGGCACGCCGACGCGGTCGCCGACATTTATACCCCGCACAGCCGAGCCAGCTTCAACAATGGTACCGACCACTTCGTGCCCGAGGATGAGCGGCCTTTTGACGATCCCAGCCAACTGGGACCAGTCGCCATCCGCCACGTGCAAATCGGAGTGGCACACGCCGCAAACCTCGACCTTGATAAGAACTTCGCTCTCTGTGGGTTTGGGAACAGAGACATCCTGAACCGTAAGGGGAGTCTTGAAGTCGCGGAGCACGGCAGCTTTCATGTTTTCCCCTTGGGAACCACGATTAGTCCTCGAACAAAGAATCGTCTGGACCGCTCGAAGAATTCAGGGCTCGAGCCCTCGAAGGAAAAACTCTACTGCACTGAGTACTCGATCTGTGAGCTTGTGCGGTCCGGTCAAATCAACCGCCCACTGCCGTACGACAGTGTTGTAGAGGCCTTCCATGAATTCCGCCAAATGGACAATCGGAAAGTCGTGTGTAATCTCACCCCTTTCTTGTCCCTGCGCGAGAATCTCTCGCAGCAAGCAAACCGTCGCTTCCTCGTGTCCGCGCATGTTAGCGCAACGCACCGGGTCCATCGCACCCGAAAGCACAACGGCCTGCCACAAGCTGCGGTCCGCCTCCACTTCTTTTGCCATGCTGACATACAGTCGGCGCAAGCGCTTCGCGGTGCTGGCATCGGTAGATAACTCCGAGCGCAGCCGGTCCCTTATGCAGGCAAATCCGCGTTCTCCGACTTCCCGCAGAACCGCATCCTTGCTAGAAAAGTACCGGAAGAACGTCGGCTGGCTAATCTCGAGAGCTTGTACGATGTCATCGATCCGTGTGTTCTCAAAGCCGCGCTTGCGAAACAGTTTGATCGAGGTATCGATGATTTGCCGACGCAGCCGGGCCTTCTTACGCTCACGAAGTCCCACTACGAGGTTTTCAGTTCGTTCGGCAACGCCCCCCCGCGCCGCCCTCTCTCGTGCCATCGGTTCTCCCATAGATCGCCGGAAAGGATGCGAATCGCCACCTCATCGGGCAATGTGATAGGCACTATAACAAAATAGTGACTAACGCATAAAGATTCTTTCAGCGCTTCGCTCGCGGTCCAGAAACAGTTCTCGAGGAAGAGCAGGCTGACCACCTGCGGGCTTTAATCCGTATAGAGCGAACTGTGTTCCAATGTGTTCTGCCGCAATGTCGCCCCCACGCTATCCGGTTCCCCGCCCTTCCAGCAAATCGCTGGACAAGAAGTTCAGGTGCGTACGGATTTTGTCCGCGTCCGGCATCTCGATGCTTGCGACAGCGAGCCTCTTCGGACTTGACCGTCTTCTTCTGCGCCCCGAGTTGCGACACGGCGACGGTCGCGCCCAAAACGAGCGAAACGACGAACTGCAGCTTCCGCATGAATGTCTCGTTTCTTGGGTTTCCACGTTCCTTAGTTTCCTTGCTTCACTTTTTCAGCAGATTCTTCTGCGCCGACATGAATTCCCGCACATCCTCGGAATCCACGAACCCCTAGCTAAGCTAAATTAGACATATGCGATCTCGTCCATCTTCATCAGCCGGAGCATGATCATTTCGCCGGTCTCCGCGGTCGTCAATTCTCGCTCGCGGCTGGCGTCGTATCGGGCTGACAGTTTTACCGTAATTGGAAGATCACGTCAGGATTGGGCGTCGGGGCAGGACTCCTGCTTGAGGGATTTCAACTCTTCGTCAGCCAACCGCTGCTTGTGAGATTGCTGGGGAAGCAGACGGACCTCGAGGATTTCCGCGCGTTGGGCTTGTCAGGCATGAAACCCACTCCTCCTGATGGTCAAGAGGAAGGATATGCAGCTGTCCTCTTGATTGTCAAGAGGAGGAGAAGAAGCGATCAAGCCTAAGGCTATGGCACACCCAAAGACAGCTCGCGACTCAGTTGTCAAGTCGGGCGGATCAGCGAAGTAGGTTCGGCGGATGCTTGCCCGAGCGAAAACAGGGCAGTAAGGCGCTCTCGGTTTAGCGCAGCCAGTTCTCGCGTCGAAGGCCCTCTACGCGGGCAAACTCCTTTTCGTTATCGGTGATGATGGTGTAACCAAATGCGAGCGCATGGGCCGTAATGAGCAAGTCATTGGCACCGATTGGTCTGCCAGCCTGCTCGAGCCGCGTGCGCAACAATCCATAGGCGGCATCTGCCGGTGTTTCGAAGGGCAAAACTTCAAGCGCCCCAAGCACCGCTTCAAGCTGGGCTGAGAGTCGGGGTGAGCCTTTCTTAGCAGCCCCGTAACGCAATTCCGCTGCGACGATGATGCTGGTACAGACTTGCGCTTCCCCAAACTTCCGGATGTGCTGTGCCACTTTCCCCTGTGGGTTGCGGACCAGATCCGAAACGATGTTGGTATCGAGAAGGTAGCGCATCAGAGATCGACCGGATCAGGAGGCAAGTCCTGGATGGGCGGAAAATCCTCATGCAGCGGCGTGAGCGTCGCCAACACAGCCAGTAGGGATTTGGGAGGAGCGGGCTCGATGATAAGCCGGTCGCCTTCCTTTCGCATGATCGCATCCTCGCCCCGAAATTCGAACTCACGGGGGATCCGCACTGCCTGATTACGACCGTTCTTAAAGACTTTCACGTGGCGTTCCGGGTTCATGGCACCTCCGTGGCATATGCCTAAGCATATGCTACGTATGTTCGTATGTCCACCTGCGCCAGGATTGCACATTCGTGAGTGACGGAGGGGAATTCGTCTGGGCAGGGTGCCGATTCTTGGTGCAACCGGCGACCGTAACACTCCAGAACAACGAGCCCGACGGAGCATCAGCATTTGCGCATCCGGCATCACGAGGACCACCCGCTGAGAGATTTCTTCCTTCAGAACTTCCGCAGATCATCCTTGCGCGTCGGCAGGGGTGGAAGAATTGCATAGTCCGTGTCTTCTAGTATGCAGGCGATCTGATCGCAGATACGGCGACGCTCAACATTAACGACCATACCTCGGGCTTTGCGAAAAGGAGACCGCTTCGGACGAAAAGATTTGATCCGGACAAACAGACTGTCGTGCTGCAGCGACAAATTTTCGCCGGCCAGATTTGGCCATTCCATCCGACCCGTCGGTTTGTGTTCTGCATCCTGGGCATCGTACAATGCAATGGAGGCGGGCTTGGGGTCGGCATGTGCGCCTTTAGGCCGGATGCAGAGTGAATAAGCTGCGTGTTATCAACGTGATCGATTAGTTCAAATCTCCCCTTCCGCACCATGATTTTTGTTGTCTTGAGGATGAGGCAGCATGGGCGGCAAGCGCCCACCGCAGAGAACACCGAAAGGATGCGCGGAGAGCCGCAGATCGCGATCTGCAGGCTTCTCGATGGTCGCCTGAAGGCTTAGGACGGTTTCAAACTTATGATTTATCTGATCACCACCATTCATATCCTGGTTTGTTTTTTCATTATCATAGTCGTTCTGCTACAAAGCGGTAAGAGCGGCGATATTTCCGCGGCTTTTGGCGGGCAGGGCAGCCAAACGGCGTTCGGTCCTCGGGGCGCGGCCAGCGCACTGTCGAGAGCCACGACTTGGTCGGCGGTGGCCTTCATGATCACTTCCATCACATTGTCAGTGTACGCAGCCAGGCGCGGCGGCCCGACCTCAGTGTTGCAGGGGGTGAAGTCGCAACCGGTCAAAACGCAGCCTGCGCCGACGCCGCAGCCCACTCCGCCGCCCACGCAACCGAAGTAGGTCTCCCCTCCGGCTAACGAAATTTTCTAAGGTCACTCTGCCTTGTCGGGGAAGGTCTCGCTTTTGTGGGCCCGAAGTGCTGGAGGAAACTGTCGGCGGCTACTGGCGGCTTGACCCCTGCGGTCCCGCGCAATTTACAGATTCCCCTGTAATTGTATTTGCCTCACGGAGGATGTACCATCCAATTTAGTCATTTGCGAGGAGGAATTTGTTATGTCGGATCGTGACGGAAGCAGCTTGGTTTGGTTTCTGGCAGGATTAGGTTTGGGAGCGGTGGCGGGAGTGCTGTATGCGCCGCGTTCGGGCAACGAAACCCGGGAAGTTCTGCGCGCGCGCGCCGAAGAAGGCCGCGATTATGTCAAGAATCGGGCGCGTGAGGCGCGCGATCAGGCGACGCAGTGGGCCGACAAAGGACGTGACGTAGTGACCCAGCAGAAAGAACAGTTCCGCGCTGCCTACGAGGCCGGCCGTCAGGCCTATCATGACGCGACAACGGAGACGGTTGCGCCCAAGAATTTGTAGGCATTGCTGTCCGGCTTTCCGCTGAGCCGAACTCGAATGAAATTGCTGGAGAGGTTTATGGAAAATCTTACCCCTCTGTTCATTGCCCTGACCGGAATTGCGGTTCTGTTGCAAGCGGGCGTTCTGGTCGCCATATTTGTGGTCTTAAAGAAGACCAGCGCAAAAATGGAAGCGCTTGCGGAAGAGGTAAAAGTTAAAGCTCTGCCGACGATCGCGCAGGCTGAGGCGATGCTGACCGAGATTCGTCCGAGAGTTGAAGCGATCGCCGAACAAGTGCAGGACTCCACTGCCATGGTACGAGACCAGGTCGAACGCGTGGATGCAACCGTCAACGACGTGGTTGATCGGGCCCGCTTGCAGATTATCCGTGCCGATGAACTCTTCACCCGCACTCTGGACCGCGTGGAGCGAACCTCCGACATCGTCAACAAAACGGTGATTTCGCCGGTGCGGCAGATTTCCGGCTTGATGCAGGGAGTCACGGTGGGGTTGGAATTTCTGTTTGGGGGCCGGGGCCGCAGAAACGGCGGCAGCCGCGAACGTGGACCCGTTCCGCAGGATGAAATGTTCATCTGAACTGTTGCTGCCCTATACTGCGGATATTTTCTTGTCATGTCGTATCCGCAACCATCTTCCGTGTTGAGTTTTTTCAGCCACCGCCAACCTTATGCGATCGCGTCTACCCTGCTTGCCTCGCTGATTCTTTTTTCCCTTCCGCTCGCTCCGTTCATTGCTGAGCGAGAAATCAGTTACCCGGTGCTTCTCGATCCAGGACGCAAGGTGAATGACGTTTTTTTCGTGGAAGGAATTCCCAAGAGCTTCGTCTACCATCGGAGCGGCAAGATGGTGGCGCATTCGATTGATATGCGCACCGGAACTCAGTTTCTGGAAATGCTCGCGCAGGCGGGTCTGCAGTAGAGGAATTCATGCGTTATCTGGTTCGAGCCCGAGTGAAACCCGGTCGAGAGTCTGACCTGCTGGAAGCCATTGAGCAACAGACGCTGGGCCAGGGTTCGGTCGCCGAAGGCGAGTATCTGCGAAACATGCAAGACGCGCGGCTCTGCGCGGACGATACGGCGCGCTGGGTAGAAGTTTGCTACTGTCTGACGCCGTTGCAGGAAGAACAACCCTACTGGGAGCAATACTTCGACCTGACACGCGTGCAGGATGCACACGATCGTCGCAAGTGCCGCGATGTGAATGGGACTGAGCCCTGGGCGTGCGGAGACTGCGACTGCACGGCGCGACTGGAACAGAAGCTGAAAGACTCTGGCGGGCCGTTTCTCGACAAACTGCGAAGCCGGGCCTGCTCAGGCAAGCTCCGGCAACCTTGATTCCAACTGCTTCAAGTCATGCGCCACTTCTCTTAAATTGAAAACGAGAGCCCAGAAGGGCAACATGCGGTCCAGTGAAAAGGGAGTGGTTGCGCGCTGCTCACGGAGTTTGGTCAGATCGGCGTCCAAGTTGCGAATTGCGGCATCGAGTTCTGCTGAATTCAAGACCTGCCCGGGATTGCGTACGGCTTGTGCCAGAACAGCGAAACTCTGCCGGGTTCTCTCGATCAGTATCGGCAGCGAAGGCAGCAGTACGGGCTTTAGCTGTGCGTGCACATAAAGCGAGCTGTCTTCCGCCATCGCAGCCAAACGCCGCCGAACCTGATCCGCAAGGTCCACAAAGGCCTGATAAGCGCCGTGGTTGAAGCGCGAAAAGGATAGTTCGCTGCGCGCTTCATCCATCTGCTGGGTGATGCCGCGCCGCAAGTCGTGCAAGTGGCGGTCGAGATCGCGCACTTGCTGCTCGTTGTCGATTCCCTGCAAAGCCGCGGCAGTAAGGGCATGGTAGAGAGCGCCGGCGCCGGCCAGAATGCTCGCGATTTTGTGGCGCAAGCCGACGCGCGCATGAACGGGCCAGATCAGGACGCCCACGCCGAAAGCCACGACCGCTCCCAAGATCGTATAAAGCACGCGCAGCCAAGCCACGCGCCACGGCTCTCCCTGGCCGCCGAAGACCAGGATCAGCGCCGCCGTGAACCCCGCCGCAGTGAAGGCAGGGTGAAGCGACGTCAGGTAGCCAAAAAATGTCGCCAGCAGAAAAAGCACGATGAGCACTCCCGCCGGCCCCCTGCCCAGCACTGGCAAGAGCAGAGCGGCGGATACCGCTCCACAGGTCGATCCGATCGTGCGATACAGGGCTGCTTTCCACGATGCGCCAACATTGGCTTGGGTCACGACCAGCGCAGCGATGACCGCCCAATAGCCTTGCGGCAGATGCCAGCCGGCGTAGATGGCGTAGGCGATGGTGCCCGCCAGTCCCGTCTTGATTCCCTGTTTGAGCGGACCTGATTGGCGCTGCCAGAGGGAGGGCGACGCCACGGACTTCGGATTTTGAGGAAGTGACAGTGAAGGATTGGCAGATGCCATGCGGGGGATTATATGCGTGCGGACCGGAGCATCCTGCCGGCTCGCGAGTAGCGGATCATGTCGGCGTTAATTTCCTGCGCTGATCTATGCGATCCAGCCGCCGCCGACCACTATGTCGCCGTCGTAGAAGACCGCAGCCTGGCCGGGCGTGATGGCGCGTTGGGGCTCGTCAAACGTGGCCAGGATTTCGTCTTCGCCAGTTCTCTCAATGATGGCCGGGGCGGGCTCGTGGCGATGACGAATCTTGACCGCCACGCGCAGAGGCTCGCGCAGGTCTTCGAGGGCAATGAGGTTTACCCGGCGCGTGCGCAGGGTGCGCGAATAAAGATGCTCTTCCCCGCCCACGATAATCTGCTTATTCGCACCGCTGATCTGAATCACGTAAAGCGGTGAGCCCGTTGCCACGCCAAGTCCCTTACGCTGGCCGACGGTGAAATTGTGAACGCCGCCGTGCTCGCCGATGACCTCGCCGCTCCTAGTTACTAAATCGCCCGCGGTATCAGGCAATGCTTCGCCTCGCTCGGCGAGGTAATGGCCGATAAAACGCTTGTAGTCGCCGCCGGGGACAAAGCAAATCTCCTGAGAATCGGGCTTTTCGGCGAGCGCGAGGCCGTGGTGACGGGCGAGTTCGCGGACTTCGGGCTTGGTCATGTCTCCGAGGGGGAAGATCGTGCGGCTTAGCTGCTGTTGCGTCAGCCCGAAGAGAAAATACGTCTGGTCCTTACTCGAATCTGCGGGGCGCTTGAGCAGCCACCGGCCTCGGGCATTGTCAAAGGCTACGCGAGCGTAGTGACCGGTGGCCACGTGCGCAGCGCCAATCTGCTGGGCCACAATCAGTAGCTGATCAAACTTCAAGTGATTATTGCAGAGACTGCAGGGGATGGGGGTACGCCCGGAAAGATATTCTTCGACGAAGGGACGAATCACGTCACGCTCGAAGCGCTCTTCGTGATTGACCACGTAGTAGGGGATACCGATCTGCTGAGCCACGCGGCGGGCGTCGTAGACGTCGTCGAGCGAGCAGCAGCGTCCCTGCACCGACTCGGGCATGCCCTCGCGGCCGGCGAGGCGGCGCTGATTCCAGAGTTGCATGGTCAGGCCGATAACGTTGTGTCCGTCGACGCGCAGCATGGCCGCAACGGTGGAAGAATCCACACCGCCCGACATGGCTACGGCTATCGTCTCGGGAATCATGTTAACCTTCTAGCTCCTGGCTCTGGGCTCTTTCAACCGTTTCGTTTTTTAGGGATGATGACGGAGATAGATCAGCACTACATGAGTGATAAATCCGGCGGCGAACCAGAGTCCCGCTTCCACCAGCCTTTTAAATCGCGGTGTCATCTTGCGAAAATCCCACCGGGGCCCTGTGTTGCGCGCATCGTTGTCCTCTCCATAAGGTCGAGCCAAGAGCTAAAGACTAAGAGCGAAGAGTCGGTTTCCGATACACCGGCGACAGTTCCCGCAGACGCGCTACAACTTCGGGCACGAGCGCGAGAGCCAAATCGATATCTTCCGCGACCGTCTGCTTGCCCAGGCTGAAACGGATACTGGCCCGAGCCTGATCCCGGCGCAGGCCCATGGCCACGAGTACATGCGAGGGCTCAATCGCACCCGAAGAACAGGCCGCACCTGTCGACACCGCCAATCCCATCAGGTCCAGCGCAATCACCATGGCTTCGCCGTCGATGTAGTCGAACCGAATGTTCGTGGTGTTAGGCACGCGCGTCGCATCGTCGCCATTCACCACGGCTTCCTCGACCTGGGCGAGGATTCCCTGCTGCAAGCAGTCCCGCATCGCGGCCATCTTCTTATCTTCGCCGCAGTCCAGCGCTTTCTTCGCCAGTTGCGCGGCCTTGCCCAAACCCACAATGCCTGGAACATTTTCCGTGCCGGCCCGGCGCGAACGCTCGTGCCTTCCACCATAAAACAGCGGTCGCAGTTGAATTCCCTTTCTCAAATACAATGCACCCACGCCCTGCGGCGCGTGCATCTTATGGCCCGAAATCGAGAGGGTATGACAACCGATTCGTCTCACATCGATCGAAACCTTGCCCGCCGCCTGCACCGCGTCCGTGTGAAAATAAACGCCCGCTTCGGCAGCGATGCGACCGATCTCTTCGACCGACTGCAAAACTCCGGTCTCATTGTTCGCCATCATGACGGAGATCAGCTTGGTGTTCGAGCGCAAGGCGCGGCCAACGTCGGCCGTATGGACCAGGCTGCGGCCGTCCACGGGCAGGACCGTCACCTCCGCGCCAACTTCTTCCAGATGCTTGCAGGCCAGCAACACGGCGTGGTGTTCAACGCTCGAGGTGATGACGTGGTCGCCCGCGCCAACCAAACCCGCAATCGCCAGATTATCCGCCTCCGTACCGCCACTGGTAAAAATAATCTCCGAAGCGCGGCAGCCGAGCAATGCAGCCACGGATTCGCGGGCGTCCTCGACCGCGGCCCGCGCCTGCTGGCCGTGATGGTGGATGGAGGAGGCGTTGCCGAACTGCTCGCCGAAATATGACCGCATCGCCTCGAAGACCTCGGGCAGAACCGGGGTAGTGGCGTTGTTGTCGAGATAAATCCGATGCATGCAGAATCCAGCTTCTATTCTACCTTGCGAGTGCCTAGAGACGCAGCTTGACGTACGGCATTTCGGGTGATGGCGAGAGAGATAGTGCGAGCAACCTCTCTACAAAATGACAGGCGCACTATGTCTTACCCCAAAGTTAAGGCGGCTGTCGCCACGTGATTCTATCGCTCGTCGATTGCGATGTAGGGATCCGGATAGTCCGGCCCCTCGTACTCCGCGCGCGGGCGGATCAGACGATTGTCATCGAGTTGTTCGATGACGTGGGCGGCCCAGCCACTTACACGGGAGACCGCGAATACTGGAGTGAATAGATCGACGTCAATGCCCAAGATGTGATACGTGGAGGCCGAGTAGAAATCGACATTTGCGTTCAGTTTCTTGTCGCTCTTCACGAACTCTTCAATTTTGTGCGACATGTCGAACCACTGGGGCTGGCCAATGGCCTTGCCGAGGTCGCGGGACATGGCGCGAAGGTGAGTCGCGCGCGGATCTTCGGTGTGATAGACGCGATGGCCAAAGCCGGGAATCTTTTTCTTCTGCGCCAACATGGCCTTGACATACTCGATGGGATCGGCCCCGGATGCGTCAATCGTCTCCAGGATATGAAATGCGGCTTCGTTGGCACCGCCGTGCAGCGGCCCTTTCAGCGCGCCGATCGCCGAGGTGATGGCGGAGTGCATGTCCGACAGCGTTGCCGCCGTAACCCGCGCCGCAAATGTTGACGCGTTGAGTTCGTGGTCGGCGTGAAGGATCAGCGCGATGTCGAGAGCGCGCTCTGCGGTTGGCGACGGATGCTTGCCGTTCAGCAACAGCAGAAAATTCGCGGCATGGGAAAGCGAACGGTCCGGCTCGACCAGGGGAAGCCCTTTGCGGAGTCGATCGTAAGCGGCCACGATCATGGCGATTTGCGAAGTGATGCGAATCGCCTTGTCGATATTGACCTTTCGGTCATTCTTCTTTTCCTCCGGATCGTAAAACGACAATGCCGATACCGCGGTGCGCAGCACATCCATGGGCAAGGCGTGGCGCGGAGCATTGCCCAGCAAAGTGATGATGGATGCATCCAGCTTGCGCTCTTCGGCCAGACGATCGCGCAGTTCGCGAAGTTCGCCACGCGTGGGCAGTTTTCCGAACCACAACAGGTAGCATGTTTCTTCGAAGTTCGAATGGCTCGCCAGTTCGTGAATATCGATGCCGCGATACGCTAGGACTCCGCGATCACCGTCGATGTAGCAAATCTTGGAGGTTGTGGCAACGACGCCCTCGAGTCCTTTGGGGGGATGGTTTGTGGTCACGCTGGACATTGGATTCTCGCTTCGATCGCCGGACTTTGGGTTGCTGGACCGCGCGAGTCGGACGCGGAAGGGCAACCTTTTTTTATACCTGAAACGCGGCCAACTTTCCAACGCCCAGGGCGAACTGGGCGAACTGGTCGTGGCTCAATTCGGACGCTACCGGCGAACTCGAGGCTGGAAAACCGGCCAAACGGCCGGTTCCCCGTACCTTACCTCGACAGAAGTCAGGCTGGCCACATAGCCAACGCGGTCTTGCTCAGGATCTGCTGCTGTATGGCTTCGCTGAGCGGAAGCGCCCGGAACTCCTCCAGATTCCTCTTAACGTCAGGCACGCCCGGCCCCGGCCAGTCAGTGCCGAATAGGGTTTTGTTCGCGATTTCTTCCAGGCGGGGAAAATAGTTCAGCAGCGTCTTGGGCGGGATGCCGCTGATGTCGAGGTAAACATTGGGATGCCGGCGCACCAGAAAGAATGCGGTCTGCATCCACAGCGGGCGTCCGCCGTGGGCCAGCAGGATCTTCAGCTTGGGGAAATCGACCGCAACGTCATCTAGGTAAATCGGATCACCGTATTTATTGCGCGCACCGGGAAAAATCGAGGTCCCCGTGTGGAACATGATTGGCACACCATTCGCCTCAGCCGCACGATAAATGATCTCAAGCTCCTTTACGCCGCTCAGGTAATCGTTGGGAAACAGCAACTGGTGCGGCGGATGAATCTTGATCATCTGCAGTCCCAGTCGCAGGATGTGCTCCACATCGGCCAGCACGTTGGTGGTGTGCCGCGGATGCAGGCTACCACACGAGAGCAAGCGTTTCGGATTCTCCTTCACGTAGTCGGCGACGAACTGATTCACTCCATCGGTGAACCCGATCACTTCCGGAGCCACGTAGTTGATGAGCATGGCGCGATCAACGCCGCTGGCGTCGAGAAACTTGAGGAAAGCTTTGGGCGAGCGGCAGAACTCCACAATCTGATCGAAGTTGGGTCGCTGTTTCTGCATCAGCTCCAGCGCATGGGGCTTGAACATTTCCATGGGCTGGATGTGGATGTGGCAGTCGGTGATCATCGGTGAGGAGGTTAGTGACTACTCGAACCGTCGCCAGAAGAATATCAGAGGAATCAGTTCAGCGCTGCGGCGAGTACCGCCCGCTTGGTGAAGACGCGAATCCTTTCGCGCCGGTATTCAGGAGTTAAAGCAGGAGTCGTCAGCGGCTTCGCGGACTTCGCCGCTCAATCTCCGACAGCCTCAGCCAATGCCTCGTCTACCGCCCTGCCCAGAAGCAACTCGCCCGTGCCCTGCACGAACCGGGGCGCGGGATTTACCGCGGTGATGCCGATCGGCGAAAGGCCAACAGCCAAGAG
>Ga0182018_10001426_pt1 | contig 27228 bp, 27 predicted proteins | sample 812P2MmetaG_FD_120490 | JGI IMG/M metagenome (GOLD analysis project Ga0182018, IMG submission 120490) | Permafrost microbial communities from Stordalen Mire, Sweden - 812P2M metaG | ecosystem: Environmental > Terrestrial > Soil > Wetlands > Permafrost | place: Sweden: Stordalen | collected...
AATCGCATCGCCTACATCGGCGCCTTTGTAGAGCGCCTGCGCCAGCGGCTTGTTCTCCATGATCGGAATGTCCCGCTCTCGCGCAACCTCCTTGATCTTCGCCGCCAGAACATCCAGCCCCTTGGCCACCAGGATCGGCGCGGGCATGTTCATCTCATAGCGCAGCGCCACCGCGTAGTGGGTCGGGTTGGTGATCACCACCGTCGCCGTCTCGGTCGCCTTCAGCATGTTCTTGCGCCGGTTTTGCCGCTGTAGCTTTCGCATCCGCGACTTGCTCGCCGGATTGCCGTCCGTCTCCTTCATCTCCTCGCGGATCTCCTGGCGGCTCATCTTCAGGTCGCCCTCGTTCTTCACCCACAGCAACAGATAGTCAATGCCCGCCCACGCCAGCAAGATCAGCCCGGACTTCCAGCAGACCTCCAGCAGCATCGAACTCGCCAGATTTACAAATCCTCGCGGGTCGATAAAGGCACTCGCCAATATCTGCTGCCAGTGGCTCTCGATGCATGCGTAGCCGACCCACACAATCGCGGCAAACGGCAGCAACGACTTCAGCGTGGTGCTCACACCGGTCAACGAAAAGATCTGCTTCAGCCGTCCCGCGGGACTGAACCGCTCGGGCTTCATCGCCAGCGCCTCGGGCGCAAATACAAAACCGCCCTGGGCCACTCCGGCAGCCAGCGAAACCGCCATCGCAGTCACCAGAATCGGCACTGCCCAGCGCATCGTCTCCACGCTGGTCCAGAACAGCAGCGGGCCGTTGGCCTCAATCATGTCGCTGCCCGCCGAATCCAGCGCGTTGCGGAAAAAAACCGTCCAGTGGTTGGCCGCCTGCTGCGCGGTCAGTGTGACCACCCCCGCGACCGCCACCATGGAAAGCGCGCTGGTCAGCTCCCGCGAGCGGGTGACGCGACCCTGCTGCCGCGCCTTGAGCCGGTGCCGCGGTGTCGCTTGTTCGGTTTTGCTTGAATCAGCCATGGTCTCTCAGCGTGCCAGGTGCAAAAGCCGTTCGCCGTTTTCCAGCGAGGTCATAAACAGACGGTGGAACAGGTCAGGCCAGTACTTCAGGGTCGCGAACAAAACCACCATTCCCAGCAAGCTCTTCACCGCCGGGCCAAGCAGCATCAGCGGCAGCTGCGGCGAGGCCTTGCCCAGCAGCCCAAGCACAATGTCGGCGACCAGCGTTGCGGAGAGCACCGGCGCGGCAATCTGCACGCCAAGTCCGAAGATCATGCCCACAGCCTTCACCACCGCCATCGTGAACAGGCCGCTGAGGTGCGTGGTGCCCACCGGCAGATAAAGAAAACTGTTGGCGATCGCCCGCAGCAGCCAGTAGTGCACATCCATCCTCAGAAACAGCAGCATCACGATGCTCTGGTAAAAGAGCGCCATCACCGTCGTGTCGACCTGGGTCTGTGGGTCCAAAATATTGATCAGCGAGTACCCCATCTGGATGCCCAGGACCTGCCCCGCGAGCTGCACCCCCTCAAACACAACATTGGTCGCAATTCCCATGCCGATGCCGATCAGAAACTCCATAAACACCAAAATCGGCCATTGCGTGATGGGATGGGTGCCGATGCTCTGCCCCACCGTCGGAAACAGCAGCAGGGTAATCGCCAGCACCAGAATCGCCTTCACCCGCGGCGGGATCGCAACGCTGCCAAAGAACGGCGCGAACAGCATCAGCCCCGAGAGGCGGACGCTGATCGTAAGCAGGCCGCTGATGATCGTAAGCACCGGAATCTGGATCATTGCAGGTACCCATGAAAATCCGAAAATATGCCAATCGTGTACTGCACCAGATGACGCCACATCCACGGCATCATGAAGAACAACGCCCCGCCCGTGGCCAGCAGGCGCGAGACCGTGGAAACTGTGGTGTCCTGCAGCGACGTCAACACCTGGACCACGTTGACCGTGAGGCTCACGAAGATCGCGACCGCCAGAATCGGGCCGACCAGGATTATCACCTCCCGCAACATCATTCTTCCCAGCAATACAACCTGATCGACGTCCATGGCTTTAGTGGAAACTCCTCATCAAAGATCCAATCAGCAAATGCCAGCCATCCACCATCAGAAACAGCAGCAGCTTAAGTGGAGTGGAGATGACCACTGGCGGCAGTTGCAGCATGCCCACCGAGGTCGTGATCGACGCAACGACCATATCGACGATCAGGAATGGAAGAAACAGTACGGTGCCGATCTGGAAGCCGGCCTTCAGCTCCGAAAGAATGTAGGCCGGCAGCAGCACACGCATGGACACATCATTAATGCTCGCGGGATGCGGTTCATGGGCCAGCTCAATGAACAGTGCTATATCTTTCTCGCGCACATAGTGCGCCATAAAGTTGCGTAGCGGTATCTCGCCCCGTTCGGCCGCATCCAGTGCCGTGATCTGGCCGCTCTCCATGGGCACAATCGCGTCGGTGTAGATCTGCGTCGCCACCGGCTGCATCAGAAAAAACGTCAGAATCAGCGAGAGCCCAATCAGCGTCTGGTTCGACGGCGTTGTCTGCAGGCCGAGGGCCTGGCGTAAAAAGTGAAAGACGATCAGCAGCCGCGCAAACGGCGTCATGCACATCAGGATCGATGGGATCAGCGTCAGCGCCGTGAGCGTGAAGATGACCGACCATGGTATCGATCCGCCATTCACTCCAGGAATCTGCAACACGCCATCGATACCCGAGGGCGAGGAGGAGATCGGCCCTATAGCCGGAGCCTTGGAGATCGGGGTCTTGGTCGGCACAATGCCCGCAGCAGGCATCGCATGGATCTGACTGCCAACGAGCGTAGAGCTCTCCACTCCGGGCACGGCAAGATGCGCCTGCGCAGCCACAGGAGTCGCGGAAGCGATCAGGGCCGCGGCAGCAATCGGAACACACAACAGCATTGCGCATCGCAGCGTCCTACGGCCAAGGGTCATTCTGCATCCCCCTCGTCCGCCGGATTCGCCAGACGTGTCTGCGCGCCTTTGGCACTGTCCAGCGGCGTCAGCAGACAAACTCCCGACGAGCCGCCTCCGATCAGAAACTCGCGACCCTCGACGCACACCAGAGCCACAAACCTCTTCTCCCCCAGGGAGACTGTCTCGGAAACGCGCAGCCGTTTAGTCGAATTCAACGCATAGCGTGATCGCAGCCACGAGAATGCGCGGGTCAGCCCTCCGGGGCCGGCTTCCTTGCGTGGTTTGCACGCAGCCGTTCGGCGCGGCGCGATAGACTGCCGCGGCGATTCCTGCACAACCCAATCATCCATGCAATCGGCCAGCGTCGCGCTAAACGTCGCGCCCCGTCCCGCGGCTCCTGCAGCCAGCGCGGTCATGCCTGGACGCGAACCGAAAAAAAGCGGACGTGGAATGCGGATCCTGATCGTCATGCCGGCTCCGTTATCCGCACAGCCAGTCGGTCGTCGATCACCTCAAACTCAGTCCAGCCGATCAGAAGTCCGTTGACCCGCAGCGGCAGGTCACCCGTCTGGTGGTATGAAGTCGCAATCACAGAGCCAGTCGTCAGGGTCAGCAGGTCGCCGATGGTGAAGTGGACGACCGGCAGCTCGAGGCTCAGGGTGCAGGGCAACCACGGCATGCTGTCCAGCGGGTCCTGCGCCCGCGCGCCCGGTGCCTTCGCCGCCCCCGGGGTTGGCTCAACCGGCTTCTCTTCCACTTTCAGCGCTGCATTGCCCATTCAGCCCTCGCGCGCTTCCGGCCAATGTCTCCCGTCGCAAACGAGTGCCAAGCCTCTGGCTCGATCTGCTGCACGGACGATGGGCGGAGCGGTCTCACCGGACTCAATGCAATTGGAGGGCCGGAACGCACGCGCCAAAGCACAGGCCTGCGTGCACGGCTCTGCCATCAGCTAAATAATTGTTTTGATGGATGTTAAAGGCAAAGAGAAGCCGCCCGCCGGAGCTCATCGCTGGTGAGACAGCGATGAGAACCGGCAGCGGTTGGTACTCTTCCGCCAGCAGGAGGATGGACCTGGCGGGAGGCTCTAATCGTAAGCTAACAACTTCATCGTTCCATCAGGACTAGGTCGCCAGCATCTGCACAGTCGCCTGGGATATCTGATCGAACGTGGTTAGGACCTTCGCGTTGGCCTCATAGCCCTGCTGCGCGATGATCATGTTGGAGAACTCCGTCGACAAGTCCACATTGGACTCCTCGACTGACCCTCCGGTGATGGTGCCGTTACCGGCGGATCCTGCCTGCCCAATCACCGCGGATCCGGAAGCGAAGGTTGATTGATACGAGCTGTTGCCCGTCTGCGTCAGTCCCTGCACGTTGCTGAAGCTGGCGATCGCCACCTGCCCCAGTGCCAGGGTCTGATTGCTGCTGAACTGCCCCTGCACTGTTCCGTCAGGAAGCACGGAATAGCTCACAAGCGTTCCCACCCCATACCCGTTCTGGGTGGTTGCAGCCGTCACACTCGTCGAATCCTCCTGCGTGATGATCGGCGTTGTCCCGGTACCGTTCAGGTTCCAGGTCATCTTCATCTCTGCGGCGCCATCCGCCAGACCAGTAATGTTGATGCCCGTGATGCCTCCCGTGGGCGAGGTCAGCTGCCCCGATGAGTTGAAAGTCATCGTGCCGGAAGCGATCGTGGTCGGATTGGCAACGCCGGTCGCCGCACCCGGAAGCGTGATGTTATAGCTCCAAGTGTTCGTCGCCGTGTTTGTGTAATTGATCGTCAACTCCTGCGACGCACCTAGCGAGTCGTATACCGTGATTGGCGTGCTGAAGGTAGCCCCAACCCCAGCGCTGGAGTTGAGATTTATGTTGGCGGAGAAGCTTGTGGTCGCTACCGCCGGGATCGTAGTCGCCTGATCGACGGAGATCGGCGCGAGTGCCGAGGTGGTCGAAATTACACCGTCAACTGCCGGGTAACCCATCACCAGTTCGCCACTCGGCGTGGAGAGCTGGCCCGATGAATTCACAGTGAAATCGCCCGCCCGCGTGTATCCGGTTTGGCTCCCGTTCTGCACCACGAAGAATCCATTGCCCTGTAGGGCCAGGTTCGAGGCAACGCCCGTCGTACTCAGCGCGCCATTGGTGAAGTTGGCCGTGGTGCCATCCACCTGCACACCCGATCCGGTCTGGATTGGGTCGCCGTTCCCAGAGGTCCCCAACACCTGATTGAAGACATCGGTGAAGTCCAGACCCTGGTCTTTGTAGCCATCCGTGTTGAGGTTGGCCAGGTTATTTGCGATGGTATTGAGCGAGGAAGAAGTGGCTTCCAGGCCCGAGAGTGGAATTGAAAAGGCTGACATTTACCTTCCTCCTGTGACTCGGTTGAACTTCAATTAGTGGTTGCGGCCCCGGCGCTGCCGTACAAATTCATCAGCGCGTTGGGATCGACGGTGGGGACGTACGACGGTAGCTGTTGGGACGTGTTGGCTGCAGCGACCTGCGGACTGGCCGCCGAAACCGGCGCACTCCCCGCGGCCTGCGCAGCCAGCGGGCTCGCGCCCGAGGATTGCGTGCTGCCTGAAGTCCCCGTGCTGGTGCTCGATGGAGCCAGGCTGCTCAGCGTCTGGTTGATGGAGATCAGCTGGTCCAGCTGGTTGAGTGACACCATCTGTCCTACCATCTCCGTCGGATCGACCGGAGATGTGGGGTCCTGGTTCTGCAACTCGGTCACCAGCAGATTCAGGAAAGTGTCCTGAAGACTGGTCGAAGAGGTGCCAATGGTGTTGACCGAAGAACTGGTGCCTGTGGTGCCCGCCGAAGTCGGCGCGCTCGCCGCGTGCGCCTCCTCCGGTGCGGAGATGTTCGGGGTCAATCCTTGTATATTCATCTGTCTTTCCTCTCTGAAATCAATTTCTTCTATGCCCTGATGTCCAGCCGGTACCCATTGTCCGCGCCGACCGCTGCAAGCTGGCTTAGACCAACGTCTGATTCAGTTGAAACACTGGCGTTCTCGACGCTTGCCGAACGCACAAAACCTTGCTGCTCTCGTTGCGGGGAGCTGCCAGGCTCGCCAGAGGTCGACGCACCCTGCCGGTTGACCTCGATCGAAGCCTGCATCCCGTACTGCTCCTGGAACCGCGCCTGCACTCCCTGCGCATGGGCCGAGATCGCCTGCCCGAGGTCGCTGTGGTCGACCGAAATTTGCGTCGTCATCAACTGCGGCGAGAGGAACGTGCGGATCGAAATGTCGCCGAACTCAGTGGAGCGCATTCCAACGTGCATCTCCGTCCCGCCCATCGACTGGATCACCCGCGCTGCGTTGATGCCCGAGACCGGCGCAACATCGTCAACCTCCTGAGGCAACCCGGCCGAATCATTCCGCGCCAGAGTCTCGCGAGACGCTCCAGCACCGCCATCCAGCGCAGCCGCAGTCGTCGCAGCCGTATGAGTGACAGCTTGCGCCGGTACACTCACCGCCTGCGGCGCCTGTGCGTCTGCCACTCGCGGCCCAGCCGCGGCAGCAGGCGTCGCTTCCGCCGCAGAGTGCTGCGCAGGCTGCCCATTGCTCTGGTTACTGCTGCTGCCCAAACTGCCTCCGCCTAGACTGCCGCTGTTTTGACCTCCGCGCACCGTCAAATCGCCAGCGCTATCGCCCGTCGCATTCCCATCCTTGTTTCTGGATGCTGCGCTGGAGACAGATGTGCCGGAGATGCTCGTCGCATCCGAACTCTTAGCACCCGCAATGCGGGATGAGTCCTTCTGCGTGGCTACGGCAGGTTGCTGCGCTGCCCCACTCTGCGGCGCTATCGCCACCTGAAGATTCATCGCTGCCGCGTTCAGCAGCTCTGCCGCAATCGGCAGGGCTGTCGTGGATCCCGCTGACGACGCGGCAGCCGGAATAGTCGCAGCAACCGGAGCAGTCGCAGCCACTGCATCGGTGGCACGCCTCGCAGAGCCAACTTGCGCCGCAGTCGTTTGGCTCCCCGCCTGATTCCCAGCCGTTGCAGTCGCGCCCACGGGCAGTGTACTCGCACTCAACGAACCAGCCTGACGCGAAACATCAGCCGAAACCGCAGAGGCAGCCGAGGAAGCAGCGGAACCCGCATCCTGCCCGGAGCCGCTGACCGGTGTGGCCGTCCCAGCTACCGGCAGTTGATTTGCCTGTGTAAGTGGAGCCCGAAAGATAAAGTCAGAGTTCGCAATTCCTACTTGTGTGCCTTGCGGTGCGGCAGCGGCGCCCGATGCGCCACGCCGAACCTCACCACCGGAATCCCCATCGGATCCAGCCGACGCATAGGACTGCGCCACTGGGTTCGCAATCGTCGGTTGAGGCAGTACGGCTGCAACCTGGTCCGCCGCAACCTGGGAGAGGCTACTCTGCGACGGTTGCGATGAGTTCGATAGATGGTCAACAGTCGACGCGCTGTGTTGCGACGCGTCGCTTACTGTGCCGCTCGCCCGCCGGCCCGAAGCAATCGGCGCTGGCGAGACTGATGCGTAAGTCTGCCCCACCGGTTCCTTCGCAGCAAAACTTGGAACAACACTGGTAGCCACATCAGCAGCAACCTGAACCTGCTGCGAACCCAGCGTCTTCAGACCAGAAATCCCCGCTCCCTCTGTGGACTTAGCCAATGTCCCGGCAACATCGTTGCCACCAGCCGCCGGCGACCCGCCCTGCTGCTCGCTCGCAACCCGCCCATCAAAGGCCGCTGGGACTGACGGTCTCAAACCAGCGAAGGTCGAGGTTGCCTGCTGGACCTCTGCACTCCCTGCCGCACTGCCAGCCTCATTGAGGACCGCATTGGGATCACCCAACCCATAAGACCGCGCCGCCGGCAACTGAATCGGCAACTGAATCGGCACTGACGCAACTTGATCCGCCACAGCCGCGGCAACCTGGGAGAGGCTGCTCTGCGACGGCTCTGAAGAATTGCTGGCGACCGGCGCATTCAGTTGCGAAGCGTCGCTCGCTGCACCACTCGTCCTATAACCCGCAGGGACCGAAGCAACCGGCGTCGCAACATAGATTGGGAGAGTCGCCGCAGAAGCCTTCCCCGATTCCACGCCCGCAAGACTGGCTGCAACACTAGACGCTGTCGCAATTTGGGCAGTTGCAATCTGTCGTGAACTCGCGCCATTCTCCGCCCAGGCCGCAATCCTATTCGTAGCCTGAGCCAAACTCATCGTCCCGGCAGCGCTATCGCCGCCCGCCGACTGCGACCCCTCGTCCTGATCGCTCTCCGCGCTACCGCCTGCGACCGCAGGCCTCGCATCCGAGCCAGCCGAATTGCTGCCGCCCTGCCGCTCGGTCGCATCCGAGATCGCCGCCTGGAATATACCGCCAAACGTGCCGCTCGGTGCCGCCGTCGCCGGGGTTGAGGTAAGGATCGACAATAGAGACGCCACTCGCACGCCCCTCTAACTGCACGTCGCGGGCCAGCACATGCCCGTTATCGAATCCTTCCGCTACTTCCCCTACTGCGCTGATTCTTAATGCGTTGCGCGGACGCCGTCCAAACGCCCCCGCAAACCCTTCCGCCCGCCCCGGCAACCGTTGCCGTATCCACTGGGCAAATATTGCCTACTTCGCTGCAAGACCGCGGCACAAGATCAATAGGACTTGATCGCGCACTGCTCTTATATTGTGTGGGGATTCTCTACCCGCGATGCCGGCGCGCAACAAACAGGTCGTCCAGATACTTCTGCTCCAGACGTGTCTGCTCCTGCATGTACTCGCTTCGCTGCTGATTCCGCATGTCGATCAGCGTCTCGTGGTCGCGATGCGCGGCCTGGTAAATCTTCATCTGTTGCTTGCGCTGTTCGTCCAGCCCCCGCAGCGTAGCGTGCAGCGCATCTCTCGCCGCAACCGTCGACTCCGTCCGCGACAGCATCGCCTGCAGGTGGCTCGCCGGCATCGGCTGCCGCAGTGCCTCTTCGCGCTCACCCTGCGCCCTGGCGATCCCCGCATCCAACTCTTCAATCTCGTGCGAGACCCGCGCCATCTCCATCTGGATTTTCTTGAGCGCGCGCTCCTCGCGCAGCTCAATGCTCTCCCGCACGCGCAACACCGTCGCAAGTGAAAACCGGAATGCCATGGTTAGAGAGCTCTCCCGTCAGCCTTAGCTTGGCAGCGCCATCAGCTGATCGACCGCCTCAGCATAGTTGCAGTGCGCATCCGGCTTCTGCTGTAGAAACCCATTCAGCGCGGGCAGCGTCTGCACCGCTTTGTCCAGCGCAGGGTCGGAGTCCTTCTGATACGCGCCAATGCGGATCAGGTCCTCCGACCGCGCGTAGGTCGCGAGCGACATGCGCAGCGCATTGGCCTTCGCAAGATGCGGTGCCGAGACCACGCTCGACATCAATCGGCTAAGACTGTCCAGCACCGAAATCGGCGGGTAATGGCTGCGCATCGCAAGGTTCCTGTCCAGCACCACGTGTCCATCCAGCAGCGATCGCACCGTATCCACCACAGGGTCCTGCTGGTCGTCGCCCTCCATCAGCACCGTGTAGAAAGCCGTAATGCTTCCCTGCGAAAAATTGCCAGTCCGCTCCACCAGCCGCGCCAGCATGTTCAGCACCGAGGGCGTATAGCCCTTCGCCGTCGGCGGCTCGCCGGCCGCCAGCCCAATCTCCCGCTGCGCCATCGCAAACCGCGTCAGCGAGTCCACAATCAGCAGCACATTCTTCCCCAGGCTCGCAAAGTACTCCGCAACCGCCGTGGCCGAGAGGGCCGCGCGAATGCGCAGCAGCGGCGACTGGTCCGACGTCGACACAATCACCACTGCGCGTTTCAATCCCTCTTCGCCCAGCACATCGAGAAAGTCCCCCACCTCGCGCCCGCGTTCCCCCACCAGCGCCAGCACCGTCATGTCCGCCGCCGTCCCGCGCGCCATCATGCCGATCAGCGTGCTCTTGCCCACGCCGCTTCCGCCGAAGATCCCGACGCGCTGCCCTCTACCGCAGGTCACAAACGCATCGATCGCCTTGATGCCGCAGCCCAGCGGCTCGCGGATCGGCTCACGCTCCAGAGGCAGCGGCGCCGAACCATCGATTGTGACAGAGTGAGTAGCCCGGTACTCGCCCTTGCCGTCCAGCGCATTGCCCGAAGGATCGATCACGCGGCCCAGCAGTCCCGGCCCAACCCGCACCGAGGGACGCGCGCCCCACGTCATAATCTGGTCGCCGAACCGGACCCCTTGCGGCGTGTCAGCCGACATCGACAGCATCGTCGATCCGCGAAAGCCGACAATCTCGCCAGCATAGCTGCGCCCCGCCGCGCCAACAATCTCGCACGACTCGCCCACCGAGCAAAACGGCCCCTCGGACTCAATCAGATTGCCCACCACCTGGCTCACCCGTCCCTTCCATCGCAGGGTCGATCCGGTGTCGAGATAGTGCGTGTAGGGAGCCAGAAGAGCGCGATTCATCTGCTCTCCGGCCGTAGCGCAAGCAGATCGAAGAAGCCCTGCTCGACCTCCTTCAGTTGCGTGTCCAATCCAAAGTTGGCGACGCCCAGCTCCGTCTCCAGCAGGCAGTCGTGCTCATTCAGCCCGGCGTCCTCCACCACGTCGATGCGCGCCACGTGCGCCTGCCCCGCAAAGTACTCTCGCCAGCGCTGCACGCGGCTGGGACTTACCCGCACCGTCACACTCGAACCTTCCCGCATCTTTTCAATGGCAATTCGCACCAGCGCCGCCACCAGCATCGGATCGACCTGCGCCTCGCGATGCAGTATCTTCGCGGCGATGGAGAGCGCCAGCTTTACCACTTCAGCCTCCACCTTCGCAAAGTACTCCGTGCGCTGTGTCTCAAATGCCTTCACCGCAGCCGCAATGGGCGCCCGCGCCGCCTGCAGCTTCGCCTCAAACTCGGGACCCAGTCTCTGCTCCGCCTGCAGCGTCGCATCTGCGCGTTCGCGCCGGATCCTCTCCGCCAGTTCGTCCGTCTTTTCTACATCGCTGCGCCGCCGGTTCAATGCGATCGCAGGGCGTGTGCTCTGCCCGCCGGGTCCGTCGGAGATCGATTGGCTGGCCATGTCGCGATACTCCAGCGCAGCGACCGGCAGTGAATTCGGAATTTCCAGCTGTGCGCTAGAGGACATACTCATCGTCTCCTTCAGCCTTCAGTACAACCGTTCCTTCAGACTCCAGCTTGCGCGCAATGGAAACAATCTCCGCCTGCGCCTTGGTCACTTCCTTGCCTCGCACCGGGCCCATCATCTCGGAGTCTTCCTTCAACATCTCGACCGCGCGCGACGACATTGTGCGATAGAAGTGGCTGCGCAGATCTTCGCTTGCACCCTTCAGCGCCACCATCAGGGTCTTCTTGTCAATCGAGTTCATCAGTTCGCGCAGTTGCGGCTCGGCGACCTCAAGAAAGTCTTCAAAGCGGAACATCTGGTCGCGAATGGTGACGGCCAGCGTCGGCTCGTCCCGCTCAATGCTGTCCAGAATCTCGCGCGCCGTCGTGGAATCGAGCCGGTTCATCATCTCCGCCACGTTGGCGGTTCCCGAATCAGCTTGTTTGTTCGTTTCGCCCACCGACTTCAGTCTCCGGTTCAGCACAGTCGATACCTTGGCCGCAACCTCGGGAGAATACTGGCCCAGGTTCGCAAGCCGCCGCACGCAATCCGCCCGCACCTCCGGCTCCAGGCTCATTAGCAGCGCAGATGCGCGCTTGGCGTCCAGATTGCCAAGCACCATCGCCTTGGTCTGCGGACGCTCGCCCGCCAGAAAGCGCGCCAGTTGCTGCGGGTCGACCTTCTTCAGCGCGGTCCCCTCGCTCACTTCCTCCGCCCGCGCAAGCCGCTGCACCATCGCCTTGGCGCCGTTTTCTCCCAATGCCTTCACCAGCAGGCGCGATGCGACCTCCTGCCCGCCCACCGCGATAAAATCCTGCGCCGTCACAATCTGCTGGTACTCCTCAAGCACCTCCAGCGTGACCTCAAAAGGCACCTGCCCCAGGCTCGCAACCTCGTCCGTAATTCGCTGTAGGTCGCGGTCCGGAAGGTTGCGCAGCAGCGTTGCCGCCGGCTCGTCTCCCAGCAGTGAAAGCAGAATCGCCGCCTTGCGCGCACCGCTCAATTGCAACTGGCCTGGCGCGCTCATGAGGGCTCCTCTCGCAGCCACGCCTGCATTGCCTTACTGGTATTCACCGGCTTCTGCTTGATCATCTCGATGGTCTGGTCCTTCAGTTGTTTCGCCCGGCGCGTCTCATCGATCATGTCAACCGATCCCGCACTCATCCGGTTGCCCGTCCCAGCGCCGCCCAGCGCGGGCTGTTCTGCCTGGTAAGGCTGCCCCGGCGCCAGCGCCTGTTTCTGAATCGGACGCAGCACAAAGAGGTAAGCAAGAATAAACAGCACCAGCAGCGACACCGGCCGCAGTATTGGCGAATAGTCCGTCACCGCCTTCTGTGCCTTCACCGTCCAGTTCGGCGCCGGTGCATCCACGCCCACCACCGGCGAATCGAAGGACAGGTCCTGCACGCTGATGGTATCGCCGCGCTTCGCGTCGAAGCCGATCACTGCCTGCGCCAATTGCTGGATCTTGTCCATCTCCTCCTGCGACCGCTTGTACTTCTTGAATGTCTCCTTGCCATTCACCACGCTGCGCACCACCGCATCGTCCACCAGAATGGCAGCGGTGATCCGCTGAATCTTGCCCGCCGGCTCGATGGTATGGATCTCCGTTTTGTTCACCCCAAACTGCGTATTGTCCGACATCGCAGTCTGCCCGCTGGTCTGCGTGGGCTGGGCGGCAGGCTTCGTCTCCTTCGATGGAACGTTGCTCGTCGTGCCCGGAACGCCGCCCGCGCCGGGCGCATTGGCCGGCAGTCCGGTCGCGTTGGGTGTGGCAGCGGGTCCAGTGCCGGTCGTCGACTGGTCCTGTGTCTTCTGCTCGCTCAGCAACGCACTCACCGTCGGATCGTACTTCTCCTGGCTCTCTTCCGTGGTGCCCTGGTCGTAATCGACGTTGACGCTGGCGCGGATCTTGTCCGCCCCCACCACCGGCTCAAGCGTGCTGATCAGCCGCTGGGTCAGTGTAGTGTCAGCGGCCTCGCCGTCGTTCTGCGCACCGCCCTTCAGTCCCAGCGAGCGGTCTGAATCAGCATCGACAATCGAAACATTCTCAGGCTTCAACTCATCCACCGCGCCCGAGACCAGTCCCGAGATCGCCGTCACCGCCTCCTTCGACAGGCCCCCATGGCGAAGCTTCAGGATCACCGACGCCTTCGCGCTGTGGTCCTGGTCGGCAAAGACCGAGTCGCTCGGCATCACCAGATGCACCCGTGCGCTCTCCACATCGTCCAGCGTCTGGATCGTCCGCTCCAGCTCGCCCTCCAGTGCCCGCTGATACGTCACCTTCTCATCGAACTCGGTCTGACCCCACGACATTTTGTCGAACAGTTCAAATCCCATGCGTCCGCTGTGCGGCGCGCCCTGGCTGGCCGTCTGTAGCCGTGCTGCATCCAGTTTGTCCGCGGGAACGCTGATTGTCTTGCCGTCAGCGCTGGTCTCATGCGCAATGCCCTGGGCGTCCAGCTGCGCCGTCAGCGTCTGCGCGTCGGCGGCCTCAAGCCCGGTATACAGCGGCTTATAGTCCGGCGCGCCGATCAGCCGGACAAACAGCGTCAGCAGCACCACGGTAGCGGCAGTTCCGGCCAGAAGGAGGCCCTTCTGCCCGGGATTACGACTTACCCAGAATTGTCGTGCTTGCTCAGTTGCGTCGTTGAATCCAGCCATGATTCGTTATTCCTCTAGAACTGCATCTTCTCGATGTCCTGGTAAGCGCTCACAATTTTGTTGCGGACCTGCATCATCAGCTGGAAGGAAACATCGGCCTTTTCGACCGCAATCATCACGCTGTTGATGTCGCCGGTGCCGCCCTGCAGCAGGTTGCTTACCTGCGCGGCTGCGTCGTCGTTCACCTTCTCCACGCCGCCCACTGCATTCTTCAGCACATCGCCGAAATTCATGCCCTGGTCGTCGCCGCCGCCCACCTCCATCGTGGATGCGTCCGGCATAATCGAAGTTGGAATTCCGCCTAAACTAACGTTGCTCATCGTTCCCTCCCTGCTACGAGGACTTCAATATGTCGATCGATTCCTGAATCATCTGCTTCGCCGCGCCCACGGCCGACGCATTCAACTGATACGCCCGCACCGCCCCCATCAGGTCAACCATCTCGCTGACGGGATTGATCGCGGGATAAGAAACATAGCCGGTATCGTCCGCATCCGGATTGCCCGGCTCATATCGCCTCACCGGCGGAGTCGTGTCGTCTACAACCTGGGTCAGTTTCACCGATCCCGTCGGCGCCTGCGCGTTGCGCCCGATGCGATTGAACACCGTCATAAACGGAGAGCCGTTCGCGCTGTTGAAGACGACCTCCTTGCGCACATAGGGGCCGCCCGTGTCCGTGTGCGTGGTCTCCGCGTTGGCCAGATTTGCCGACGTGACCTCTGCGCGCTGTCGCTCCGCAGAGAGCGCCGATGCGCTGATGCTTAGCATGTCGAACAGTCCCATGGTTAGCTTCCTTCCTTGATCGCGGTCAGCAGCTTATGAAACTCCGCCTTGATCAGCTGCACGCCCATCTGATATTGCAGCTGCGTCTCGGAAAGCATCATGCTCTCGCGATCGATATTGACGTTGTTGCCATCGGGACGCTCATTCAGTCCCTGGACCTCAATCGGGTTCGCCTGCACTGGTGCATCGCCGGTCTGGCTGAGCGCGCTCTGGATCGCCTTCTGGAAGTCGATGTCCTGAGTGTGGTATCCCGGCGTATCGACGTTCGCCATGTTGGAAGCGATCAACTGCTGCCGCTGGTTCGTGATCTGCAGGAATCCCTGCAGCTGCTGCATCAATGACACGTTGGACATCTAGGCATACCTCCGTGGCGGAAGCCCATACTCGCGGATCTTGTTGCGCAGCGTGCGCAGACTGATGCCTAGCATCTCCGCCGCGTGCGTGCGGTTGCCGTCGGTCAGCGCCAATGTCTTCTCCAGATGCAGCCGCTCCACCTGCCGGATCGGCGTCCCCGCCGCCGCACCCGAGATCGGGATCGGAGGCTGCGAGTGCACCACAAAAGGCCGCATCGCGCCTTGAAACTCCATTTCGAAGCAGCTTGCGTCGATCTCCGATGTCTCGCTCAGCGTCAGCACGCGTCGCATAAAGTTCGCCAACTCCCGCACATTCCCCGGCCAGCTCTGCGCTGTCAGCCGCTCCAGAAACTCCGGATGTAGCCGCGGGGCCGCAGACCGCGCTTTCGCCGCATACTTCGCGGCAAAGTGCTGTGCCAGAATCGGTATGTCCTCACGCCGCTCGCGCAGCGGCGGCAGCGTCAGCGGAATCACATTCAGCCGGTAATAAAGATCGCCGCGGAACTGTCCGCGCTCCACCATCGCAGCCAGCGACACGTTGGTCGTCGCAATCACTCTGATGTCCACATGCACGACACGCGACTCGCCCAGCCGCTCAAACTCCCGCTCCTGCAATGCACGCAGCAGCTTCGGCTGCAGGTGCAGCGGCATCTCGCCAATCTCATCCAGCAGAATCGTGCCGCCATCGGCCAGCTCAAACTTGCCAGCCTTGGCCGCCACCGCGCCGGTGAATGCGCCGCGCCCATGCCCAAACAGCTCGCTCTCCAGCAGCGCCTCAGGCACCGCCGCGCAGTTCAGCGCGACAAAAGGCTTATGGCAGCGGTCGCTCGAATCGTGAATAAACCGCGCCAGCAGCTCCTTGCCCGTCCCGCTTTCCGCCTCGATCAGCACATCCGCTCCAGTGCTCGCCGCCGATCGCGCTCTTTGGATCGCCCGCAGCAACAACGGCGACCGGCCGATAATATCTCCCACAGACGACACCTCCACAACAGGTGCCATCCGTACCGCCGGAGTCTCAATTCCCGGGACCATCTGCTTCGCCCGATGCATCACCTGCGCAGCCGTGGCCTGCAACTGCTCAAACGAGATCGGCTTGGTCAGATAATCCAGGGCGCCATCGCGCATCGCATTCACTGCATCCGGCACCGACCCATATGCCGTCAGCAAAATCACCGCAGTCCCCGGCGACAACTGCCGCGCCGACTGCATCACCTCCATGCCTGTGCCATCCGGCATGCGAATGTCCGTCACCACCAGGTCGAACTCCTTGCCTTCCAGATTGCGGACCGCATCGCGCACACTGCCCGCAGTCTCCACCCGCCAGCCGTGGCGCAGAAAGTTGGCCCGCAGCGCGGTGCGAATGCCCGGCTCGTCATCGACGATCAATACCGATGTAGGTGCGTCACTCATAATGTCGGAAACTCCAATTGAAACGTGGTGCCAAAGTTCACTCGGCTGCTGACCTGAATTTCGCCGCCGTGCTGGTCCATCAGCCGCTTGCATACTGCCAGCCCTAGCCCCGGCGAGTTGCCATCCGCGCTGAATCCCGCCTCAAACAGCCGGCCCAGCAGTTCCGCGGGAATTCCGCAGCCGCTGTCCGCAATCTCCACTACAGCGTGGCCTTCGCCAAGCCGCGTCACGCGCCGTGCCGTCACTGCAATGCTGCCGCCCGCCGGTGTGTGACGAATTGCGTTGCATATCAGATTCAGCACAATCTGCCGCAGACCGTTCTCATTGCCCTGAATGGTCAGCGTCTCCGCTGCTGCCTTGAAGGACAGCGCAACGCCGGCCTGGTCCGCGATCGGCTGCACAAACTCCACGCCGCCTCGCAGGCAAGCATTCAGGTCTACAGGCAAAAGCGGCGAGCTGCCTCCGCAATGAATGCTCAGAACGTTATTCACTGTGCCGGAGAGCAGGCGAATCCCCGCGCGCAGATTCGAGAGCCACTGTGTGGTCTGTTGCGGCTCCTCGGCAATCAGCCCCGCAAACAGCTCCATGCTTGCTAATGGGTTTCTAATCTCATGAGCGAGGATGGTCGATATCTCCGCCAGCGCCATCGCGCTGCGTGCCGCCTCGCGCTCCTGCTCCGCCTGTTTGGTCGCGGTAATGTCGCGCAGGATCCAGATGCTCTTCAGCGCCGCGCGCTCCTCCGCGCTCCTCTGCGCCGTCGCGCCGCCCAGCAATGTCCGGTTGCCGATCGCCAACCAGCGCTTCCCAGCCGCGGACGAGATGCAGACCTCATTGTCCAGCCGCCCCGCCGGCCCTTCCATGAGAGATTCAAAGTTGACCTGGCTCTTCGCCGAAAGCTCCCGAAGGCTCTTTACCTGCGCGCCGCCCAGTTCCAACAGCCGCCTGCCCTCCGGATTGATCATCACGATCGTCTCGGCCGTATCCAGCACCAGCACGCCGCAGGGCATCGAGTCGATCATCTGTTGCAGCGCCGCACGCATGCGGTCGTTCTCGGCCAGACTCCGGCTCAGCGCTGCATTGCGCTCTGCCAGCTCAAGGCCCAGATGCGCGACCTCCTGTTGCAGATCGCGATACGAAGCCTCCAGCAGAGACGACGCGGAGATGAACTCCGAGAAGGCGTCCGCCAGCATCCGCGGGCTATTCAAAGCCTCGGGGCCGACCGTGTTTATTGGAGCTACATGAGAACCGGGCAACATCTGCCTACTGCAGATGCACGATGAGGGCCAAACTAGGACGATTTTGCCCAAACGGGCAGTTATAACTTATAAGACGATGTGCTCAGCCCGGATCTCGCGGCCAGAACCCACCAGAATCGTCGCCCGCTCAATCGCATTCCTCAACTCGCGCACATTTCCCTGCCAGTTGTGCTGCGCCAGAATGTTCAACGCGTCCCGGCTCAGCGCCACCCCCGGCAGATACTTCGCGGCAAACGCCACGGAAAGCTCCTCCAGATCGCCCATGCGGTCTCGCAGCGGCGGCAGATGAATTGGAAACACCGCCAGCCGGTAGTAAAGGTCCTCGCGAAACCTCTGCTCGGCCACTAACTTCTTCAGCTCCGCATTCGTCGCCGCAATCACCCTTACGTCGACCTTAAGGTTGTCATTCCCGCCCAGCCGCTGCACCTCACCCTGCTCCAGAAACCGCAGTATCTTGCTCTGCAGCGACAGCGGCATGTCCCCAATTTCATCCAGGAACAGCGTCCCGCCGTGGGCTGCATGGATGCGCCCAATCCGCGACTGCACCGCGCCGGTAAACGAACCCTTGGTATAGCCGAACAGCTCCGCCTCCAGCAATGTCTCCGGAATCGCGGCGCAGTTCACCACCACCAGCGGCTGCTTCCGCCGCGGACTCATCAGATGGATCTCCTGCGCCACAAGGTCCTTGCCTGTGCCGCTCTCGCCGGTGATCAGCACCGTGGTGTCGCGCGCGGCAACCATCCGCATCACGCTATAGGTGCGTTGCATCGCGTCCGAGTCGCCAATCATGCTGCGCAGCCGAATCTTCCCCTCCGGCACAAACCGTGCTGGCTCCTCCTCCACCTGCGCATACGCAGTCGTCCGCACCGCGCCTGTCCGGTTCACCTCGTCCGCCAGCTGTGTGGACACCGGAGTCGGCGACGCGCTGCCCACCAACAGCTGTCCATTGGTCGAGTTCAGCGCCAGCACCTGCGTGTTCGGATACCTCATCCGCACCATCGCGTTGAACTCGTTCGACTCCAGGTCCGGCAGTATCGGGTCCAGCAGCAGTACCGCGTCCTCGGCATCGTTCCGGCCCAGCATCTCCAGCGCCTCCGCGCCGCTGCCTGCCAGGATCACGTTCCAGCGCGGCAGCGCCAGCTTCTCCTGCAACTCCTGGCGAAGCTGACTGTTCGGACTCACCACAAACACATTCACCGGCGCCCGTTCCTCGGGGCGTTCCAACAGCGGCACGCTAGCGCGCATCGTGGTCATGGTCATGCCAACTCTCGTCTTTCAACCGGCTCAACCGGCGCTCGCTCCGCATGGCTGCGCGCCGCAATCAACAGGTCCTGCATCGCGCCGAAGAGCTCGCACGCGCGCTCCACCTCGTTCTTCGAGATCCTCAGATAATTCCGCTGCTTCTCTGTGCCTGCCTCTTCGCGACACAAGGCCGGAATCGACGATCGCAGGATGGTCAGCGGCTGCGCCAGCGCATGCAGCCCTTCAGCCAGGCTTGCATAGATGCGGTCGAAGCTCTCAATGCTCTCCGCGGCCGGGCTCGCCTCTGGCATCGTCGCGCTATGCATCGCGTAGCTCGTATCCGACGCCGCGGATCGTGTGCGTCAGCTTGCGCTCTCCCGGCAGATCGACCTTGTCGCGCACGTACTTCATATAAACATCCACAATATTGGTCGTAGGATCGGGCGGCATGTTCCACACCTCTTCCAGCAGAGTCGCGCGCGTGACGGGCCGGCCGGGCGTGCGCATCATAAACTCCAGAATGGCGTACTCCCGAGGCGTCAGGTCGATCCGCCGCCCATTGCGTTCCACGCGGCGCTCCTCGCGGTTCAGCGTCAAATCTCCCACCGTCGAGGCGTTTGGAATAAGGTTCGCGTCGCGCCGCAGCAGCGCCTGCACCCGCGCCGTCAACTCGGCGAACGAGAAAGGCTTGGTCAGGCAGTCGTCGGCCCCGGTCTGCAGCGCCTTTACCTTGTCCTCTACCCGGTTGCGCGCGGTCAGCACCAGCATGCGCAGCCGTGGAAGCGCCGGCTTGACCCGCTGCAGCAGGCTGATCCCATCGAGCTTCGGCAGATTGAGGTCGAGGATCAGCAGATCGAAGCGCCGCGGGCCCTCAAGGATCGCCACCGCTGCCTCGCCATCGTGGACGATATCCACTACATAAGACTTCGACTGCAACTCACTCGCCAAAAAGCCGGCCAGGGATTCGTCATCCTCGACGATGAGGATGCGCCGCCCCACGGAGGAGCTGGCGATGGGGGCCTCTTGGACGCGACTCGGAAGACTGGGGTCCCGGGTTAGTACGGGGGGTTCGGCAGATGGCCAAGGGGTGCATTCTTCCATAGTCTTTGACACTCATTCCCAACAATCTGGCTTTGCTAATCCTCTTAGTATCTGTCCGCCATTTCGCAAATCAACAGATATTAAGTACCGCTCCGGGCCGGCGTACCTACCCTGCCAACGCCCAAATAACTTCCGGATAACATTGTCGCTGCCCAGATCGGTAGCTGGGTCACTCATGCAGATAAACATCGCCACACATATCGCGGCTTTTCTGGACTTTTCAAACGCGCGCCGTAGCCCCGCATTTCACTTGCCAAAACTAACGCGCATCCGCGCAGAAGACACTCCCCTGCTAGCAATTTAGTAAGACACCTAAGTTGTATCGCGATCCCGAAGCCTCAGTGTTACTATCTGGGTTCACAAGGGGGACTATGCAGAAGTTCGATTATCGCTATCCGCGTTTCGCGGTCGATCTTCCCGTGCGCTTCACCACCCAGGGTTCCACCTTGACCGGGCGCTGCAAAGACATCAGCCATGAGGGCATGAGACTGGAGCTGCCCGAGCCGCTTCCGCCCGACGCCCGCGGCACAGTCTCCGTCGTTCACCAGGGCCGCACTCTTGAGCTCACCGTGCGCGTCGCCCACGCGGCGAACGGCGGCATTGAATTTCTCTACGAGTCCGAGGAAGAGCGCGAGGCAGTCGCGCAACTAGTGGCATTGCTGTCCAGCTCCCGCACCTTCGGGCCCACCCTGGTCAGCTAGACTTCCCCTCTAAATCTGCATCCGCCTTTACTTGGATGCCACCGTGGTGCCCGCGCCAGTCGCCGCCGGAGTGGACCCGCCTGCGGAACCCGGTGCTCCAGGCGCACTCGGCGGATTCGCCGCATCCCCCCCCATGCCCAGCCGAGTCAGCGCATCCGGCGGAGCCACCTCAGCGCTATCCTTGATGACGTACTGCACGATAAGCGATATCCTGCGATTGGATGGGTCCTCGGGCTGGTCGGGGAGTCGCAGCTTTTGGTCGGCGAAGCCGCGCACCTGCGACACCTGGTCTGGCCGTATGCCCTCAGCCATCATCAAACGCCGCGCCTCGTTGGCCCGCTCCGTTGAAAGGTCCCAGTTATCGTACGACCTGGCGCCCGAGTATGGCTTCGAATCCGTGTGTCCTTCAATCGAGATCTTGTTCGGCAGCTTGCCGATCTCCTCCGACAGCACCTTTAGCAGGTCTTTCAGGGCAGGCGTCGGCTCTGGGCTGCCCAGCTGAAAGAACGTTCCCTTCGCCGATTCCATCAGCTCGATGCGCAGTCCCTCCTGCGTAATCGTGATCTCAACCTGCCCCTTAAGCTTGTTCGTCGGGTCAACATGGTGGATGGACTGCAGAATGTCGTCCTTCAGCTTCGTCAGGTCTTCCTTCTTCAATGCCACGAAGACCCCGGAGCCGTTCTGGTTCGTGCCCACCACCTTGGCCGTGCCCCGCGGGTCCTTGAAGTATCCACCCACAGCCTCCTGCACCTGCTTACTCGCATTCATCAGCCATAGCACAATGAACAACGCCATCATCGCGGTCACAAAGTCGGCATAGGCCACCTTCCACGCGCCGCCGTGGTGTGCGCCGTGCGCCGCTTTTCTCTTGATAATGAAGATCTCCGGCGTATCTGCCATGGTCCCAACCCTCTCTGGTGCCGTTTACGCCGCTGCCGCCGGTGCCGCCGCCGCATCATCCTTCTGCCGGCAGGTCTTCTCCACCTCTTGGAAGCTGGGGCGCAGGTGTCCGGGTATGGCGCGTCGCGCCATCTCGATCGCCAGCATCGGTGACATGCCTTTGATGAACGACAGCATCACAACCCGCAGCACGTGGTAGTAGGCATGCTCGTCGTCGATCAGCTTATTCAGGTTCGACGCCAGCGGTCCCACCACTCCGTAGCACAGCAGAATCCCCAGGAACGTCCCCACCAGCGCAGCAGCCACCTTGTGTCCGATCTCTTCCGGCGGCCCGCCCAGTGCACTCATGGTCACCACAACCCCCAGCACGGCGGCCACAATCCCAAGGCCCGGCAGCGCGTCGGCCACGGTGCTCAGCGCGCTGACCGGCTGGGTCGCGCCCGCGTGGTGCACATCCATGTCCAGCTCCATCATCTGGTCTACGTCGAAGGTGCTCGCGCCGCCGGTGATCGCCATGCGCATCGTATCGCACACAAAATTGCGGACATGGTGGTCGGAGATAAACGCAGGATACTTCGAGAACAGCGGACTCTTCTCCGGCTCTTCCACATCCGACTCGATCGCGACCAGTCCCTCTTTGCGCGCCTTATTGAACAGCAGGAACATCATCTTCATCGTGTCCAGATAGCGCTGCTTGGAAAACTTCGATCCCGCGATCACCCGCACCAGGTCGCTGAAAATCTTCTTCAGAATGTACAGCGGGTTCGCCACCAGCAGCGTGCCGATGGCTGCGCCGCCGATGGTCACCAGCTCCGACGGCTGGATCAGGACTGGCAGCGGCCCCTTCTCCATCAGGAACCCGCCGATCACCGCGCCGAAGACAATGAGAATTCCAACAATTGAAAACATATGGCTCGTTCTCCTGAAACCGTCTGCCTGAGAGTGCTGGCCTCGCCTGTCCAGGCAGAGTAGCGGCGCCGCAACCAGCCTTCTGGTTCGTCGGCTAACTATCGGCATCGCATGAATGTTTTTCCAGTCGCCCGGCAAACACGCCGCGTCTTTCGGCCCTCAACCAGCCGGCCCTCGCCCGCTCAACCCTACCCCGTCACCTCTGGACTTCTGGCCCCAACATGCCGATAGAGAGGCACCAGCGCATGAGCCTCGCCTAAGCTCGCGACCGCATAGGCGCTGAGCGAATGTCTTGCGAGGAGTCAACCAGCTCCTCGCAGGTAGCAATGATCGAATCGGCAGCGAGCCATCGGGGCCCGCCCACTCTCTTACCGCCGCAAAGATGGATGGAAAACTGGTGAAGATAAGTCTGGACAAGAGCACCCTTGGCGGCATAACCCTTGCTCTCACCGGCATCGGCGTCGGCCTTGTGCTCGATGGCGGCCATTTGGCGCAGGTCTTCCAGCCCACCGCCGCACTCATCGTCATTGGCGGCACGATCGGCGCGGTCATGGTGCAGTTCCCGCTACGCATCGTGCTTCAGGCCGTGGGCCAGCTCCGGCATGTCTTCGTCAACTCCGAGCCCGAGTCCGACTCCCTGGTGCAGAACCTCCTGCGCTATGCATTCAAAGCCCGCAAAGAAGGAATACTCTCGCTCGACGGAGAACTCGCCAAGATCCAGGACCCCTTCCTCAAGGAGAGCCTGATGCTGGCTATCGATGGCGTCGGTGCCGCCGACCTGCGCAAGATGATGGAGCTGCAGCTCGACTACCAGGGCGAAAAAGACGAGCGCATCCCCAAGGTCTTCGAAGCAGCCGGAGGCTTTGCCCCCACCATCGGCATCATCGGCGCCGTCCTTGGGCTGATCCAGGTGATGCAGCATCTCGAGGACATCAACGAGGTCGGCAAGGGCATCGCGGTCGCCTTCGTCGCCACCATCTACGGAGTCGCCTCCGCCAACCTCCTCTTCCTGCCCTGGGCCGGTAAGCTCAGAATCCGCCTGCGCGAAAGACAGGTCGTCCAGGAGATGACTCTGGAAGCCGTACTCGCCATCGCCGATGGCGTAAACCCGCGCGCCCTTGAACTGCAGCTGGGCAGCTATATGGCATCGTCCGCCCGGCGCGGTCCGCAGAAAGTGGCCGCCGGATGAGACCAAGGAGACAGCGCCCAACCGATGAACCGTCCGCTCACGATCGCTGGCTGATCTCCTATGCGGACTTCATCACTCTGCTGTTCGCCTTCTTCGTCGTGCTCTTTGCGTCCTCCTATCGCGACAACCAGGCCATCAAGAAGCTCTCCCAGGCCATCCACATCGGCTTTCAGCAGATGGGCGCATTCTCCGGAGGCCAGAGCAACAACGGCGTAGCCTATCCCAACCTGCATCCCGACCCCACCCACCCTCCATTGCAGGTCCCGCCCGAAGCAACCGCGTCCGTCGACGTCATCAGGCTGCAACAACAGCTCGAAGGCGCGATCGGCCAGGAGCTCAAGGACCACGAGGTGGTGATGCGCGAAACCCCAGAGGGCTTCGTGATCAGCCTCAACGAGCTCGGCTTCTTCAATAGTGGCCACGCGCAGCTGCTCCCTGGAGCTTCCGGAAAAATCGCGCGAATCGCCAAAGTGCTCTCGCTCAATGGCCTGGATCTCCGCGTGGAAGGCCACTCCGACGACCAGCCCATCCATACCGCCCAGTTTCAATCCAACTGGGAGCTCTCGACCGCCCGCGCCATGGCTGTCATGCAGATGCTCGTGAACGACGCTGGATTCGATCCTAAAAAAATCTCCGTCGCAGGCTACGGCCAGTATCGCCCCGTCGCCGACAACGCAACCCCCGAAGGCCGCAGGCTCAACCGGCGTGTTGATCTGGTGGTCGTCGAAACCAAACAGCGGCAACCTCCCAATCCGTAGACCATTCCGCTACGCATCCCTAAACTTCATCCGGCCACGCGCCGATAGCCTATCTACGGACAGCCTATTTATAGACGCAACGAAAACGAAGGAATCATTAAGCAACTTCCAATGACCTTAACCAAATGCAAACTAGCACGAAGGTAGAAGCTGGGATGACCCGAAAGATTCTGAACAAACAAAGTCGATTTTTCCCTCACCCCTAGAATTCCCCAGCCACCTGCCGATAGATTGCCCGTAAATGAAATACCACCTGTCCCAAGTTACGATTCTGGACCTTGGACGGTACCTAGGCTCGGTGCAGGCGGATTTTGACAAAGGAGCAACACACCAATGATCAGTGTCCTCAATAACGTCTCCTCCCTGGTCGCGGAGAACGCCCTTACCGCCACCGAGACCAGCCTTCAAAACACCCTCACACAGTTGTCCACCGGGTTGAGAATCAACTCCGGAGCGGACGATCCTGCCGGCCTTTCAATCGCCGACGGGTTGGGTGCGAACATCTCGGCACTCACTCAGTCTGGCCAGAACGCCTCCAACGGCATCGGTCTTCTGCAGACCGCCGACGGCGCGCTCTCCCAGATCAACACCCTGCTCAACCAGGCAACCACCATTGCCACGGAAGCGGCTAACGGCGGTCTCAGCACTGCTCAGAGCACGGCGCTCAACACAGAGTTCACCTCGATTCTGAGCGAGATCAACCAGATCGGCTCCACCACAAACTTCAACGGGACCAACGTGTTCACCGGCAACAACACGCCGTCGTTCACGTCCACTCAGGGCACGCTGGCAACCACCACTGTCTTGACCACCGGTTCCAACACTTCGATCACCGACAGCGCCACTGGCGGTGTCTTCAAGTTCACGGCCGCAGCCGGCAACACGATTGCGACCTTGGACGCAGCGATCGCATCCGCGGTCGGCGCCGGAACATTGAGCGCGGGCGCCACCGGAGCAATCGTTGGCGGCAAGCTCGTCATCGCAACCACGACGGCCGGCGACTCACTGCAGGTCTCGACCAACGATGCGGTGCTTGGACCCTTCAACGCCACCTCGGCCGCGAACGACAGCGCAACCGTATACACCAGCGATGGCACCTCCGGCGGCAGCGCAACTCTGGCCACCACCATCGATGATGTGTCGGCAACCACCCTCGGACTCAATACCCAGAACCTCTCGTCCGATACCGCTGCGGCAACCGCGCTGACCGCCATCACCGCTGCGATCAATACCATCTCCGCAAACCGCGGCGCCATCGGCGCATCGGTCGATCAGCTCACCGCTGACACGAACGTGGAGAACACCGAAGTGCAGAACCTGACCAGCGCTCAGAACAACATTCAGAACGCTGACATCGGGGCTACGGTCACAAAGATGACCCAGTACAACGTCCTGGAACAGACCGGCATGGCAGCTCTCTCCCAGGCCAACGCTGCACAGCAGAACGTCTTGAAGCTCCTCCAGTAGTAGCTTCTTGTTTCTCTTCTCCAACGGTGGCGTCCCATGGGCGCCACCCTTTTTTTTGGCCTGTAACTCAACCCTGAATATGCCGATAGTATCTGCGGTCGCAACGACTCCCGGATGCGCAGGGTACCGCCCCTCCGGCTTGAGAACAGGTAAACGTCATGAGCTCCGTCTCCGCATTGAACTCGCTACTGTCGTCCTCATCTTCCTCCAATACTTCGGGGATAGACCTCAGCGCGCTTCTTGAAGCGGCCACCGGTGCATCGTCGGAAGGTATCGACGTCAACGCCGCCGTCAACGCCGCCATCACCGCGGCCGAGGCTCCCGAGCAAGCCTGGCAATCGCAGCAGACCGACCTCCAGAACCAGGGCACTGCCCTCTCCGCCCTCCAGACCGACGCCACCAACCTGGACAACGACATGCAGGCGCTCAACAGCATCACCGGGCCCCTGTCCGCTGTCACCGTCTCCTCATCCGACTCCAGCATCGTCTCCGCAACCGCCGCCTCTGGAAGCGCCACCGGAACTCATGTCGTCCAGGTCAACAGTCTGGCCAGCACCGAATCCTGGTCCTCCAATACAGTCACCAGCGCCACCACCCCCCTCGCCGCCGGAAGCTTCACCATCACCAGCGCTACCGGCACCGTCACCCCCATCTCCACCGGTACCGGCACCAGCACTCTCGCCGATGTCGCCAGCACCATCAACAGCGACAATCTCGGCGTCACCGCCAACGTCGTCACCGATGCCTCTGGCTCGCGCCTTGAGATTGTCAGCAACGCCTCGGGCAGCGCCGCCAACTTCACAGTCGCCCCCGCCACCGGTGGCAGCCTCGACTTTACCCAGGCAGTCCTCGGCGCCAACGCCTCCGTCACCGTCGACGGCATCAATCTCTCTAGCGCGTCCAACACCGTCAGCGGCGCCATCCCCGGAGTCACCCTCAATCTCCTCAACGCCAGCCCCGGCACCAACGTCAGCCTCACGGTTTCGCCCGACACCTCCCAGGCCTCCACCGCCATCAACCAGTTCGTCACCGACTACAATACGGCAATCACCGCGCTCAATGCGCAGTTTACTGACACCGGCTCCGGCGAGGGTCCGCTCTCCAGCGACTCCGTCGTGCGCAACCTGCAGAGCGACCTGCAAACCGCGCTGGACTACCTCAATACCCCCGCGTCGGGCACCACAACCGTCTCCACCCTCGCCTCCCTGGGCATCTCGGTGGGAAGCGATGGTACGCTCACCGTCGACGGCGCCACCCTGGACAGCGCGCTGCAAAACAACTTCAGCGACGTGCAGACCTTCTTTCAGGGCACCGCCCTCAATGGCTTCGCCAACACTCTGGACCAGCAGCTGACGAACTTCATCAGCCCAGCGGACGGCGCGTTCACGGTAGACCTGCAGAGCCTCAACACCCAATACAACGACTTGCAGACCGACATCACCAACTTCCAGACCAACTACATCGCTCCGCTGAAGACTCAGCTCAACAGCGAGTACAGCCAGGCA
>Ga0182018_10001427_pt1 | contig 27218 bp, 25 predicted proteins | sample 812P2MmetaG_FD_120490 | JGI IMG/M metagenome (GOLD analysis project Ga0182018, IMG submission 120490) | Permafrost microbial communities from Stordalen Mire, Sweden - 812P2M metaG | ecosystem: Environmental > Terrestrial > Soil > Wetlands > Permafrost | place: Sweden: Stordalen | collected...
GCAAGGCCGGCACGACCTCGGTTCCGAACATTTCCCACGCCTCCAGCAACGACTCGCGCGTGCCGGCGCGATCGAAGGTCGCGAGGAAATGACCCGCCCCAACATCATGACATTGCGCGATCGCCTGCTCCGCCACGTTGCCCGGCGATCCCGCGATGAACTCGTCGCTCCCGATCGAGAAAGCGTGCGATGCCGGTGTGTCGAGCACCTCGCGTTCGGGCGCGGACAGCCGCGGATCGGCGAGCAAACGCGAACGCATCGTTTGCTCCCGCACCTTTGACGCCGCGCGCACCGCCGCGTCGTCCGCGCCGATCGAGACCTGACGGCGCAGCGCCAATTGGTCTGGCCCAACGCAGGTGCCCACGCGGTTCGCCTCGTCGCGGTAGGCATCGAAGATACTCCGGACACGCTCGGTCGGATGGAACCCGGTGCAGATTTTGGCGCCGCGCCGCGCCGCTTTGCGCGCTGACTCCTCGCTGATGACGGTGACCCATTTCGGCGGATACGGCCGCTGCAGCGGGCGCGGCACCAGGCGCAAATTCGTAAAATTCCAGTATTTGCCGCGATGCGAGATAACCGGTTCCGCCAGCGCCGCGTCGAGAATCTCGATCGCCTCGTCATTGCGCTCGCGCGCCTCGGCCACGCTGAGCCCGACCTGTGCCATCTCCTGCGGAATGCCCGCGGCGGTGCCGATTTCCAGCCGGCCTTGCGTGAGGTGATCCAGCATGCCGATTTCCTCGACCACCTTCCATGGCTGATGGTACGGCAGCACGAGCCCCATGACACCCAGTCTGATCGTCTTCGTCCGTGCCGCCACCTGGGCGATCAGCAAATTGGGCGCCGGGCTGTAGGCGAGACCGAAATGATGCTCGCTGAAGAAGATTCCTTCATAGCCAAGGGGTTCGGCGCGAGGCCAAAGATCCAGATACCAGTTGAAGTAATCCGCCGACTGGCGGGGGTCGTCGGTCGCGCCGGACTCGCGCGGCGCGGGGAAGAATTCGAAGATCCATGCTTTGATCATGATTGGTCTCCTCGTCGCCGCCTCTGGGCCGCGGGCAGTGTGTGCGACGGTGCGAACGGTCACAAGCACGGCCCGTTCTATCGGCCGTTGGCGTCTCGCCGATGCTGACGGCCAGGGGACCGATCGCGAGAAAAGCTTGCCGCGGACTCTACTTCCTATCGCGACCCTTCGGTCGTTTCCAGAGTCAGATGCGCGATGAACCCGGAGCGGCTTTCACCGGCCGCCCGCGCCCGCGCGTCAAGGCGCCGTAGCACCCGAGTGGGCAGCGTGATGTTCACGCGCTCGATCGTATCGTCCAGCAAGGCCGGGTCCAGAGTGATCACGCCGAACAGCCAACCCCGGAAATCGGGATTCTGGCGGAGCGATTCTAGCCCCGACGGCGCCGGAATGGCCTCCCCGGCGTCCAGCGCGGCATCAATCCAGGCAGCGGCGGCTTCCTCGGCCGCGGTGATCGCCTCGTCGAGGGTGTCACCGGCCGAGAAGCATCCTGGAAGGTCAGGAACAACCACGCCAAAAGCGGTGTCTTCGGTTCCCGGCTCGATGACGATGGGATAACGCATTGGTGCCTCCTTACAGGCCGGCCTGCTTACGGATCGCGGCGACCAGTCCGGGTCCGAGATCCTTTTTCGGATGCGGAACGACAACCAGGCCCGGACGCGATGGATGTCTGAATATGTGATGTGAGCCGCGGACTCGATTCAGGACCCATCCCGCGGCCCGTAATTCCCGAATGATGACCGCACTTTTCACGGTGCGCATCATACACACTAATGATCGTCAGTGTCAACCTGAAAGGTTATGATCCGGGTGCCAGTGACCGACACTCAGAGCCGGGACCAACCACGGACCCGTTCAGCAACGCGCTACCTCCCCCGCCACACCGGCTTGCGCTTTTCCACGTAGGCCCGCACGCCCTCGACCCGATCCTCGCTGGTGTACGGACTAACGCCCTCATTCAGCCGCAGAGCCAGCGCCATCGGTACGCCATTCGCGCGCACCGCGGTTTCCTTCATCCGTCTGATGGTTACGGGTGCGTTCTCACAGATCGCCTCCGCCATGCGCAGAGCTTCATTCAGTGCGTCACCTTTCGGCACGACCCGATTGACCATGCCCCAACGGCGGGCCTCTTCCATCCCGATATATTCGCCCAGATACAGCATCTCAAACGCGATCCCCGGAGGCACCATGCGCGGCAGCATCACGTTGGCGAAATGCGCGCCCTTGCCACGCTTCGCCTCGGGCAATCCCATCTGAGCGTGCTCCGCCGCGACGCGGATGTCGCAGGCCAGCGCCAGTTCGCAACCGCCCGCGACGGCGGCGCCGTTCAGCGCGGCGATGGTGGGTTTGACGGTCTCATATACTACCTCGAAGATGTAACGTTGCGCGCGCGACAGCAGCGGCTGATACACCGCCCCAGCCGCGTCCGCCTCGGCGCGAGCTTTCAGATCGGCGCCGGCGCAGAACGCGCGATCGCCCACCGCGGTCAGCACGATCACGCGGACCGCCGGATCGGCGCCGCCGTCCACGAAGGCATCGATCAGTTGCTCGGTCAGCTCCGGCGACATCGCGTTCGACCGCTCCGGCCGGTTGATGGTCAGAATTCGGATATGGCCGCGCGTCTCGCGCAACAGAATGCCGTCGGTCATGGAGGTTGCTCCCGCGCTGGTTGACCAACCATAGGCCGCCGCGCCAGACAGAACCAAACCCGCCCGGAGACCGACGATGCCGACCACCAAGGAAGCTCTGGACGCGCTGTTCCATCCGCGCGCGGTGGCGGTGATCGGCGCCTCGGACGACACGACGAAGCACGGTTATATCGTGCTGAACAACGTCCGCGATACCGGGTTTGCCGGCGGGGTTTACGGCATCAGCCGCCGGCTGAAAGACGTCAACGGCATTCCATGTTTTCCTGATCTGACATCGGTGCCCGAACAAATCGACGTCGCCTTCCTGGCCATCCCGGCCGAGGCCGCCGTTCAGGCCGTGCGCGACTGCGCCCGAGCCGGATTGAAGGCCGTGATCGTCGGCTCCGCCGGCTACGCCGAAAGCCTCGACGCGGGCGGCGCCGAGCGGCAACGCGAATTGCAACGTATCGCCGAGTTGGAAGGCATCCGCATTGTCGGCCCCAACTGCAACGGCATTTACAACGCGCACCATCCGGTTTCGATCGGCTTCAACACGTCACACGCGAAGCGGCAAACGCCCGGCGGGGTCTCGATCTTTTCGCACAGCGGTGCGTTGTTCGACGCGATGGCGGGACGGCTGGCGATGGTTGGCGAGGGACTGTCGCTGTTCGCCTCGGCGGGCAATGAGGCCGACATGTCGGTGCTCGACTACATGGAATACGCGATCGCGCATGAACCAACCCGCGTGATCGCGCTGCTGATCGACAGTCTTCAGGACGGCGCTCGCTTCCGCGCCCTGGCGTTACGCGCGCACGGGGCGGGCAAGCCGGTGGTGGCGTTGAAGATCGGCGGCTCCGAGGCCGGCGCGGCGGCGGCGGTCGCGCATTCCTCGCGCATGGCGGGTGACGCGGCGGCTTACCGTGCGCTGTTCGACGCGAGCGGCGTGGCCGTGGTTTCGACTCTGGAAGGACTTCTGACAGCCGCCGCGCTGCTCGCCCGCTACGGCAGCCGGCCGGGGATGCTTGGCGCTCTGTCGACCTCCGGTGCCGGCGCTTCATTGATCGCCGATCGGTGCGAGGCTCTGGGCGTGCCGCTCGCCCCGCTGACCGGGCAAACAAGGGCGGCGATCGACGCGCACAAGATGTTCTCCCGCATCGGTAATCCGTTGGATCTGGGGATTTTCGGCGGCATGCGGCGATCTGGTGAGGTGCCGGCGCTGCTGATGGGCGATCCGGACGTTTCTGTCGTGCTGGCTCTGCTGCATTCGATGAATCCGTGGCAGGGCGATCCGTACCGGGCCGCCATGGCGCGGGCACGAGAGACCACTGGAAGGCCGGTGCTGATCGTGTCACCCGGTGGCCTGCCGGATGCGGAACGTGTCATTTACGAATCGATGCGAATGGATGTGTTCACCGAGATGGACATCGTGCTGGAGGGCATTGGCGCGCTGCTGACGCCACCACCCGCGCCGGTTCCGGTGGTCGCCGCGGCCGAGCCCCCTGCCCTGCCCGCGCGGCAACTGACCGAACCCGAAAGTCTCGCGTTGTTGCAACGGTTCGGCGTGCCGACAGTCGCGACCGAGGTTTGCGACAGCGTGGCGAAGGCGCGGACGGCGGCGGAGAGAATCGGCTATCCGGTGGTGCTGAAGGGCGTCGTGGATGGCGTCGCGCATAAAAGCGATCTCGGCCTCGTGCATGTTGGGTTGCGTGACGCGGACGCCCTGGCCGAGGCTTTCGCCGCGACGGGATGCGGGACGGTGGTCGTTCAGGCGATGGTTGGCGGCGAACTGGAAGCGATCGCCGGTGTGACCCGGGCAGACGGTGTTGGACTCGTGCTACTTGCCGGTCTGGGTGGCATTCACGCCGAGGCGTTGCGCGATGCCGCGGTCTGGCCGATCCCGGTCAGCCGCGAAACGATCGAGCAACGGCTTCGCGCCAGTGCTCTCGGCCGCGTGCTGCATGGCAATCGTTGGAAACATCCAGGCGCGGCCTCGGGTTTCGTGGACGCGCTGATGGCGCTGCAATCCGCCGCTGTCGCGCTTGGCGACCGGCTGCACGCGATCGATGTCAACCCGATCGTTCTGGGCGCGCATGGCGCGATCGCGGTCGATGCTCTGGTGATCCCAGCCGTATGACCGACCGGTTCACCGTGACCTATCACGTGCGAAGCGACGCGGCTTCGATCGATGCTCGCGCCCAGGCGATCGCCGTCGAGCAAAGCGTGGAAATGCCGCTGGCGGGGATCGACGAGCCCGCCGTGTTGTCCGATATCGTGGGCAAGGTCGAGGCGATCGAAGACCGCGGCGACGGCACGTTCTCGGTCCGTATCGGTCTCGCGCTGGCCACTGTTGGCGACGATCCTGGACAATTCATGAACATGCTGTTCGGCAATACCTCGCTGCACGAGGACGTGATCCTGCGCGACGCTGTCATTCCGGATCGGTTCCAAGCCAGCGCCGGCGGCACGCCGGAACTGCGACGGCGGCTGGCTGTGGCGCAACGGGCGTTCACCGGATCGGCGTTGAAGCCGCAAGGTCTGGCGCCAGAGCGGTTGGCGCGACTGGCGGAGCGGTTCGCTCTGGGAGGGTTGGATTTCATCAAGGACGACCACGGCCTCGCGGACCAGGCGTACAGTCCGTTCGCGACACGGGTGCCGATGATCGCCGGCGCGGTGGCGCGGGCCGCCCGATCGACCGGCCATCCAACGCGGTACATCCCCAGCCTGACCGGCGATCTGGAGCAAATGCGCACGCGGGCGAAGATCGCCGTGGATCAGGGTCTGGACTGCATGATGGTGGCGCCGATGATCGCGGGATTTTCGAACGTGCTGGCGCTGACCCGCGCGTTCCCCGATGTCGTGTTCTTCGCGCATCCCGCGATGGGCGGAGCCGCCCGCATCGCGCCGGAGCTGTTGATCGGCAAGTTGTTCCCCGCTCTGGGTTTCGGCGCGGTGATTTTTCCGACCTATGGCGGCCGCTTTGGCTATTCTCCCGCGACCTGCCGGGAACTGGCGGACAACGCGAGGCCGGCTCTGGCGGTGCCGGCGGGTGGCATCACGCTGAACCGTGTCCGCGAGTTGCTTGACTTCTACGGCCCTGACACGATGTTGCTGATCGGCGGCAATCTGTTGCTGGCCCGCGACAGGATTACTGAAGAATCAGCCGCTTTCGCCGCGGCGGTCGCGCGGCATGGGAAAGACGAACATGGACAGTGAACAACCCGCCAATTTCCGCCTGACGCGAGATGATTTCCGTTGGGACGGGGTCGCTTATCAGCCGTACAAACAGGACGGTGAGGCGCCGTTCAAGGACATCTCCCGTCAGACGCTGTTCCATGACGACGCGCTGGCCTGCGAACTGCGCTATTTCGAGATGGACACGAAAGGATTCTCCAGCCTGGAACGGCATGAACACGCGCACGCGGTGATGATCCTGCGCGGACGCGGCCAATGCATGGTGGGCGACGAGGTTCGCGACATGAAACAATTCGATCTGATTACGATCCCGGCCTGGACCTGGCACCAGTTCCGCGCCAATGCGGGTGAACCGTTCGGATTTTTATGCATGGTCAACATGAAGCGCGACCGGCCTGTGTTGCCGGCTCAAGAAGACCTGGAGCGGATGCGGACCAATCCGGCGGTCGCGGCGTTTCTGGACGGCTAATGCGCCGTGAGCCAAGGGTCACCGACTGTCCGGCGGATGTGATCATGCGAGGCGGCATCCGTTGACGTCGCCAAAAGCAGTCACATACTTCACTCCCTTGGTCATAATGTCAGCTATATGGTTGGCAGGCAGCCTGGCGGCCGTCCTGCTGTGGTGTTTTTCCGACTTCGGCCGCCTGGGCTTTGCTTTCGCACAAGCGATGGTCGGCTGCCGGCCGATCGTGCTGGTCTGGTCCATCGTTCCCGCGCTGGCAATCGTTGGGGGCCTACGAGCCGTGATGACGGGCCACGTTTGGCAAGCGGCGAGTTGTTCCGTCGTCCCGATTCTGGGACTTCTGATCTACTATCACGGCGGATTTGTGGGAGAGACTTTGCGCTTCCAGATCAACAAGGCCGCTTACCAACGTGTGGTTTCGGATGCGGATGCGGGCAAATGCTCGGCCAAGGACCGCGCGCGATGGCACGTCGATATCGACGCAATCGATTGTGAGGCGCCCATCGCCATTATTTTCGTTTGGGGTGGGTTCGGCCCCTTTTGGCACGGGATCGTTTATGACGCGGCCGATGAGATGGCGAGGTCCGCGCCGGCGCGATCCGGCACCTGGAAGCAACGGCCCGTCGGGGGCATGCTATCCTGCACCGATGCCCGCCGGTCTTTGGGAGGTCACTATTATCTCGCCGGGGGTGTGTACCATTCAGGCCCAGGTGATTGCCGGTGACGGATCATCCTCGCAAATCGCATATCGTTGCGGGTCGAATGACGCCCTACCCCGCCAGAAACGCCTCCGCCTCTCGCACCACATCGGCCAGAGCCCCATCCGCGAACGGCGAAATCAACCCGGCCGACCGTACCAGATCCTGAAACGGCGCCGAGCCGCCAAGATCGCACAACCCAACATATGCGTTCAGCGCGCCCTCCGGATCGTGCCGCGCCCGCGACCAGAACTGCATCGCGCAACATTGTGCCAGCGTGTAGTCGATATAGTAGAACGGCGAATTGTAGATATGCGGCTTCGCCTGCCAGCGTCCGCCTTTCGCAAGGTAAGCCAGATCGCCGTAATCGGTCCACGGCATGTAATGTTGCTCGAGCCGCCGCCAGATCGCGTGCCGTTCCTCGGGTGATGCGTCCGGCCTGGCATAAACCTCATGCTGAAAGTGATCGACGCAGACACCGTAGGGCAAAAACGACAGCGCCCCGATCAGGTGCATGCGCCGGAACCGGTCCGCCGCCGCGTCCCCCACCAGCAAATGCATGAACGGCCACGTCAGGAACTCCAGACTCATGGAATGGATCTCGGCCGCTTCCATCGTCGGCCACAAATAGTCGACATTCGGTTGCTCGCGCGACCGGTAATTCTGGAACGCATGACCCATTTCATGGGTGAATACGCCGATGTCATGATGCGTGCCGGTGAAATTGGCGAAGATGAACGGCATTCCCACCGTCGGGAACGACGTGCAAAACCCGCCGCCCGACTTACCTGGCCGATTGCGCAAATCGAGGAACCCGCCCGTCTCCATCTGCCGATAAAAACCCCCCATCCTCGCATCCATCCCATCAAACATCGTCCGAGCCTGAGCCACCAGAAAATCGTGCCCTCCGGCGGGCCTTGGATTGCCCTCGGGATCGATCAGCGCCTCGTCCCAGAAGCGGACTTTGTCCCAGCCGAACGCGGCGCGGCGTTGCTCCAGCAGCCGCGCGACCAAAGGCACCACATGGGTAACGACCTGCTCCCGGTACCGCGCGACATCGCCGGGACCGTAATCGACGCGGCGCATCCGGCGGTAACCCAGCGGCGTATACGTCGCGAACCCGAGCTTCCCGGCCATGCCCTGTCGCAGCCGCACAAGGTCGGCGTAAATCTGGTCCAGTTCCGCGCCATGTTGGGCGAAGAACGACCAACGCACGGCCTCCGCCTCATGTCGCACGGACCGGTCATTGTCTTCCGCGAACGGTGCCAGACCAGCGAGATTCACCGTCTGCCCGCCGATCGACAAACTCGCGGATGCGAGAATTTCCGTGTAGCGCGCCGTCAACCGCGACTCTTCTTCCAGATCCGGTTTGATCGCCGGATCGAACGCGGTGACATCGGTTTCCCACAGGCGCACCGCGTGCGCGCCCGCCGCGCGTGTCAGAGCCGCACGATCGGGCAGCGCCAGCAACCGGCGTTTGAACGCGGTTTCCAGATCGGCCGCCTCGGGCGCCAGGCCATCGGCGTATTCGCGCGCCGCTTTCGCCGCGACGTCGGTCGTGTCCTGCGCGAACCGCAGGTGCACCAGCGAACTCCACGTCTCGAACGCCCGCCGCGCCGCGTCCCACGCGCTCAGCGCGCCCGCCAGATCGCCGGCGTCCAGGCGTCGGCCCAGTACGGCGTATTCGGCCTCAAGGCCCGATTTATCCGGCGTGGCGGCGGAGACGGACTCGAAACGGATCATGCCGCCGCCTCCACGACCAGAGTGCCGGGCGCGGTACCAGGCCGCTCGAACGCCACTAGCTGTTCATGGAACGCCGCGACCGACGGCCGGTGCGCGATCGAAATCAACGTCGCGTCCGGCAAATGCGTCCGCAGCGTCTGATAAATCTCCGTTTCGGACTCCGGATCGAGGCTCGCGGTGGCTTCGTCAAGGAAAATCCACGATGGTTTCGCGATCAACGCACGAGCGACCGCGACCCGTTGCAATTCGCCGCCCGACAGGCTTTGCGGCCAGTTGTCGTCGCGATCGATGCGGTCGACCAGATGCGGCAGGCCGACGTCGCGCAGCACCTGGCCCAGGGTATTGCGATCGAAGTGGGTGGCGTCGTTCGGGTAAGTGATGACGTGCCGCAGCGTGCCGATCGGGATATATGGCCGTTGCGGCAGGAAGAACATGTTCGGCGGCACTTCAATCGTGCCGCGCGCGAACGGCCAGATGCCGGACAGAGCACGGAACAGCGTGGACTTGCCGGTGCCGGACCGTCCCGTGATGACGACGGAATGCCCGCCCGCCAGAGTCAGATTGGCATGCTCCAGCAGATGCGTTCCGTTCGGCAACGACAGGTCCAGGTCATGCAGGTGCAAGGCGCCATCCAGGCTCTCGGTGCGGATGAGATTGGCATCGACCAGACGGGCCGTCTCGATCGCCCGGTGGAACGTGCCGAGTCGATCCACCACGGCGCGCCAGGATGCCAATGTATCGTAACGGTCGACAATCCAGGACAACGCCCCTTGCACGCGGCCGAACGCTTCAACGGTCTGAAACATCACGCCCAAAGTCACCTTGCCGGCGAAATAACGGGGTGCCACGGCGAGGATTGGAAGGATCACCGCGACCTGACTGTATCCGACGGTCATCATGTTCAGCAGCATGGTCCGGTGCATGATCGCCCGGAAATTGCCGACGACGTGCATGAAGCGGTACATCAACGTCACCGTTTCTTCGGTTTCACCGTTATACAGCGCGATGCCTTCGACATTCTCCCGGACGCGAACCAGAGAATAACGGAAATCCGCCTCGACCCGCTGCTGGCGGAAGATCAGCGCCGCCAACGGCCGCCCGACGAAGTGGGTGAAAATCGTTCCGCCAATGGCATAAACCACCGCGATCCAGAACAAATCGCCCGGAATCGATACCCCGAACACGACGAACGAGTCGGCGAGTGCCCACAGGATGGTGAAGAAACTGAACAGCGTGACGACGCGGGAAATCAGGCCGAGGGTCAGGTTCAACGACGTCTCGCAATAGTCCCGAATATCTTCCGTTATGCGTTGATCCGGGTTATCGGTGCCCAGTTCGTGGGAGGCTGAAAGGGAGATTTTGTAATAGGCGCGATCGGCCATCCATTCGTTCAGAAACTTCGCTGTCAGCCAGCGCCGCCAGCGGATGGTGAGCCATTGCGTCAGATAAACCTCGAACACCGCGATCACGACGTGCGACATCGCCAGCGGCGTGAATCCGAAGGTCAGGCCTTTGTCGTTTTTCCGGTACAGCAGCAGCAGGCTGACGAAACTGTCCCAGTCCTTGTTCTGGATGGCGTTATAAAACTCCAGGCGCCAGAAATTCAGCAGCACCGACAATCCGACGCTCGCCAGGCTGAGGCCGATCACCACGGCCAACAGGCCGCGCGCCGACCAGCGTTCCTCGGATTCAACGAAATAGGGCCGCGCGAGGCGCCACGCATCCCTCAAAAAGCCGCCAACAGTATTCATGGTGAGGTCATCTTTGGTTTGACTGTTGCAGGAGGGCGAGCCAGGACGTCGTCCGGTCCCGGTTCACGCCGAGGTCGCTTCGGCCATAGACACTGCGCGACCAGATCACCACGGTGCTCCGATCCGCGCCGGCGGCGTTGACCTGGACCGTCACGAGGTCCGGGTAATTCATCAACTTGCTGCGCACAACATAGTGGATCTGCAGTTGGACCGGATACTCGGCGGCGACGAAGGTCCTGGGTTGCGCACCGAACAGCACGCGAACCTTTTCATACAAGACGGAGGCCGGGAGATTTTGTTCCCGGGTCACTTCATCCGGCGCGGGAAGCATGCCGGCCGGTCCGGCCAGAAATGTGTTTGGCGTCGCGGGGCGCTCGATTTTCGTCATGTCCATCAGCGCGGGCACCGGCAATCCGGCTGCTCCTTCAGCCCCGCAGGCCGGCAACAGAAAACCAATGAGCCACGCAAGTATCGTCAAGCCGTCACCTGGGCCGGTTCGCCGTGCGCGATTGGAAAGACGAACATGAAGCCTCCCTAAAATCCGGCACCGGGCCGCGCGAGATACTCGTCCTCCGCCAGCGTGTTGATCCGGCCAAGCACCGCGTTGCGATGCGGGAAACGGCCAAACGCGCGGATCACATCGCGATGGCGATGCGCGTAATCAATGGTATCGGCCCCCAGAGCCTCTGCCAGGGATTCGAACAAGCGGACGGATTGGTTCTGGTCTTCGATGGTCTCGGCATGCTCGAACGGCAGGTAGACGAACATGCGCTCGAGCGGCGTGAGCATCGTGTCGAAGCCATCCGCGATGGCGCGGCGGGCGATATCTCGCGCCCGCGGATCGGCGGCGAAGGCCTCAGCCAGGCCGCGGAAGACATTGCGAGACAGTTGATCCTGCAGGACAATCAGTGCCAGAGCGCCCTTTGGCGTGGCGGCCCATTCGTCGTAGCGGCCGGCGCGGGCATCGCGAATACCGGCGGTGAAACGGGCGCATTCCGCGTCGAACGCCGGCTCCTTTTCGAACCATTTCTTCCGGCGTTCGGCCGGATCGCCTTCAAACCAGAAGTCGAGAATTTCGGACGGTTCCAGTGTCATGTCAGGATGTCGTTCTGGTGCGGGTGGCCCGGACATGCCCACTTCTGTCCGCCGCATCTCGTCAAGGCCGCCCTCGTGGCGGCCATCCACGTCTTTGGCGCGATCAGCAAAGTCGTGGATGGCCGGGACGCGCCCGGCCATGACGGGCAAAAAGCACCAGTCGTCAACACGATATTTAACCGGACAGAGGTAGGCCAGGGCCGGCCAGGACGGGCAAAAGCACCAGTCTTCGACATGATCTTTAACCGGACAGCCATGGGCCAGGCTGGACCCTGACAGGCGAGCACGCGAACCGAGGACCTGACCGGGAAGTCATTCATCCCGCCAAAGCCCGATCCAGCAGACGCACGGAATGGATCGCCTCCCGCCCGGACAGATCGCGGATCTGGTGCCGGCAGGACGTGCCGTCGGCGACGATGAAATCCTCCGCCGCGGCGGCGCGCACCGCCGGCAGCAACCCGGCCTCGGCCATGGCGCGGGAGACATCCTGCGTTTCAGCCTGGTACCCGAACGATCCCGCCATCCCGCAACAAGACGAGGCGATCGGCATCACGGTCAGCTCCGGCACGCGCTTCAACGCCGTCACCGCGTCGGGAAAAGCGCCAAACGCTTTCTGATGGCAGTGGCCGTGGATATGCGCGACGCCCGGCAGCTTCTTCAGTGCCAGTTCGGGCTTTTCCTTCGCCAGGAACTCCGACAACAGCATCGCCCGGCCAGCCAGAGCATCCGTCTCCGCGCCCGGCGACAGCGAACGGAATTCGTCGCGCAGCGTGAACAAACAGGACGGTTCCAACCCCAGCACCGGCATATCACCGGCCAGAGCGCGCATCGTACGCCGCGCCTCATCACGCGCCTTGTTCACCATGCCGGCGGACAAATAGGTTCGGCCGCAACACAATGGCCGCCCACCGGCGGACGGCATTACGACCCCGTAACCGGCGGCATGCAGCACGCGCACGGCGGCGCGCAGGTTCTCCGGCTCAAAGTAGCGATTGAACGTATCGGCCAGCAGCATGACGTTGCCGCGAGCACCCGTGACCGGCGCGACCTCCTGATCGCGGAACGGCTCGCGGCTCCATTCCGGCAGATTCCGGCTGGCGGCGAGACCACCGAAGCGCTCCAGCAGACGCCGTAATGGCGCGAAGGTGTTGCGGGCGTTGGCCAGACCGGGAAAGCGCGAAACCAGACCGGCGTAACGCGGCAGTTCGGCGATCAAGGTCTCCCGCCGCCCCACCCCGTGACGGTCCGCCTGCGCCGCCAGCACCTCGATCTTCATTTTCGCCATGTCCACGCCGGTCGGACATTCCCGCCGGCAGGCTTTGCAGGACACGCAAAGCTTCATCGCATCGGCGAGCGGTCCGGACTGCATGGCTTCCGCGCCGAGCTGTCCGGTCAGCGCCAATCGTAACGTATTGGCGCGGCCGCGCGTCAAATGCTGTTCGTCGCGGGTGACCCGGAAACTCGGGCACATGACGCCGGCGTCGAAGGCTCGGCAGGCGCCGTTGTTGTTGCACATCTCGACCGCGCCCAGCATGCCGCCGAGCGGGCCGGGATGGTCGGACCAGTCGAGTTTGGGCGTGAATCCGGAGACCGGCGCGTAGCCGGGCCCGTAACGAAACAACGTGCGATCATCCATCCGCGGCGAATGCACGATCCGGTTCGGGTTCAGCATGCCGGTCGGATCGAACGCTTCCTTCACCGTTTCGAACGCGTGCACGATGCGTTCGCCAAACATCTGTTTATGAAACTCACTGCGCGCCAGCCCATCGCCATGCTCGCCGCTGTGCGAGCCTTTGTATTCGCGTACGAGAGCAAACGTTTCCTCGGCGATCGCGTGCATCGTGACGACGTCGGCGGGATTCTTCATGTTCAGCACCGGCCGGACGTGCAGACAGCCAACCGACGCATGCGCGTACCAGGTGCCCTTCGAGCCGTGCTTCTCGAACACCGCGTTCAGCCGCTCGGTATATTCCGGCAAATCATCCAGATCGACGGCGCAATCTTCAATGAACGAAACGGGTTTGCCGTCGCCCTTCATCGACATCATGATGTTCAGGCCGGCCTCGCGCACGGCGGCGATATCGGCCTGAAAGCCGGGCTCGATCGCACGCACCACGTCGGGCGAGCCCAGATCGGCCATCAGTTCTTCCAGCTCTCGTAATTTGGCGCGCAGCTTGCCGTCTTCGTCGCCGTGGAACTCGACAATCAGCAACGAGTCAGGCTCGCCGATCAGCATCTCATCGATGGTGGAGCGGTAGATCGGATTGCCGCGGCCCAGATCGATCATGGTGCGATCAACAAGTTCAACCGCTTCCGGGTCGAGCTTCACGATGTGGCGCGCCGCCTCCATCGCCTTACGGAACGACGGGAACTGGCAAATGCCCAGCATTTTGCGCGGCTTGATGGGGTGCAGAGTCAGTTCCAGCCCGGCGGAGAATGCCAGCGTTCCCTCCGATCCCACCAACAGCCGCGCCAGATTGTCCCGTCCGGAGGAGCGCGCGGCCGGCGTCAACGCATCGATGTTGTAGCCACCGACGCGGCGCAGTTGCTTCGGGAAGCGGGCGGCGATTTCCTCGGCTTCGTTGGCGCCGAGCACGCGCAACCGCTGGATCAGATCGGCGATGCGTGCCGGCATGTCGGCGCCGAGGTTATCGGGCACGGCGCCAAACCGGTGCCGCGTGCCGTCCGCCAGGATCGCGTCGATCGCGCGGACGTTGTCGGCCATCAGCCCGTAACGGATGGATTTCGAACCGCAGGAGTTGTTGCCCGCCATCCCGCCGATCGTGCACCGCGCGTGGGTGGAGGGATCGACGGGAAAGAACACGCCGTGCGGCCGCAACTCGGTATTCAGGCCGCCCAGGGTGATCCCCGGCTCCACCAGCACCGACCCCGCCGCCACGTCGACGTTCAACACGCGCCGTAAGTGCCTGGAACAATCCATCACCAGCGCGCGGTTGACCGTCTGGCCACACTGGCTGGTGCCGCCTCCCCTGGGTAGAACCGGCACGCCGGCCTCGCGCGCGATCGCCAGGGCGGCCGCCACGTCGTCGATCGAGCGTGGCACGATCACGCCCAGGGGTTCGACCTGGTAGATGGAGGCGTCGGTGGAATAGCGGCCTCGGCTGGCCCGGTCGAACAGCACCTCGCCCTGGATTTCCCGGGACAGGCGGCGCGCCAGGCCGGAATCGCCCGGGAGGATCTCGGCACGGGACAGGCCCCGAGGGAGATCAATCGTGGAGGCACTCATGACAGGGTTACCGGCTCCCGCGCTTCATTGCCGGCGCAATGTGCCGTGTCGGCGGGCCCCGCGCCAGCGGTCAGGCCTCAGGACGTCCGACGGCGCCGGGAAAGCACTTGCGCCGGCGGATTTCGCCATGGGATTGATGCCGCACCAACCGCCGCTGGAGCACGATCATCACCGGAATTCGCCGTTTCGCCCTGGTTCTGGCCTGCCCACTCCTCTGGGCACCGGCGGCCGGTGCCGCGGTCATCACGATGGGCGCGGGCGGCACTTACAGCACGCTCGCGGACGCGGTGGCGGCGGCGTCCGCCGGCGACACGATCCTGATCGCACCCGGCACCTATACCGACCAGGTCGCCACCATCAACGTGCCGCTGACGATCGAGGGCTCCGGCGGGCCGGTGATTTTCACTCAGTCGGCGGCGGAACTGCCTGGTCTTAAAGGGTATCTGGTCACCAACGCCAACACGACCGTGGAAAACATCACGTTTCAGAACGCCGCGATCTCGGTGGGCGACGGCGATAACGGCGCCGGCATTCGCCAACAGGCCGGCAACCTGACCGTCATCAACGACCAGTTCAACAACGACCAGGACGGCATCCTGGCGACCCCGGCCACCAAAGGGGTCGATAGCATCGTGATCACGAACTCCAGCTTCGACGGCGATGGGGTGGCGAGCGGTCCTCTCGCCGGTTTCGAACATGGCATTTACATCGGCATGGTGGCCTCACTGACGGTCATCGGCAGCACGTTCAACGGCATTCTCGCCGGTCACGACATCAAAAGCCGGGCGGAAGCGAGCACGATAACGGGCAATACTCTGGAAGACGGCGTGACAGGTACCGCGAGCTATGCCGTCGATCTGCCGGACGGCGGGGTGGACGAGGTTTCCGGCAATACCATCGATAAGGGACCGAACACGCAGAACTGGACCACGATCGCCTACTCCGAAGAAGACGCAACCAATCAGACCTGGGCTGACAATTCGTTGGAAGTCTCAGGCAATCTGATCGACAACACCAACGACAACACCATCGGCGTGAACAATTATTCGACCAGCGTGACCGCCGACATCAGTTGCAACGCTTTCGACAACGTCCCGACGATCTCGCAAGGTCTGGCGACGCTGGAAAATAACGTCACCAGCGGGCCAGTGCCCGCCTGCGGCCAATCGATGCCCGAGCCGCCGGGTCTCGCGCTGTCAGGCGTGGGTTTCGCGCTGCTGGCCTCGTTACGTTTCCGCCGTCGGTGGCGGCGTCTGGCCGCCTGACCGGATCGGGTGCATTCTGCCTCCGGTCAAAACCGGAGTTCTCGCATGCCGACAAAGAACCGCGCGGGCAGGCATTTCCTGCAAATTCCCGGGCCTACCAACGTGCCCGACCGCGTGCTGCGCGCCATCGACCAGCCGACGATGGATCATCGAGGGCCGGATTTCGGCGAACTCGGCACCGAGGTGCTGACCAATCTCCGGCGGATTTTCCAGACCAGCGGTCCGGTCGTGATCTACCCCGCCTCCGGCACCGGCGCGTGGGAGGCGGCGCTGACCAATACGCTGTCGCCCGGCGACACCGTCCTGATGTGCCGCACCGGCTGGTTCGCGACGTTGTGGAAGGAGATGGCGGAGCGTCTGGGCCTGGTGCCGGTGTTCGTCGACACGGACTGGCGCCGCGGCGCCGACGTGCCCGGCCTGAGCGCCGCGCTGGCCGCCGACACCGGCCACAAAATCAAGGCGGTATGCGTCGTGCATAACGAGACTTCCACGGGTTGCGTGTCTCGCGTCGATGAGGTGCGCGCGGCGATGGACGCGTTGAAGCATCCGGCGTTGCTGATGGTCGATACGATTTCGTCGCTGGCCTCGATCGATTACCGGCACGATGCGTGGGGGGTCGATGTGACGGTCGCCGGTTCGCAGAAAGGCCTGATGCTGCCTCCTGGTTTGTCGTTCAACGCGATCAGCGGCAAAGCTCTGAAAGCTGCTGATTCCGCGAAATTGCCGCGCAGCTATTGGGACTGGCGGCCGATGCTGGACGCGAACAAGACCGGGTTCTTCCCATACACGCCGGGAACGAACCTGCTGTACGGGCTAAACGAAGCGGTGAAAATGCTGCTGGAAGAAGGACTGCAAAATGTCTTCGCGCGTCACGACCGGTTCGCCGAGGCGACCCGGCGCGCGGTGCGAACCTGGGGCCTGGAGGTGCAGTGCGCCGACCCTCTGCATTACTCATCGTCACTGACCGCGGTGCGCCTGCCCGAGGGCCACAGCGCCGACGGCCTGCGTGCCACGATCCTTGAAAAATACAACATGAGTCTGGGGAACGGACTGGGCATTCTGAAGGACCGCGTGTTCCGTATCGGTCACCTCGGTGATTTCGGGGATTTGCAATTGATCGGCACTCTGGGCGGCGTCGAGATGGGACTGCGCGTGGCGGGCGTGCCGCACAAGACGGGCGGTACGCAGGCGGCGATCGATTATCTGTCCGGGAATGCGTGACGCCTCGAAGCGTACATGCCGCCCCTCGACCAGCCCTCAATCCTGGCCGCCGCATCCGAATATGGCCCCGGTAGATGAGCGATCCTATCCACCTACGAGGCTCAGCGCCTGGGCCGGCGTAACGATCCGCATAACGGCAAAAGTATCAATGGTAAGAAGATCGGCATCATCGAGGCGATGCGATGCCGGCTTATCCAACGCCTTCGGGAAAATCGATCCGGGACTCCCCCATTATCGCCGAGCCGCGAGGCGAAGAATCCTGGCACTCGACGGCGCAGGCATAGGTAGTAGTACTAGCTTGCCAAATGAAGGCCTTTTCCTGAGCATGCGGCCTCCAAAAAGGAGTGTCTCCTGATGCCTGACGATATCTTCATCGCGTATGAGCGCGCCGTCAGCCTGGTCGGAGCGAGCGTTTGGGCGAAATTATCCGACGCCACCCGGACCAAGATGTTCAATGAGGAACTGGAACGGATGGACGCTGAATGCGTTCCGCCACCGCCAGGTCAGCCGCCGGACGAGCATCCGCGACCCTGACCGGTATGGTCTCACGCCCGGTCAACCCGGCCCGGCGCAAAAATAGGCCGAACGAGCATGTCCAGCCTAAGTTGTTTCACGTTCGGTAACCTCGCCATGTAGTGGGGGGGGTGGGGGCGGCGAGGCCGGGGGAACGTGACAACCAACTTTGCGCCGTTTCTTCGGAAAGGGAAAGGCAAATGTCGGGTATCAGACATATTTCTTGATCGCGGCGATGTACGCCGCCAGCTTCCGGCTGTTCCGGCCACCCGATGAACCGGGGACCGAACATATTCTCGACCGGGGCGACAGCCTGGCCACCGCGGTGAAGAGCGATGAAGCGATCCGTTACCCGCCCCTCCATGGGGGAGTTCCGGCACGAACCATCCGGCCGCGTTGCAACGTGGCGACGCGGGATCAATCGGGCGCTTCGTGTCTGGCGCGGCGTTTGGATAAACCTTGATATCCAAAAAACGAACGGGACGCGCTTCTCGCGTAAGGCGACGCGCGAAAATAACCGTTTCAGTTTGGCTTTCCTTCAGTCGTCATCCCCGGACTTGCTCCGGGGATCAATCGCGGCACAGTGCTGACAGAGATCCCCGGGCCAGGCCCGGGGATGACGTTAACGCGAGCGTTCCACTCGATTCGTTTATTGTTCAACGTCGCCTAAGTGGATTCCGGGGCTGATCTATGCAAGCGGTTCCCATCACCTGCCACATGCTGGCGGTCTGCCGATGCGCCAGAGCCAGACGTCAAACAGGCGCGCTTGTCCAAATTGGCACGCCTGTTTGGTGTCGCGTAAAGCCGGATGCTGTCGCTGGCTGGGGTTTCGCCCCCGGGCGCTGGTAATACTGACAGGCGCGTTCGTGCCGCGGGCGCGCCTGTTTGGCGTCCCGCCGCGGTTGCTGGTCATCCGTATGTCGCTTGTTTCAATCGACACGGTCCCATCTCTCCGCGCTTCGAAAGCCTCGTGAAGAGGTCGCCCATCACGTCATTTCCGGGCAGCCATAGGTAAATTCCGATGGTAGACGCCGGGACGTCGCACGAGTTTGATTACTCAACACGTGACCGTCCGGTCCGTGGGTATGTCCTTAAACCAACCAGAAGCGCCAACTATCCTGTCGACGACGCACTCTGGTTTCTTCCTCACGTCAGGAGGCTCCATGCAGACCGGCCGCTCAACTCCGGACGCTCGCCTTCCAACGGCGAACGCAACCGACGAACTCCTGGCTGGACTTCCGAAATTGCGGAAGTATGCCTTTTCCTTGTGCGGCCGCGCTGAACGCGCGGAAGATCTGGTGCAGGAGACTGTGCTCAGGGCATTGGCCAATATCACGTCATTCGAACCAGGTTCCAACATGAGCGCCTGGCTTACCACCATACTTCGTAACTTTTTTTACGCGGAATACCGTAAGCACCGTCGTGAGGTCGAAGATAGCGATGGCTATCACGCTTCCCGAATGCAATCACAACCCGAACAAGAAGGCCACATGTCCTTCCTGGACCTTCAAAACGCGCTGGACCGGCTGAAACCCGATCATCGGGAAGCACTGATCATGGTCGGAGGCTCGGGTCTCTCCTACGCCGACGTGGCGAAGGGGTTCGGTTGCGCCGAAGGGACTATCAAAAGCCGCGTGAACCGGGCGCGCGGTATGTTGGCGGCGTTGCTCGGGACAAACGAAGACAGTCGCGCGAACTGAGAAGACCGCCCACCAGCATGCACATTTTCTCGGCCGTGTGTCGTGACCGGCCGTACCGCGCATCGTCGGTTCCTGCCTCGGAAACAGCGTGATCAGGTCGGCCATTGAGTGATTTCCGAATCTGTTCACAAGGCTGTCCTTTCATCTATCACGGCATCTGGCATGTGCGATCTACCCCCTGAATACCGATCACGTACCAAAGCAATCCTGAAAAGGTTCACACCATGACCGATACCAAGAATACCTTTCTGCGCGACGTGACGACGCTGCGTGCTCAGGCGCGGAAGCATCTCGAAAAAGGGGCTGTCCCGGACGATTATGGCCTCGATGTGAAGCGCTCCATCGAGTTGCTGCAGACTGTCGTCGCGACTGAACTTGTCTGCGTGCTGCGCTACACCATGCACTCGATCACTGTCGTTGGCATCACCAGTGAGAGTGTCGGCAACGAATTCCGCGAGTTCGCCCAGGAGGAGCAGAAACACATGATGTCGGTGGCGGAACGGATTGACCAACTCGGCGGCATACCCGACTTCGACCCGAAGGGTCTGGCGTCACGCTCCGCTACCGAGTACGGGGAGGGTGGAAACCTCGTCGAAATGGTCAGGCAAAACCTCGTGGCCGAGCGGTTGGTCATCGGACATTATCGAGACCTGATCCGGTATTTCGGCGACAAGGACCCAACGACACGCCGCATGTTGGAGCGCATCCTGGAAGAAGAAGAAGACCACGCGACGGACATGCACGACCTGCTGGTCGCACATGAGGGCAAGGGCATCCTTGCCCCGGCCTGACACGATGAAAGTTCACCCGACCGGAGAGTTGAGTAGATTCCGAACCTGATGGTCGCACCTGCCATTAACCATGTTCAAATTGTCGCTAAAACAGAAGGAATAACGTCATGCGCTATTCGTTTTTGCTGCTCCCGCTTGCCCTGCTGGGCCTGGCTGGGTGTGTTGTGTCAGAGCCCGCTCGGCCGGTGACAACAACCTCTACCACCTACTCATCGCCGCCGCCTGACATGTATGTCGCGCCAGGGGAAACCACGACGACGATCGTCCGCAGGCCATATTAGTCCGCTGTCCTTCTGTAGGAACGTGGATAAACATCGGCCCGCACGCTTTGGCGGCCGCGGCAAAAATCGCCCGGTCGTCATGGCACGGCAAATCTGTCCATTATCACACGGTAACTCTACTGTCCGTGCCGGCGGGAAACCTCCCGCCTGACATGTGGGCATGCTTCTTCTCCGGGTCGAGGAGATCACGATGCCGTTCAGAAATCCGCCGATAAGAAATTACTGGCCGATCGCTTTGCTGTTGCTCACCTTTGAAGGTGGGTGGCTTATGCTCATGCTCTACGTTCTGCCGTGGTTAGCCCATACGTAGCGTACCCGCGACCATCAAATGGAGGCATCGCAGATGTCAGATGTTTTTCAAATCGCTCAGCAAATGGCCCGCGAACTTGTCGGAGAGAGTGTCTGGATAAAGCTCTCGGAAACCATACGCGCGAACGCGATAGAAGAAGAGATGCGCGCATTGAATACCTTGCCCATCGCTTCGGGTCCATATGGTACCCCGGCGAGGGATGTTTCCACCCCTGGCGAATGTGTTCCAAAACCAGGCGCGCCCTGGCTCTGATCCAGGCTACCGCCCGATCAACCGCTCAACTTCGGACCAGCAAGACGATCAGGACGATCACGAGGATCGTGCCAAGGCCGCCACCCACGTACGGGCCACCGTAGTAGAAGCCGCCGCCGCCAAACAGGAGCAGTAAAACAAGGACAAGGACTATCAGATTCATGGCAAGCGCTCTCCTTCGAACGATTATGACGCCACACCCTGATAGTCGTGACCGCCTGATGCCGACAGTATCGGAATGTACCTACGAGGTTGCCGCGGCGATCGCCAATTAAGCCGGTGCCGGCACTTTTCAGCGTTTCAATGGACGCCAGGCACGGCCGAAAGGTCGATGGAATGCCGGGATAGGACTAACAAAGCAGCAGGCGTCAATTGAGTAGTTTCCGAGCCTGCCGTCATTCCATCACGGGGGCCAGATTATCACGTGGACAGCGAGCGATCCCCGCCCGACTGAGTTTCCCTTGGAGCATTCGATATGATCAAGACTCTACTCGCGGCGACAATGGTCGCGTCCCTGATGACAGGTGGCGCCTTCGCACAGAGCTCATCCTCGAGTTCGACATCGACCCAATCGACGACTCCGGTCGTTCCGCCGTCGTCGGTTTCCACCGAAACCAGCAGCCAGAAGTCGTCTGACGTCAACGGCGTCAGAAGCAACTCGTCCGGGTCCACCTCAAGTGGCACGACTGTCTCTCCGGGTGGCGATTCGACAGCGACGCACAATTCGACCTCGACAACGACGACTCACTGATCGCGGGATACCAGGCCGGCACACCGGACCTGACCAGATACGAACCATCATTCGAACTTTAAGGAGTCAGACAATGACATCGCGTTTCCATCAAATCGCTGGCGCGGCACTGATCGCCAGCATGGCTGTGTTAGCCGGTTGCGGCTCGTCGCCCACCACCACGACCACCACCTCCGAGCAGTCGAGGGTCACGACACCGGCACCGCCGCCATCCATGACGACGACCACGACAAATCAGCAAACGCAACACAACTGATCGCGCTGATTTCGCATCGCGAATCCTCCACGCCATAAGCGCGATACGAACTGGCGAGGTAAGCCGGGGCTCCTCAGAGGAAACCAAATAAATTCCTCGCGGGAGTCCCCGCCACCGCGGCCGATCGAGCACCCGCGGTGTCAGAAAGCCCGCATCAGACGTGCGACGCGGGGCTGGCCAATCCGGCGCCGCCGGGGAAAGACCGATAAATTCCGCGCCCCGTTCTTGACCGTCCCGCCCAGGGAACGGCACATGACCGCGCGGCATCAGTCTCAGGAGGAACCGGCATGATCGAAGTCTGGACCTGGCCCACCCCCAACGGCCACAAAGTCCACATCGCGCTCGAGGAACTCGGTCTCCCGTACAAGGTCATTCCGATCAACATCGGCAAGGGCGACCAGTTCAGGCCGGAGTTCCTGGCGATCACCCCGAACCACCGCATCCCCGCCATCGTCGATCCCGACGGACCGGGCGGCAAAAGGCTGGAGTTGTTCGAGTCCGCCGCCATCCTGATCTATCTGTCGGAGAAGACCGGCGGCAAGCTGATCCCCATCGATCCCGCCGGCCGCTACACCTGCCTGCAATGGATGATGTTCCAGATGGGCGGCACCGGCCCGATGTTTGGCCAGTACAACCACTTCGCCAACTACGCGGTCGAGAAGATCCCGTACGCGATCGAACGCTATAGCAACGAAGTGAAGCGGCTGCACCGCGTGCTGGACAAGCGGCTGGCGCAGGCGACGTGGCTGGCGGGGGCGGAATACTCAATGGCGGACATCATCAACTTCCCATGGATCCGCAATCCGGAACGGCGCGGCATCGACCTCAACGAGTATCCGAACCTGAAACGGTGGCACGACGCCATGGCCGCCCGTCCGGCGGTTCAGCGCGGCTGCGACGTGTTGTCGGAGAACCAGCGGCGTGGCTCGATGACCGACGCCGAACGGGAAGTCATGTTCGGCAAGACCCAGTTCGCGGTGCGTTGAGGCTGGTTGCCGTCGAGCGGCCGCGGCTGGCTTTCCCACGACGATTGCCGCCCGTGCCAGGCCCGTGGCGTCATGACCCAGCCTGTGTCACGTCCCAACCGGGCCTGACAAGACCATCCACAAGGCCGGTCAAAGAGATGGTCCAGGCCGGTCCGGCCAGAACGTAGATCTGGAGGAACTCCATAGACTTCAATGGATTATGCCCCAATGTCAGGCAGTCTCATTAGCCGCGTCGCGTCGCGAATTCCTCACCTCAGCCCGGCCTGGTCCCATCCCACACATCCCGGGCTTTTCTCCGAGAATGTCCAATGTTAAAACACCCATCCCGCTAAACGATAATCCCTCGTAACCAGGCGCGTGGAATGAATACCAACCGAACATGACCGCGCGCATCCTCATTGTTGACGACGTCCCGGCGAACACCCGCCTGCTGGAAGCGAAACTGTCGGCTGAGTATTACCAGGTCGCCAGCGCCCGTGACGGGTTCGAGGCGATCAACCGGGCTCGTGACTGGCAACCCGATCTGATCCTGCTCGACGTCATGATGCCCGGCATGGACGGATACGAATGTTGCCGGCTTCTCAAGGACAACGAGACGACCTTGCACATCCCGGTCGTCATGGTCACCGCGCTCGGCGATTCGGTGGAACGATTGCGCGGACTGGAAGCCGGCGCCGACGATTTTCTGACCAAGCCGGTCGAATACGACACACTGATGGCGCGCGTGCGCAGCCTCGTGCGGCTGAAGCGGCTACTCGACGAATGGCGGGCCAGGGGCGAAACCGCCCGCGCTCTGGGTCTGACCACCGGCAGCCAGGGCATCCCGGATGTCAACGGCGCCCGTGCTCTGGTGATCGACGAGTGGGAACTCAACGGCGACGTGATTTTGCGTGCTCTGGCGAAGGAGGGCATCAAGGCCGATCCGGTCCGCACCGGCGCCGAGTTGATCGCTCTGGCGAGCCAGCATTCCTATGACCTGATCGTGATCAGCCTGCAGCTCGCGGAAGAGGATTCGCTGAAACTGGTCTCCGCCTTGCGCGCCGCCGACGGCACGCATGAGACCCCGCTGCTGCTCGTCGCCGAAACCAGCGAACGCGACCGCGTATTGCGCGGCTTCGAACTGGGCGCCAGCGACTGGCTGGCGATGCCGGTCGACGAAAACGAGCTACGCGCGCGAGCCCGCAATCAGATCAGGCGAAAGTTCTACCAGGACCGGTTCCGTTCCGACCTGACCTCGGCGCTGGAGCTGGCGCTGACCGATCCGCTGACCTCGCTGTATAATCAACGTTATCTGCGCCGGCATCTGGCCGGTCTGATGCAAAGCGGTCAGGGCCGGCCGATCGCCGTGCTGATGATCGACGTCGACCACTTCAAGATCGTCAACGACCAGTATGGCCACGCCAACGGCGACGTCGCATTGCGCCTGATCTCGGAAGTGTTCCGCGAAAACATCCGCGCCTTCGATTCGCTGGCCCGCTACGGCGGCGAGGAATTCGTGGTCGTGATGCCCGGCTCCAACCCCGATGACGCCGCCGCCGCGGCGGAACGGCTGCGCCTGGCGGTCGAGACCGTGGTGTTCGAGCCGAGCCAGGGCATTCGCCACAACCTGTCGGTCAGCGTCGGCGTCTCCTGTTCGTGCGGTGAGGTCGATACGCCGGAGTTGCTGCTGCACACCGCCGATCTGGCGCTGTACGAAGCCAAGCGGCGCGGCCGCAACCGGGTCGAACTCGCGCCGATGGCCTCGGTGAGCTGAGGCCGCCTGAGAGCGAAATCCCCCCAAAACCGGGTTGCTTTCGAAGGTGGTATCTCCGTTCATTCGCTGTTACTCGCGAGAAAGTGCTTGGCGCGGAGATCGTGCGCGGCTGATAAAAGGCGATGGGCCGGATGGATGGACTGCTTTGGCGGCCCGCCTCGATCGGCTATCGCGGAACTAAGGAAGTAGTCAGGCGGTTTTGCTGTGGCGGGGTCCGTTTGCTTAGCCCTTGCACGACTCGTTTGGCACTCTGATTATCAACATGCGGTAGGAGGTGGTATAAGCGGACCCAACAGTTTGTGGCATGGACTGGTGGAAAGCGGCCGGCAATATCGCGGCAATGATACCAGGCTGCCGCAATCCATATACTAAATCTTCATTGGACCGTGCCTATGTGGCCCGGGAAATGGGGATATCGGAGGTGGAGTTGAGCGACAACCTGCATATCATCAAACGGCAGGCGGGTATGATCCACGGTAGCTCGGTTTGGATATGTCTCGACGATGGGAATGTGTATGATCCTATATCATTGGAGTACCTGGGCAATGTACTTGACGGGTGAACAACAATGAGCGCTCACGCACCTGCGCCGATCGCCACCATCCGGCTCTTTGGTGACAATCTCACGCCTGATGACGTTGATTCGGTCCTGGGTGGCAATCGGACCTCGGCCGCCAGCAAAGGTGGGATCCTGGTTCAAAAACCTGGCCGTCTTCCGGTTAAGGCGAGAACCGGAACGTGGTTTCTGACAAGCAAAGGCCGAGAACTGGATGGCCCGGAAGGGCATTTGGGATGGCTGATAGACCGGGTCGGCCCGTTTCAGAAGACGCTAAAGAGAAAAATTCCAGGTATGAAAGTGGAATTGTCGATAATCGTCCACGATGAGGCCTTTCACCCCAGCGACCTTTCGCCGCGCATTTTGCACGAGGCAACAAATTTGGGTGATTTGGAAATAGAGGCACCGGAGGCAAATCAAGAATGGGTGCTAACCAGATCAAATGTCGCCCAGTTCCTCAAACATTGAATTCATTCTCGCCGGAAATCTCACGCGGCCGGATGGGTTTACACCTTGGCCGACATCTCTCCTCCAGGTTGAAGCGCGCGGTTGACTGGCGCCCGGACGGACCCGGCGCGCTCTTACAGAGGTCGCGCCAGGTGCCGCGTCGCGGCGGTAAGCGTGGCGCGGCTTCCGTCTTCGAACTCCCGCGAAGCACCACCGCTCCGTCGCGATCACCGTCACGCGGGTGATCGGTCAACCCGCGATGCCGCCATGCCCGCTGACCCGGCGGCTTTGACGCCGCCGTCCCCGCCGCCAGCTACTTGATCTTCGCTTCCTTGAACAGCACGTGCTTGCGCGCGACCGGATCGTATTTCTTCAGTTCCAGCTTGTTCGTTTGCGCGCGGGCGTTCTTCTTGGTGACATAGAAAAACCCGGTGTCAGCGGAAGACACGAGCTTGATCTGCACGACGTTTGACTTGGCCATGGCCTGATCCTTCGGCGGGGCGGTGATTCAGAGGCGGAACATGCTCATCCGGCACCGCCAGGTCAAGTCTCTCGTGCCAGCAGTTCTTATTATGGCCGCCAGACACCCCACGCCGTCATGCTCGGGTCTGGCCCGAGCATCTCTACCGCCCCCATCGGTTCAGGCCGGGACGCCTGAGCCGAGAAGCGGATCAAGGCGGCGCTCCAGCCGAACCAGAAAACGAGGATTGAACGGGGCCGCGGCCGGACAACTCATCCGCTATAAAGGGCGGACATCTTTACGCGTCACCGGCACCGGTCGACGGATCGGTCACGATCTGCCAGGCTTCCCGGGAAGATCGGGCGGTCCAAGGAGACATACCATGAACGACACCCAAACGCTGGCGCAACGAGCCGACGCGCTCGAAGAAAAGATGAGTCAGGAACTTGACTATATCGTCGTGAAGTCGCGGCTCTACAGCATGGCCGAGGGCGATATGGGGCCGGCGGTGAACGCCAACGCGATCTTGGCGAAGAATCCGAACGCGCGGGTGCTGATGGGCGACGATCCTCGGCTGCCGCCGATGCCGGCGGAACCGACGCTGGCGGATTTCTTCAAATATCGTTTCGGTCCCGCCGCGCATCTGCTGCAAAGCGCGAAACACGCGATGAACGCGGGACTGCCGGGCCACCTCGTGCTCGCCGCCCTGCTGCACGATATTTCGACGATCGGCTTCATCCGCGGCGACCACGGTTACTGGGGCGCCCAGTTGGTGGAACCCTACGTCGACGAAGAAGTCACCTGGGCCATCCGCGCCCACCAGGTGCTGCGGTTCTATCCC
>Ga0182018_10001428_pt1 | contig 27206 bp, 28 predicted proteins | sample 812P2MmetaG_FD_120490 | JGI IMG/M metagenome (GOLD analysis project Ga0182018, IMG submission 120490) | Permafrost microbial communities from Stordalen Mire, Sweden - 812P2M metaG | ecosystem: Environmental > Terrestrial > Soil > Wetlands > Permafrost | place: Sweden: Stordalen | collected...
CGTCGACCGAAAACAGTTCTGGTGCCAGAGCGAAGCACCGCGCATGGCCCTGGCACCGGTCGGGGTCGACCCGGATCTTCACGGGAAGATGACGGGGAGGACCCGCGGGCCTCGAACCTGACCCCCGGCCCAGGCCACCTCGGCGCCCTCGGCGAGGCGGAACGTGGGGATCCGCGCCAGCCATTCCTCCAGGGCCACGGTGAGCTCCATACGGGCCAGGTTGGACCCGGCGCAGCGGTGGATGCCCGCCCCGAAGGCGACGTGCCGGTTGATCGCCCGATCGAGGACGACCTCGTCGGCCCGCTCGAAGACCTCGGGGTCACGGTTCGCTGCCGGGAAGTTCATGAGCAGCTTGTCACCCTCGCGCATCGGGCACCCGCCGAACTCGGTGTCGGTGGTGACCAACCGCGCCATTGTCACGGGTGAGTAGGCCCGAAGGAACTCCTCGACCGCCGAGGACATCAGCCCCGGTTCAGCGACCAGGCGCGCCACGTGGTCGGGGTGGGTGGCGAGGTGCCACAACGAGGAGCCGATGCTGCTCCAGGTCGTGTCGATGCCGGCGATCATCACGAGCGCAGCCATCCCGAGCACGAGGCGGTCATCGAGGGGCTCACCGTCGTGGCTCGTCGCCAGGAGCTCGCTCATGAGATCGTCGCCGGGATCAGTCTTGCGGCGTTCGAGTTCCGACATCAGGTACGTACCAAAGCCCTCTTGGCCTCGGAGGTTCCGTTCCGGGTCGTCTCCGAACTCGAGCATGTCGCGAACCCAGCCGGTGAAGGTGTCCGAGAGCGTCTCGGGCACCCCCAGGATCTGCGCGACGACTCTGACCGGGATCTGCTGCGCGTAGTCAATGGCCGCGTCGGCGTGGCCGGCCTCGAGGAACCCGTCGATATGGCGTCGGCAGAGGTCACGGGTCAGCTCCTCGTAGCCGGCGACCCGCGTGTGGGAGAACCACGGCAGAATGAGTCGCCTTGTCCAGGTATGCAGCGGCGGATCCGCGGAGATGGGCGGGAGGCCATACTGCGCGTCGGCCTCGTCGTAGCCCTCCGGTTGCACCTCGGAGTTGACGACGCCGATCTCGAGAGAGCTGAACCGCTCGATGTCGTGGGCTGCCTCGACGACGTCTGCGTACCGAGTGAGCATCCACGCTCGGCCGCGGCGCTCGGTGTGGGCGACGGGACAGGACTGCCGCAAGTCATCCCAGATCGGGTACGGATCCTCGATGTAACCCGCATCGAGGACCTCAAAATCCTGTGACCAATCACCGACCGGTGCCGTTACTCGCGCCATCCCAAACCCCTTCGACTGGTCATGAACCTAGCCACCAGGACGGGCCCACTGCAGGCGAACGTCCCGGATCGCAGTGGCGCCGGTTACTCGATTAGGAACGTGCGCGGCCGTGCCTCCGGCGACATGACCCCTCCCCGACCAGGAGCGTGCGAGTCGCTCTATCGGGATTTCGCGAGTCGGTCGCCAAAGACCTGGTCGGCGGACCAGGCAACGAACCCCGCTGCGATCCAGACCGGCCAAGCCACGGTGATGAACGTTCCGACCGACCTCGCCGCGGCGATCAGGGCGAAGATGAACATGACGAGTGCTGCCAAACGCAGAAAGCGCATTTTCTGGCTCCATCCTCCGTGGGCGTTGGCCCGATGAGTCAGCCGTACCCTACGACCGTGTTGTGAATAAGTCGACCGCCGGTCAGGGTAGGACGAAGGTGGTGTCGCCCACTGCCTCCGATAGCACCTGCTTCATGACCTGGGGATGCGGGTAGGTCGCACAACGAGGCCACCCGAGCAGTTCGGGCAGACGCCGTCCATCTCCGCCGAGCACTCGGGGCAAAAGGTGCACTCGTAGCTGCAGATCCTGGCGTCCCCGGCCACGTCGAGCGCGACCTCACAACGTTCGCACCGCTCCCGCATCTCCAGCATGCCCCTCCCCCATCTCTCCTCGCCGGACCGCCGCGCGGTTCTATCCGAAGGTGAAGTCGTACGCCTTGATGCCGGGTGACGCCTTGAGCAACAGGGTCGCATCGGACAGGGACCCGTGGAACAACGTATAGAGCTTCGGGATGCCGCTCACATCGATCGTCTGAGTGTGGGCGCCGTTGATCGAAACCTCGAGGGTCCCGGTTCCCCCGAGCACGAGGTAGACGTCGTCGGCCTGAAATCCGAGCTCGAGTTGCGCGTTCGGCCCGGCCGTCGCCTCCTGGGCGTGGTCCGTCCACGTACCCGACAGGCCGAGGCCGCCCCCCGGGAGGCTCGGCGGGAACTGGTAGACGGCGGGGGTGTCGGGGGCGACGTTGTCGTCGGGGAGCAGGTATTGGAGCCGTGCGTACCCGACGTAGGTCTCCGGGCTGATGGCGGCGGTCGGCGTCTTGTCTGCGACGTCGGTCGGCCGCGGGAGGGCGATGCCCGGGTGGGCGGCGGTGAGCAGCTGGCGGATCAGCGACTCGGTCCCCGAATAGTCGCCCTCACCGAACCCGATGTGACGGACGTCGCCGCTGGCGTCGATCAGGTAGTCGGCGGGCCATGCCTCGTTGTCATAGGCGTTCCACGTGTCGTAGTTGTTATCGATGGCGATCGGGTAGTGCACGCCCAGCTGCACGGACTCGGTGCGCACGTTCGACAGCACGTGCTCGAACGCGAATTCGGGCGTGTGCACCCCCACCACCACGAACCCGTCTCTCGCGTAGGTCTTGTACCAGGACTCGACGTGGGGAAGCGCGCGCTGGCAGTTGATGCACGAGTAGGTCCAAAAGTCGACCAGGACCACCTTGCCCCGCAACCCGGCGAGGGTGAGCGGCTTGCCGCCCGGGGTGTTCAGCCACGCGGTGATCCCCTTGAACGCCGGTGCCTTCCCGCAGCTCACCAGTCCGGACGTGGCCGGCTTGCACTTTGCGAGCGAGGTGTGGCCGTTGCCGGTGAGGTTCCCGAGCTCCTGGCGAACGGCGGCCGAGCCCTCGATACGGTTCTGCAACGCGCTCGTGTACCCCGGAAGATCGCGTTGCAACCCGGCGAACACGTTCAGCCCGATGGCCAGGGCCATGCCGATGAGGACGACCCCGCTCACCTGCCGCAGCCGCGGCCCGCTCTCCCGCAGCGTCTTCACCCGTCTGGTGAGCTCGTTGCCGGCCAGCGCGACCGCGAGCAGCGGGACCGCGGCACCGGCCCCGAACGCGACGGTGAGGAACACTGCGGTCAGGCCGACCCGGTGGGTCGCGCCGACGACGGTGATCGCGGCCAGGACCGGGCCCGCACACGGGACGAACAGCACCCCGAGGCCCAGGCCGAGGACGAACCCGCCCGCATTCCCACTGGGCTGGCGAGAGCCGATCCTCGCGAACGGGCGCTCCAAAAGTGCGGCCAACGGCGGGAAGATGAACCCGAGGCCGACGAGGATCAGCAGGGCGATGCCGGCGTCGCGGAGGAAGTCCTGGGGCAGGTGGAAGAGGGAGATGATCTCGGAACCGGCCAGGATCAGCAGGCTGAAGCTCAGGACCAGCCCGCCGACCACGGCCAACGGCCGGGCTCGGGACTTGAGCGATGGCGCGGTGCCCGGAGTGGTCGCACCGGCCACCAGGATCACCGGAAGCACCGGGAGGATGCAGGGCGAGATGCCGCAGACGATCCCGGCTACGAAGCCGATCCCGATGAGCTCGACCATCCGATGGGTCCTCCGATTACATGGGTCCGGGAGTCACGGCGACCGAATTCGCTCTTGCGAGGCTCCCGCCGGTGGACGAGCCACGGTACCGGTCGGGGCGTCGAATTTGGGGTCGCGGCGGCCGGTGAGACGGCTGGCCACCCACGTCGGTGGCCGGGCCCGATCTATGCACCTCCACCGGGTGCGTTCAAGTTGCCTGGCGCATGTCCAGGTGGAAGGTCTTGCACCTCCCGACCGGTTGGAAGCCGATCTTCTGGTACAGCGTCTTGGGCCAGTCGTTGTCGTCGGCCACGATGAAGATCAACTCCGAACCCGTCGAGAGCGCGACGGCGTTTGTGACGAGCGCCCGGGCATATCCTCGACCGCGTGCCTCGGGCGTTGTGTAGACGTCTTCGACCCACGCGATCGGCCCGTCGATCCGGAGCTTGGTGATCGCGAGCGGAGAACCCTGCTCGTCGACGAACCCAAAGCGTCGCTCGCCGAGCAGTCGACCCTCTCGGCGGTTGTACTCGTCGATCTGATCGAGCGCCTCCTCCGAGCTGCTGGGCCGCTCCTCGATGAGCCACTCCCGCATGAGGACGAGCATCTGGTCCTCGATGATCTCGGTGATCGCGCTCGTGTCGACCTCGCGGTCGGGTGGTTGGGCGATCACCATGATCACCTCGGTATCGACGGTCCAGCCCGCGTCGCGCAACGGCCCTTCGAGCTCGTCGGCCGTCGGCTCGTGCTCGATCATGACGTGCCGGTACGGGAGTCCGGACAGGACCTCGTCGACGATGACGAGCAGGTCCGGAAACGAGATCGGCTCGTAGACCTTCAGATGGTTGAGTGACCAGACCCAGGGAAGCGACGGGGTCCGCGCGACCCAGCCCGGGCCCACGAGACGCGCCTCGTCGGCCGCCGCGCCCTGGGATCGCCGGAGCTGGTGCTGGAGACGGGCCAGCGTGCCGTCGCCGGGCCAGGATCCGGCCGATGTCATCTCGCCCGCTCGTCGATCACCGGTCTCGGGACGATAGCGGCCGGGCGCGGCGAACGGGCCGGCCCGATCGAGCGGGAGGACGGCCGAAGGACGCCTGGCCCTTGCGGTGAACGAGCGTCGTCGCTTTCAGGGCGACGATGGCATTTCGAAGCACGAAGCCGTTGCCTCCGAAAGGGGCGACGGCGAGTTCACGCCGCCTTTGCGCGGCGGCGGGAATCGGCAAGGATCGTCGGCGGGACCGGCCGCAGATCGTGGTCGACCCCGATCCGCTGGAGCCCTCGGAGGATCAACCACGTCGGATCCAGCTCCCAGACGTTGAAGCCCGCCCGCGCGCCGGCCGGGAAGCGATGGTGATTGTTGTGCCACCCCTCCCCGAGTGTCGCGAGCGCAAGCCACCAGTTGTTGTGGCTGGCGTCGTTCGTCTCGAACCGCCGCTGCCCGATGCGGTGACCGAGTGAGTTCACGGCGAACGTCAACTGGTAGACGAGGACCGTCGAGATGCAGAAGCCCCACACGAGCATCTGGGGGCCCGCGGTGTGTAGGCCCGGCCACAGCCACCCGAGCAGGTAGCCCGTGCCGAGCATTGCGAGGAGGGTCACCGCGGGGACGACGTGGTGATACCGGTCGAGAAGCCGCATCTCGCGGTACGCAGCCAGGTCGGCCACGAGCTCTGCGTCGGTGGCCTGGTTGGCCGGCGCGAACATCCAAAAGACGTGGCTGTAGGCGAGACCGTCTTGGACCGGCGAGTGCGGGTCGCCGGGGCGGTCCGTCGCCCGGTGGTGGCGGCGGTGGTGGGCCGACCACCAGAGCGGGCCGCGCTGGGCCGCCGACGCGGCGACACAGGCGCCCACGAACTGGACCGAGCGCGAGACCTTGAACGCCCGATGTGAGAAGCAGCGGTGGTAGAACGCGGTGATCCCGAACATCCGGACGAGGTACATGCCCACGCAGACGGCGACGGCGACGGGGCTCCACCCCACCCAGATGACCGCGATGCAGGACAGGTGGACGAGGAGGAAGGGGACGCCCAGCTTCCAGGACCCGCCAATTGATTCGGTCTTGGCCGCGACGGGCGCCTCGATGCGCGGGGCCCGCTGGACGCTCAGGGTGTCGGTGGTCATCATCGGCTAACCGGGACCGTAGGCGATGTGGCGGGGTCGACGGGACAGGTTCACCGGTCGGTCACGGACGGAATGACCCGTAGTGACCGGGCGGACCTCGGATCTAGGGGTTGATGAAATCCGGGACCCCCGACGTCCTCTCGTTCGTCTCGCCCCGGGCGAACCCGAACAGCTCGTCGGCCGGCATCGGCCTCGCCGCGAAGTAGCCCTGGAGCACGCCGTATCCGAGCCCGGCCATGTCGCGGGCCAGCTCCTGGGTCTCGACCCCCTCTGCGACCGCGACGAGCCCGAGGCGCTTGGCCAGGTCCGAGACGGTTCGGACGATCGCGAGGTCGTTGTGGGACTCCCGGGAGCGGCGGACGAACTGCTGATCCACCTTGATCTCGTCGAGCGGCATCTCGGGCAGCGCCGACAGCGAGGTGTAGCCGCTCCCGAAGTCGTCCACCGAGATCCGGATGCCCAGTGACTGCAGCGGCCTCAGGCGTTTGACCGCGCTGGTGAGATCGGCTGCGGCCGTCTCGGTGATCTCGAGGGTCAGACAGGCCGCAGGGAGCCGGCGGGATCGGATCTCGTCCATGACCCAGTCGGTCAGGCCGGGCCGGGTCAGCGTCACCGGGGAGAGGTTCACCGAAACCGAGATCGTGAGGCCGGCGCGTCGCCACCCCACCTGGGCGTCGAGCGCCTGGGGAAGGATCCACTCGGTGAGCCGGTTGATCAGGCCGATCCGCTCGGCCAGGGGAATGAAGACGCCCGGAGGGACGTCACCCCGCGCCGTGCTGTGCCACCGGAGCAGGGCTTCGGCGCCGATCGTCTTGGCGGTCCGAGCGTCGATCTGGGGCTGGAAAACGAGGCTGAGCTCTCCCTTTTCGATCGCTGCGCCGAGGTCGGCCAACATCGCGAGGTCGTCGGCCGTGAGCGTGCGGTCGTCGGCGAGCCACATGACCGATGTTGCGCCGTCGGCAACGGCCCTCTTTGCGCTGAGAGACGCCCGGCGGAGAAGCTCGGGGGCGTCGGTCCCGTCCCACGGCGCGATCGAGATTCCCGCGTGGGCCCGAAGCGCCACCTCGACACCGTCGACCCGGTAGCGGCCGGCCGCGATCGCGCGCTCGATGGTCTGCACAAGCTCGTCGGTCGAGTGGATGGCCCATTGAGGGATCTCGGTCGAACCGTGCTCTCCCTCGAGCGTCATCCCCCCGAGTGACTGTGCCACCACCAGCTCGGCGCCCTCGACTCGGCCGATGGTGGCCTCGGATGGCAACACCTGGCCGATGTCTTCGACGACCCGGCGGAGCAGCTCGGTGCCGGCCTGATAGCCGAGTGCCTCGATCGCGCTGTCGATGCCCCGCACGAGCACCGACACCACCGCGAGCGGCCTCGTCTGGTCGCGCTCGCGGATCCGCCTGGCCATCCCGATGCCGTTTGGAAGCCCGGTCTCGGGGTCGACCGCGCCGAGGCGACGGATCGACCGGTTGAACAGCATCACGGTGAACGGGGCGGTCGAGAGGCAGATCGACCCGGTGATCGCGGCGAACGCGGCCCGGCCGACGCCGAAGGTGCCCATCCGGGTCAGCCACAGGCACAGGCCGATCGCAATCTGGCAGATGACGACGGTACGGAGGCGGAAGAACACGGCTGCGAAAACACCCACAGGCACGTAGAACGCCGCCGCGGCCAACGAGAGGCCGGTGCCCCGGCCCGACCACACGAGCATGGAGACCTGGCCGATCCACAACACCCCGAGGGCCCCGCACCACACGACCTTGACCCGTCGGACCTCCAAGAGGCCGACCCACACGATCAGGGCGGACCCGCTGATGGCGAGCACCCAGCTCCGGTGGGCGTCGGACGGCCACAGCACGGATGCGACCGTCCAGGAGACGACGGCGAGCCCGTACATCAGGCGGAGCACCGCGAGCGGGCTCAGCAGCGCGAGCGGTGAGTCGAGGGCGAACCACGACCGCGTCTTTGGGAACAGGCGGTTGCGGACCGGTGCGCGCGACCCGAGGGGGGCGCTGGTCGCGGAGCTTGCGACCGGGATGGGGGTGGCCCACCGGCGCCACGAGTCCGGGCTCGTCTGTGTCTTCATCACCACCGACCTGGGTCTGAAATCGCGCGCAATGCTAGGGGGTGGCCCGCCCGGAACCGGGGACCCGCGACGCCGATGGCCCTGCTCCAGGGGGGCGCCGGGGTCGGCGAGCGACTACCGCGCGCCGACGTGCTCGGTGATCAGTTGGGCGGTCAGCTTCGGCTGGGCCACAACGAGGTTGTGGGGGCCGTCGATCACATGCACGGCGGTCCTCGGGTAGCCGGCCAACCGGGCCTCGATCACCTCGGAAGCAGCCCACTGGTCGTCATTGCCGTGGATGAACAGCCGCCGCACCCCGGCGCTCGCCTCGAGCACGTCGTCCTGGCGGAAGTGGACCATGCAATTGAAGAGACTGGACTTGAAGGCGCCATAGCGGGCCCGGAGGGCGTCCGCTGCCACGGGCCGTGAGTACAGAGCCGAGTTGCCGCCGAAGAGTCCGGCCACATGGCGGCCGATCCCCCACGTGACGGGGGTGACGATCGCGGCGACGATCGGGTGCCGCAGGGTCAGGCGGATCCACATGTTGTGCGCAAGCGCCTTCCGTGCCTCGGGCTCCGAGGAGTAATAGGGAAACCCGATGCCGATGAGCCCGCTCACCTCGGCGGGCCAGCGACGGGCGAACTCGAGCATGAGGTTGGATCCCATCGAGAGCCCGACGAAGACGTGGGGCGGCTCTATCCCCGCCTTTTGCAGGGTGCGCCTGATCGTTTCGACGTGCAGCGCGGGCGTGTAGGTGGTCCGCGGCTTGGGCGAGTGCCCATAGCCGAGGAGATCGACGCTGGTGAGAGTGAAGTGCGGCTCGAGTTCGGGCGAGATCTCGTCCCACACCATGTGGCTCCCTGCGACGCCGTGGAGGAGCACCAATCGTGGACCGCTGCCCCGCTCGACCGCGTGGAGCGTCGGGCCCGAGACCGCTTCGGCGGGCCGCTGACCAGGGTGATCAGGCATCGGCCGACCTTAGCGGCCGACCCGGGAACGGCGAGTGAAGCAGGGGCGCAGAGATGCCAACCGATAGGGTGAATGGCCCGGTCCGATCAGCGCGCGGAGCTCTCCATGACCCAGACGCTCGATTCGATGGTCATCAGCGAGGAAGACGTCGAGAAGCTTGTCGATGACGACGACCTGTGGGCGGTGCTCGTCTGGAACGACGACATCAACACGTTCGCTCACGTGATCAAGGCGCTGATCGAGATCCTCAACCACACCCAGACGCGGGCCGAGCAGCTCGCCGACCGGGTCCACCGAACCGGCAAGGCCGTCGTGGCCATCCGGCCGAAGGACGAGGCGGCGGCCGCGGTGCGGCGCTTCCACAGCCGCCTCATTCAAGCCACCATGGAACCCCAGTAGGGGCGGATGACATTGAGGTCGGTGCCCGCGCGAGCGGGCGGCGGGCCCGACACTCGGATCGGCGTTGACCTAGCGCATCATCCGGCGCTCTGCGGCCTCGGAGTACGCAGCGAGGTCGGGCTCGGTGGCCAGGAGGTCGGCGTACTTCTTGCGGGCCTCCTCGCGCTTGGCCGGCAGGTACTCGGTCGGCCACAGGCCCGGGTGGGGCTTGTAGTCCTTCAAGACGTTGCGGGCCACCGTGACCTTGTGCACCTCGTCCACGCCGTCGGCGATGCCCATCGTCGGGGCACCCGCGTACATGGCCTGGAGCGGGGTGAGGTTGGTCGTGCCGAGGGAGCCGTAGATGTGCAGGGCCCGGAAGGACACGTCCTTCAGCACCTTCGCGCAGGTGTACTTGCACGCCGCGATCTGGGTCCGGGCCGCCTGGGTGCTCGAATTGTCGATGGTCCAGGCGGTCCAGAGCACAAGCAGCCGGAGCATGTTGATCTCGGCGTAGGAGTTCGCGATCGCCTCCTGGACCATCTGGTGGTCGGCGATCACCTTGCCATGCGACTCCCGGCTGAGGGCCCGCTCGCACATCATGTCGAAGGCCCGCTTGCACTGGGCGATCGTGCGCATGGCGTGGTGGATTCGTCCGCCGCCGAGGCGCCGCTGCGCCAGGACCTTCGCGCCGTCCTCGGGGCCGAGCAGGTGGTCGAGCGGCACCCGGACGTCGGTGTAGCGGATGTGGTTGTGCGTCGACGGGTACGGCATGATCTCGACGCCCGGGGTCTCGCGGGGAACGATGAAGATCCCGTTGGTGGCCATGACGAACAAGATGTCGGCGGCCCGCCCTGCGGAGGTGAACCACTTCTCGCCGTTGATGACCCACTCCTCGCCGTCGCGCACGGCCACGGTCTTGAACATGCTGGGGTCCGAGCCGCCGTGGGGCTCGGTCATCGAGTAGGCCGAGAAGATCTCCTGGCGAAGCAGGGGGAAGAGCCAGCGCTCCTTTTGCTCGTCGGTCCCGTAGGCAGCCAGCAGTTCCATGTTCCCGGTGTCGGGTGCGGCGGTGCCGAAGATGGCCGGGGCGGAGCCGTAGCGACCGAGGATCTCGTTGACGAGGGCCAGCTTCAGCTGCCCGAAGCCCGGGCCACCGAGCTCCTCGTCCAAGAACAGCGCCCACAGGCCCTGGTCCTTCACCTGCTGCTTCAGCGGATCGACGATCGCCTTCACCTTCGGGTGACGCGACCGGACGGCGCCGGGGAACACGAGGTCGAGCGGCTCGATCTCCTCCTTGCAGAACTTCTCGACCCAGTCGAGCTTTTCTTGGAACTCGGGTTCAGTGGAGAAGTCCCAGGCCATACCAATTCTCCTTGCGTCTCGGCGCCTCGTCTGCGCCGTCGTCGGGGTGTCGCGATCGCTGCGAGCTGACTAAAGCGGCTGCCTGACAATACCAGGCAGGCGCCTTATTCGCCCAGCCGCGCGGCTAGCCTGCCACGGATGGAGCGGACCACCGAGCCGACGCGCGAGCGCATCCTGGCGGCGGCCGAGGGGCTGTTCGCAGCCCACGGCGTCGACGGGGTCAGCCTGCGCGAGATCACCCGCGTCTCGGGGACCCGCAATACCGTCGGGCTCCAGTACCACTTCAAGGACCGCAACGGCGTGCTGCGGGCGATCCTGGCCAAACACCTGATCGACGTTGACGCTCGCCGCGACGCCCTCCTCGACCAGTGCCGGGACGACGGGGGCGGTGACCTGCGCGCGATCACGGCGGCCCTGGTGATGCCGTCAGCGGCGAAGCTGTCCGATCCCGACGGCGGGCCCGATTTTCTGCAGATCTACGCCGAGCTGCTTAACCGGCCGCGTGGCGAGGAGACGCTGGCCGTCGGTGAGGGTCGAACAAGTCTCGACCGCTGGCGGGCCGAGGTCGCCCCGCTCCTCCATCCCGAGGCGGTCCGCCTACACCGGCGCTTCACCGCCATCCGCCTGGCCGCGGCCGAGCTGGGCCGGCGGGCCGCGTCGGGGCCGCACACCGACGACCGCCTCTTCGTGGGTCACCTGATCGACCTGGTCAGCTCGGTGCTCGCCGCCCCGGTGTCCGAAGAGACCGTGCGATTGGCCGACGAGCGGGACCGGAACCGGGCCGGGAAGCGCCGCCCGAATCGCGAGGCGGTCGGCGCAACCGGCTGAAGCGGCAATAGTTCCTCATTGTGCCCGTGCGCTCCGGAGCCCGCGCTGCGCGCCCGCCCCGAGCCTCGCTGGCCATCGGGCTGGCCGCCGCCATCGGCTCCACGCTGTTCTCCCTCTCGCTGGCCCCGCCGGTCTTCGGGGCCGCCGCATCGGCCTCGTCCGACCAGGCGGCGCTCCAGACCCAAACGCTCACGCTGTCCGACCTCCCACAGGGTTGGAAGGCCACCGCGTCCGCGTCCTCCAGCGGCGCCACCTCGGGCTGCGTGGGCAGGCCGTTCGGTGCGTCGCAGCGGATCGCCCAGATCCAGGCGAGCTTCCAGGACCCCTCAGGCCTCCCGGACCTCTTCGAGCAGATCTCGGACTACAACTCCCCGTCCACGGTGTTCGCCAAGGGAGTCCGCGATCTCAACCGTTGCCACAACGTGTCGATCAGCCAGAGCGGCGCCCCGCTCAAGATCCACGTGGCCAGGCTGGCCTACCGCGGTGGCCGCCTCACGGCTGCGTATACGTTGTCATTCGTCGTGAAGAACGCGTCAGTGGGCAGAAGCCAGGACGTCGGCATCGACGTGGTCTTGGTGCGCGTCGGCGACGAGATCGTCGAGGTGGGACTGGCCGACGCGCCCAGACCGCAGGTCAGCCAGCTCAGGTCGTTCGTCGCGAAGGCGATCGCGGACATCAAGAAGCACCCACAGAGCGGGGACTGACAATGAGCCCGCCATCGTCGGTCAGCTTCACCGCCGGGACCCCCGAGACCGTCCTGCCCCCACTGTCCCCCGAGGTGCGGGTGGCCCTGGAGGAAGCGACCGGCCGGCCCGTGGCCGAGCGCCGGGCGGCAATCGCGCGGGTCGCCTCGAACTGGCCTCGCTGCCTGGATGCATGGGCGGGCCTCGCCGAGTGCGCCGAGGACCCGGTGGACCAGTACGCGTTCGCGAGGGTCGGCTACCACCGGGGCCTCGACACGCTCCGGGCGGCCGGCTGGCGGGGCTCGGGGTACGTGCGGTGGAGCCACCCCTCCAACCGGGGGTTCCTGCGCTGCCTCGAAGCCCTGCGAGCGGCGGCCGAGGTCATCGGCGAGTCCGACGAGGAGGAGCGGTGCGCCGTCTTCCTCCGCCAGCTCGACCCGGAGTGGCCCCCGCCCGGAAATGTGGGCTGATCCCGGCCGTTTCTCCCGGAGATAGATTCCGCGGGACGGTCCACGGGCCCGTTGGGCGCAGACCGATCAGTCGGGAGGGTCGGCGATGAACATCGTGGTCAGCAACGTGAAGGGCGGCGTCGGGAAGACGACCAGCGCCGTCTACCTGGCCGCCGCTGCGGCCGCCCGAGGACGCGAGGCGGTCTTCCTGGTGGACTCGGATCCGCAGGGCTCGGCCGCCGAGTGGTTCGAGCAGAACCCGGTGGAGGGGGTCGAGCTCATCGAGGCGCCCTCCGAGCGCACCGTCGTGCGGGCCCTCGCCGACTCGGACGGAATCGTGATTGTCGACACCCCGCCGGGGGACGAGCGGATCGTGCGGGCGGCGCTCCGGCGAGCCGACGCGGTGATCATCCCGACCCGGGCCGGCGGCGTCGAGCCGTCCCGGGTCCTGGCCACGCTCGAGATGACCCCGGCGGACATCGCCTGCGGGATCGTCGTGTGCGCGGCCCGGCTCGGCACCAACGACCTCGAGGCGACGGTCGAGGACTGGTCGAACGCCAAGGTGCCGGTCTGGGGCGTCATCCCCGAGCGGGTCGCGATCGCGTCGGGCCCGGCCAGCCGGATCTACCGCGAGGGGCTCGAGGCGTATCAGGAGGTCCTGCGCAAGGTGATGCGCGCGGTCCGTTAGCGGCCTTCAGGAGCCCTTGGCCCCGGGAAAGGTGCCGCCCTCGGGGGCGTCCGGGGTGCGGTTGACGATCCTCGGGAAGTTGGCCACCCCGACGTCGGGCCGGGGGAGCAGCCACGGCGCCGGCGGGGGCAGGACGAGCCGGGTGAGGGAGTCGGCAACCGACTCGTAGTTGACCCGCCAGCCGGCGAAGTGCCGCCACGCGTCCTCTCGGTCCCGCTCGATCGGGAACCCGACCCCCTCGAGGAGGTCGAAGCCCTCGAAGAACTCCTCCTCGGTCAGCCGGATCGGGGCGTCCGGGAGCGGGTCGGGGTCAAAGGGGATGTGAAGGGCCTGGGCGAGCGACCGCAGGCAATTCGTCCCCATCTGGAGGCACAGCCTGGCCTGGCGGGGCGCGGTGCTCGGGGTGAGGCTCGTGTGCAGCGCCGCGGCGTCGAGCATGGCCACGAGGGCGAGCAGCCACGAACGCGTCGGGTCGGGCGACCGGAACCATATGAGCGACGGGTACCCGGTGTGACTCTCGAGGACCGCGGCGGCCCACCGCTCCCACGTCGCATAGAGCCCCGGCAGCTCGTCCATGTTGGCGAAGCGGTGGTGCCGGGACAGCACCTCGGGTCCCCACGCGGGCACCCCGCCACGCGCGGCGAGCATGGTCACCTCGGTCTCTCGCGCCGAGAACGCCGCGTAGAGGGTGGGCAGGTACGCGATCTCGAGCGCGATGACGAGGAAGCCCGAGCCCGCCTCGATGATGTCGATCGCCTTGTTGGCCCCGGTCCTGCCACTCAGTATCCCGAGCGTGAAGATCGACGACCCCGAGACACCGAGCGAGCTGGTCAGCGTGCCGCCGCTCACCCACCACACCATCAGGCCGAACCCGACGAGGAGCAGGGCCAGCCACGCCCCGAAGAGCACGATCATGGCGAGCGGCCCCACGGTGCCCATGACCCGGTCCTTGGCCTCGTAGGTGTCGAGGCGTCGAAGGATCGGCTTGACCGCCTTGGCCAAGAACCGCGAGACCGACCGCAAGAGCCGCGACGAGGTGGTCCTCGGGATGACGAGCGTGGTGAACACGCTCATCGCGGTGAGCAGCACGGTCGCGAGACCGACCGCGAACCCGACGGCGCGCACCCAACCCGTCATCGACGACGCGCCCGATGCTCACCAGACGTGCTCACCGGGATCGCTTGAGCACGCGCCAGCGGTGCCAGAGGAACACCGCTATCGCGACGACCACCAGCCCGAGGACCACGAACGAGGCCGCCGTGAAGCCCTTGACCAGCTTGTGCCAGCCCGACCCGAGCCCGTACCCGGCCGAGGCGATCGCGGCCGAGTACACCGCCGTGCCGATGAGCGTGAAGATCGCGAACGGCACGGCCGCCATGTCGCCGATGCCGGCCACGAGCGAGACGAACGTGCGGACGAGCGGCAGGATGCGGCCGACCACCACGGCCCCGTCGCCGCGCTTCGTCAAGAACCCGTGGGCCCGATCGATGTCGGCGCTCGAGATGAGGACGTACTTCCCGTAGCGGTCCACGAGTGCCCTGCCACCGGTCCGGCCGATGGTGTACCCGATCATCGACCCGACGAACTCCCCCGCCACCCCGACCAGGATCACCCCGGCCAGGCTGAAGTGGCCCTCGGCCGCCAGCGCGCCCGCGAACCCGAACGTGATCTCCGAGGGGAACGGGATGCAGATCGCCTCGACCAGGGCCAGAACGAAGATCGCGGTGTAGCCCCAGCTCTGAAGGAAGTGTTCCACCGCGCCTTTCTACCCGACCCGGACGGAGACGGGCGATTGGCCCCGACAGGGTCATACGTCGCGTCACAACCTGGTCGTAACCTACGCCGCATGGCCCTCGAAGTTCCCCGGACGCTGTCCCCCTCCAAGGCCTCCGCGTTCACGAACTGCCCGCTGGCGTTCCGGCTCGCGATCATCGACCACGTCCCCGAGCCCCCCTCCCCCCCGGCGGTGAAGGGCACCTTGGTGCATGCCGCCCTTGAGCGCCTGTTCTGGGACCACGTCCCGGGAGAGCGGACGATCGAGGCGGGGCTCGACTCGCTCGAGTTGGCCTGGGAGGCCATCCAAGACGACCCTGAGTTCGTCGGGCTCGACCTCGACATCGACGAGGCCGCCGAGTTCCGGGCCGATGCCGAGGTGCTCGTCCACAACTACTTCCGCATCGAGGACCCGAACACGGTGCGCACGGTAGGCGTGGAGCTCGGCCTCGAGACCAAGATCGGCGACATGGTGCTTCGGGGCATCATCGACCGCCTCGACCTGACCGACGACGGCGAGCTAGTGGTCATCGACTACAAGACCGGCCGCGCCCCATCGAGCCAGTTCGAGAAGTCGCGCCTGCACGGCGTGCACACCTACGCGCTGCTCTGCGAGCGCATGCTGGGCCGGTTCCCGAGCCAGGTGAAGCTTCTCTACCTGCGTGACCCGGTCTCGATCATCGCCACCCCGACCGAGCAGTCTGTGCGGGGTCACGGCAAGCGCACCATCGCGGTGTGGTCCGCCATCGAGCGGGCCTGCGAGAACGAGGACTTCCGCCCGCACCCCTCGGGCCTGTGCCGGTACTGCAACTTCCAGCACCTCTGCCCCGCCTTCGCCTCGCTCACCGCCGCCGCCTCCTGAGGGTCGCCGAGAGTCCGGCGAATCTGCCCGGGCTGCCGAGCGGTCGGGAATCGACCGGGCCGCCCCGGCGTTGCCCGAAGCATGCCCCTTCCTCCGTTCACCGTCAGCTGGGACTACCGCTGTCCCTTCGCCCGCAACGCCCATGAGCACCTGGTCACGGCACTGAAGGCCGGTGCCGACTGGGACGTCACCTTCGCCCCGTTCTCCTTGACCCAGAGCCACGTCGCCGAGGGCGAGCCGTCTGTCTGGGACACCCCCGACAAGGCGCCCGATCTTTTGGCGCTGAACGCCGGCATCGTCGTGCGGGACAAGTTCCCCGACAAGTTCCTCGACGCGCATGAGGCTTTGTTCGCGGCCCGACATGACGAGAGCGGTGACATCCGCGACACGGCCGTCGTCCGCAAGGCGCTCGAGTCGGTCGGGGTCGACGCCGAGGCCGTCTTCGCCGAGCTCGAACAGTCGTGGCCCGACGACGAGGTCCGCAAGACCCACGAGTGGGAGGTCTCCACCCACCACATGTTCGGAGTACCGACCTTTATCGTCGCCGACCGGGCGGTGTTCGTGCGGCTGATGACGCGGCCGAAGGGGGACGCCGAGCGCGCCCACAGCACGATCGAACACGTCGTCCGGCTCATCGACGAACGCCCGTGGATCAACGAGTTCAAGTACACGAGCGTCCACCGATAGACCGGCTGGTAACCAAGGGCCGTCGGAGGACCGTGCGTTAGCCGGACGCGGCGAGCGGTCCGTCGAGACGAAGCCAAAACAGCTGGCGCGGCCCTCCTTCCGGACCGGGTGGGAGCACCCGACCGGCAACGAAACCGAGGTGCTCGTAGAAGTGCCGCGCCCCCTCGCCCGGGTGACCCGCTCCGAAGGTGTCCACCTCGATGGTGCATGGATATGTGGCAAAACGCCGAAACGCCTCTCGGACGAGGGCGGTCCCGCATCCTTGGCCTCTCCATGAAGCACGGACGGCCAGCCACCGGATGACGCAGCGAGGATGGTGGGGCGAGAAGATCAACGCCCCAGCGAGCTGAGCGCCGGGCGGTCCGTCGTCGACCCGGGCACAGAGCGCCGTTGTCCTCGAGATGCTCCGGGCGAGCGCTCGATGGAACTCGGGATCGTCCACCATCGGGCCGAAGAGCTGCTCGACCTCGGCGGCCAGCTCGAGCCAGCCCGGAACGTCCTCACTCGTGGCGGCAACCACAGCCACGGAAGCCACTCAGCCCGCCTTCAACGCGAGGCGAGCTCCGCCAGGAGACTCCAGGTCCGGTCCCGCTCCCCGGCGTCGCCGATGACCGACGCCGTGAAATCGGTCGCCCCGGCGTCGGCCAGGCGGTCCACCGCGGCCGTGACGTCCTCCGCCGAGCCGACGAACGCGAGGTCCGAGGCGGTGGTGGCGCCTTCCAGGTCGAGCATGGCCCGATAGGACGGCAGATTGGGGTAGATCGAGAGCTCCTTGTCGATCCGTTCCTTCGCCGCCGTCGAGTCGGCGGTGACGCAGACCGGGAGACCGACCACGATGCGCGGGTCCGGACGGCCGGCCGCGGAGGCGGCTGCGGTGATCTTGGGGGCGATATGGGACCCGATCGTCTTCGTCCCCGTCATCCAGGTGACCGTGCCATCGGCCAGCTCGCCGGCCATCTTCAGCATCGCCGGACCGAGCGCGGCTACATAGACCGGCGTCGGCTGGGTGAAGTGCACGAGCGGACCACCGCTCACTCCGGTGATGAGCTCTCCGTGGAAGTTGGCCGGCTCGCCTCGGAGCAGGGGGACCAGCACGCTCAGGTACTCGCGCATGTAGCTGGCTGGCCTGTCGAAGTGGTAGCCCCACATCCCCTCGACGACGATCTTGTGGGACAGCCCGATACCAAGCGCAAGCCGGCCGCCCAACGCCGCCTGCACCGTCGTGGCTTGCTGGGCCAACATCGCCGGGTGCCTCGGATGGACGGGCACCACCGCCGTCCCGAGCTCGATGCCGGGAACACGCGACCCGACGAGGGCGAGCAGCGTGAGGGTGTCGTGGCCGAAGATCTGGCTACCCCAAGCACTGGCGAATCCGGCGTCGGCGTATCCCTGGACCTCGGCGGTCGCGTCGTCGATCGATTGGAAGACGTTGAACAGGGCTCCGATGCGCACGGCCATCCTCTCTTGCGACCTGACCCCCGGGCCGCACGACTTCGACTCGGTTCCGGTCGCCGGCGGGCGGCGCCGGTAACCTTCGCTGATGACCGAGACGGTCGATGGTAGCGGAGCGGACAAAAATCGACCCAGGGCCGTCGGCATCGTGGGGGCGGGCCAGCTCGCGCGCATGACCATCGAGGCGGCGGCGGCTCTGGCCATTCCGGTGGTGCTGCTCGCCGAGGACCCGACCGAGTCGGCCACCGAGCTCACCTCGAGAGTCCTGCTCGGTGCCGCGACCGACGCCGGTCAGCTGTGGGCGCTCGCAGCACGCTGCGATGTCATGACGTTCGACCATGAGCACGTCGATCTCGAGATGCTCTCGACGTTCGAGAACGCGGGAGTGGCCGTGCGACCGGGAGTGAAGGCCATGCGCCTCGGCGTCGACAAGGCGCACATGCGCTCGACGCTCACGGCGGTCGGGATCCCGGTGCCGACCCATGCGATCCTCGACACATCCGGCGCGACGCCGTTGATCAAGCAGGTCGAGGCGTTCGGGACCGCCCGCGGCTGGCCCCTCGTGCTCAAGGCCTGCCGGGGCGGCTACGACGGCAAGGGGGTCTGGCCGGTCACCGACATCACCGAGGCGGCCGCTGTCTGCGCTGGCGCCGAGGCCACCGGCGTCCCCCTGCTGGTCGAGACCCACGTGGCCATCGACTTCGAGCTGTCGGCATTGGTCGTGCGGCGCCCGGGTGAGACCCTCGCGTGGCCGGTGGTCGAGACGGCCCAGTTGGACGGGGTCTGCCGGGAGGTGTTGATGCCGGGCCGGGTGACACCCGAGCTGGCCGCACGGGCCCAGGCGATCGCGATCAAGATCGCCGAGACGATCGATTCCGTCGGCGTCATGGCGGTCGAGATGTTCGCGTCGCGCGATGCGCTCTTGGTCAACGAGGTCGCGCTCCGCCCCCACAACAGCGGCCACTGGACGATCGAGGGCGCCAGCACCTCGCAGTTCGAGAACCACCTCCGGGCGATCCTCGACCTCCCGTTGGGTGCGACCGACGCCCGCGCCCGGCACGTGGCAACGGTGAACGTCTTCGGACCCGCCGACGGTTCGGATCCGGCGACTCGACTCGAGGCCGCGCTGGGTGTCCCCGGGGCGCATGTGCACCTCTACGGCAAGGAGTCGAGACCGGGCCGCAAGCTCGGACACGTCACCGTGTACGGAGACGACGAGGTGGACGTGAAGAACCGGGCTTGGCACGCCGCCCGCGAGCTCGGGACGCCGATCCCCGAACAGCTCCTGCGGCCCGCCGCGGCCCAATGAGCGCCTCCACCCCGCTCGTGGCGGTGGTCATGGGGAGCTCTTCGGATCACCCCGTCATGGCGGCGGCATCGGAGGCATTGGCCGAGTTCGGCATCGCCCACGAGACGCGGGTCCTCTCGGCGCACCGGACACCAGAGGACATGCTGGCGTTCGGGAAGGACGCCGCCGAGCGCGGTTTGCGGGTGATCATCGCCGGCGCCGGAGGTGCCGCCCACCTCCCTGGGATGCTGGCTTCGGTGACCACGCTTCCGGTGATCGGGGTGCCGGTCGCCGTCGGGACGCTGAACGGCATCGACTCGCTGCTCTCCATTGTCCAGATGCCGAAGGGCGTCCCGGTGGCCACGGTGGCAGTGAATGGCGCGCGCAACGCGGGCCTCCTGGCCGTCCGGATCCTGGCCGCACACGACCCGAAACTCGCCGAGGCGATGGCGGCGTTCCAGTCCGACCTGGCTGCCCAGGCGCGCCAGCAGGACGCCGGGCTCCCTGGCGGGAGACCCGGGTAGGGCCACTACCCTCCACACAGAGTGCGATGGCGACGCTGACCGAACGACTCGGGTACGGACCCGAGGCCCGACTGCTGATCGTCAACGCGGACGAACTCGGCTTCTGTCACGCCGCCAACGTCGGCGTCTACGAGTCCCTCCGTTCGGGCGGCGCCACCAGTGCGTCCCTGATGGTCCCCTGTCCTTGGGGTCGCGAGGCTGCGGCCCGCTACCGCGGCGAGGACATCGGGGTGCACCTCACCTTGAACGCGGAGCAGGAGCTGTACCGGTGGGGACCGATCACCCATGCCCCATCGCTCCTCGGCGGCGACGCTGGGTTCCCGGCCACCGTCGAGGACGTGTGGGACCACGCCGATCTCGACGAGACACGCCGGGAGTGCCGCGCCCAGATCGAACGGGCGATTCTCTGGGGTTTCGACGTGAGCCATCTCGACGCGCACCTGACGACGCTCCAGATGCGCCCGGAGTTCTTCGACATCTACCTCGACCTCGCGATCGACTTCGGGCTTCCGATCCGCATGGTGGGCGACAACCTGCGCGGGCTCCTGGGATTCCCGGCGTCCGAGTTGGCAGACAGCGCCGGGGCCGTGTTCAGCGACAGGACGGTGACTCTTCCCGCAGGGCCGGCCCGGCCCGGGTTCGAGGCGGTGCTCGATGCGCTCGAGCCGGGGGTGACCGAGCTGCACCTTCGCCCGGCGGTCGACTCGTCCGAGCTGCGGGCCCTCACCCCGGACTGGGAGGAGCGCGTCGCCGACTACGAGCTGTTGTGCGGTTCGCTCAACCTGCGCGGGCTGGCCGACGCGGCGGGCGTCACCGTCATCGGCTTCCGGCCGCTGCGGAACCTGGCCCGCTCGGCGTAAGCGGGTGGGCCGGCTCAGCCGGCTTCGGGCACCCCGGCAAAAATATCGTCCTCGACCACGTCGGTGGAGCCCAACCGGCTCCGGGCCAGCTGGTACTCGTCGGTGTGCGGCAGGGCCTTCTCCACCTCGGGAGGCAACCCGAACCACATGCGCGAGGTGGGATCCACCTGGGTCGCATGCGCCCGCAGGGCGTCGGCCCGGATGTGGTCGTACCCGGTGATGTCGATCGATGTCGTGTAGGACACCTCGGTGGGCATCCTGGCGATGCGCTCCTCGCTGAACGGTGACTCGAGGCCGAGCTCCAAGAACTTCTCGTGCATCGCCCGCATGCGGCCGACCGACCAGACCGTGAAGTACATCTTGGCCGGCGCGTACGGCGCTCCGGCATCCGGGTACGCCTCGGGGTCGCCCGCCGCGTCGAAGGCGATCGCCGAGATCTCGTGCACCCGGAGGTGGTCGGGGTGCGGGTACCGGGTCTGCTCGTCGGGGTAGGTGACCATGATCTGGGGTCGGACCCGCCGGATCACCTCGACCAGTCGGCCCACCGCCTCGTCGAGCGGCGCCATGGCGAAGCTGTCGGGGTTCTTGTTGGCCTCCGAGTCGGGCATTCCCGAGTCCCGGTACCCGAGCATGACGACCTCGTCGTACCCGATGATCGAGGTGGCGGCGGCCAGCTCGGCCCGCCGGGTCTCGGCCATGTCCTCCCTGACCTCGGGCTTGTCCATGGCCGGGTTGAGGATGTCGCCCTCCTCCCCCCCGGTGCAGCAGACGAGCACGGTGTGGACGCCCTGGTCGTGATAGCGGGCGACCGTGGCCGCGCCCTTCGAAGACTCGTCGTCGGGATGGGCATGGACGGTCAGCAGGCACCTTCGTTCGACCATGGGAGCGACGATACCGGACGGGCCGTGCCATCTATGCGGCCGCGACGACTTATGCTCGACCTGGGCGAAAGCCCGCGGGTAACCCCGCCGAGGAGGGCAGATCAGTGGGTGTGTTCAGTCGAATGTCGACGATCTTTCAGGCCAAGACGAACAAGGTCCTGAACAGGGTCGAGGACCCGCGAGACACGCTCGACCTCTCGTACGAGAAGCAGATGGAGAGCCTGACCAAGGTCCGGCGCAGCGTGGCCGACGTCGCGACGGCGCGGAAGCGGATCGAGCTCCAGGCCGCCCAGCTCCAAAAGCAGGCCGACAAGCTCCAGCAGCAGGCCAAGGCCGCCCTCAGCCAGGGGAACGAGGACCTGGCCCGTGAGGCGCTCGCGCGCCGGGCCGCCATCGGCGAGCAGCTGGCCGATCTCGAGACCCAGCACGCGCAGGTCACCGAGCAGCAGGAAAAGCTCGTCGAGACCTCCCAGCGTCTCCAGGGTCAGGTCGAGCAGTTCCGCACGCGCAAGGAGACCCTGAAGGCCAGCTACACGGCGGCCCAGGCCCAGACCCAGGTCGGCGAGGCCATCTCTGGGATCTCGAAGTCGATGGGCGACGCCGGCGGGGCTATGCAGCGGGCCCAGGACAAGATCGCGAGCATGCAGGCGCGTGCGGGCGCCATGGACGAGTTGTTGGCGTCCGGAGCGCTGAACGACCTCGATCACCCGGTCGACGACATCCAGGCGCAGCTCGACAAGGTCTCGGCGGGTTCCCAGGTCGACACCGAGCTGGCCGCCCTGAAGGCGGAGCTCGCCACCGGCGCCCCGGCTGCCTTGGGGGACGGCGAAGACGAGACGCCCGCCGATGCAGAGATCGTCGAGCCGGCCGTGCCGAGTGCCGAGGATCACGGAACGGCACCGGACGCATCGGTGTCGACGCCAGGGAAGGAAGCCTGATGACACGCGCCAGGAATGTCCCCGCGGACCGGGGGCTCACTGTCCGGATGTTCGTGACCGGCCTGCTCCTGGTCATGCTCTACGGCCTGTTCGTCGGGATCCTGTGGCGGGTCGGGCTCTCGTTCGCCGTCATCGTGGTGATCATGGCGATCGTCCTGTTCGCGCAGTACTGGTTCTCCGACCGCATCGCGCTCTGGTCGATGCACGGCCACGAGGTGACCCGGGAACAACAGCCCGAGCTTCACGGGATCATCGACCGCCTGTGCGCGCTTGCCGACATGCCCAAACCGCGTGTCGCCATCGCCGACGTCGACATGCCGAACGCGTTCGCCACCGGGCGGAGCCCAAAGAAGGCGGTGGTCTGTGCGACCACCGGTCTGATGCGCCGGCTCGACGAACCCGAGATCGAGGCGGTCCTCGCCCACGAGATCTCCCACGTCGCCCACCGGGACGTCGCCATCATGACGATCGCGAGCACCCTCGGCGTGGTCGCAGGCCTGACCACGCGCATGATGCTGTACGCGGGCCTCTTCGGTGGATTCGGGGGGCGCGGCGGCGGCCGGGGCAACCAGGGCGGCCAGCAGCTGGTCCTCATCGAGCTCGCGGTCATGGCGGTCTCGATCGTGGTGTACGCGATCAGCTTCCTGCTCACCCGGGCGCTGTCCCGCTACCGCGAGCTGGCGGCCGACCGCTCCGGGGCGTTGTTGATCGGACGGCCCTCCGTGCTGGCGGCGGCGCTCATCAAGGTCACCGGTGAGATGTCACGGATCCCGACCCGGGACCTGCGGCGCGCCGAGGCGTTCAACGCCTTCTTCTTCACCCCCGCGCTGACCCAGGGCAAGGGCGGCATCTCCCTCTCGACACTCTTCTCCACGCACCCGACGCTCGAGCGCCGGCTGGCCCAGCTTTCCGAGCTCGAAGCCCAGCTCGGCCAGACCAGCTAGTACCGACCCCCACCGGGTGGGCCTCTTCGACACGCTCCTCGGCCGAACAAAACCGGTCAAGGCCAACCTCGACGCGCTGTTCGCGTTGCCCTCGGCGGCCGTGACGCTGCAGACGGCGGCGGGTCTGGTCTCCTCGGGCGCCGCCGGGGTGTGCTGGAAGCCCCCGGCGGGCCAGCCGGCCGAGGACCTGGAGAAGGAGATCGGCGAGCTCCTCGACCTCCCCGACGACCCCGACACGGCGACCGAATCGGCCACCCCCGCGATCGAGACGGCGACCCTCCAGTCGGCGACCTCTGTCGGCAAGTTCACCCAGGCCGAGGACTCCTACGGCTACCGATGGCTGCTGCTCGACGACCCCGACATCGAGGACCTGGTGACGAGGGTCCACCTGGCCAACTCGACCCTCACCGACGCCGGCTGGGGGCCCCAGCTCCTCTGCAGCGTGTTCGGTTTCAAGCCGGGCGACGGCGCGAGCCCCGACGCCAAGCCGTTCTTCCTCGTCTACCTGTTCAAGCGGGGCACCTTCTACCCCTTCGCCCCGCTGGCCGGCGAGCATCGCGACAACGAGCTCGAGCTCCGGGTGAAGGCGGTCGTCGGGTCGGACCTCCCCTTCGAGGCCGACCTGTCCCGGTGGTTCCCCCTGTGGGACTGCCCGGTTCGATAAGCACACCCGGCGTTCACTCCCCGTTCGCGGGCCCTCTCGGTACACTCCGACCCATGGTCGACCCCTCCCCCGCCGCCGACGTACCGGGTCCCGGACCCGAACGCCACGTCACCCTCGAGAACGCGCTCAACTTCCGCGACGTGGGTGGCTACCCCACCGCCGACGGGCGGAGCGTCCGCTGGCGCCGCATGTTCCGCGCCGGCGGGCTCTCGGAGCTGAGCGAAGCCGACCTGGTGGTGCTCGATGAGCTCGGCATCAAGACGGTGCTCGACCTGCGAAGCACGGCCGAATTGGAGTCGGGAAAATTCCCGGTGGACGACATGCCGGTGACCCACCACCACCTTCCGCTCGTCGAACAGATCCTCGACCCGACCAAATACTCGGTGCCCGAGGGAATGTTGGCAGCCCGGTACCAGGAAATCGCCCAGATCGGGGCGCCCTTCATCGCCCAGTCGATCTCGATCATCGCCGACCCGGACACCCACCCGATCGTCGTCCACTGCCTCGCCGGCAAGGACCGGACCGGCATCGTCGTGGCGTTGGTGCTCTCGCTCCTCGGTGTCGACGACGACACGGCGGCCGAGGACTATTCGCTGAGCAACCTGGCCATGGGCCGGCTGCGCGAGCGCGCCGAGGCCGAGCCCGGGCGCGAGATGCGACGGATACAGCGGTCCGAGGAGGTGACCGCTGAGGTGTTCTCGGCCAAGCCGTCCAACATCATCTCGCTGTTCGCGGCGCTGCGGGCCGCCCACGGCTCGATCGAGGACTACGTGATCGCGTCGGGCCTCAAGCCGGATGCGATCGAGTCACTGCGAGCCGGCCTGCTCGAATAGCTAGCCGAGCTCGTCGATCTCGGCGGCCAACGACAGGTCCTTTTCGGTTAGCCCGCCGGCCGAATGGGTCGAGAGCCGCAGCGTGACGGTGTCCCAGCGGATGTCGATGTCGGGGTGGTGGTCGGCCGTCTCGGCCAGTGCGCCGACCTGGTTCACGAACTCGAGTGCGCCGGCGAATCCCGTGCGCCGGACGACCTTCACCAGATCGCTCCCCTCGCGGCTCCACGCGATGCCCCGATCGGCCAGCGCGGCGTCGACCGCATCTCCGTCGAGGACCTCAGGCATCGTTCCCCCTCACGGCTTGGTCATGTCCTCGGGCCGGACCGCCTTGTCGAACTCCTCGGCGCTCAGGTACCCGAGTTCGAGCGCGGCCTCCTTCAGCGTCGTGCCCTCGTGGTGGGCCTTCTTCGCCACCTCGCCGGCGCAGTCATACCCGATGGCCGGGGTGAGGGCGGTGACGAGCATGAGCGAGTTGTGCAGGTGGCGGTCGATCTGCGCGTAGTCGGGCTCGAACCCCTCGACCAGGAACTCGCGAAAGGTACGGCACGAGTCGGTGAGTAGCGCCGTCGAGTGCAAGAAATTGGCGATGATCACCGGCTTGCACACGTTGAGCTCCAGGTTGCCCCGCGACCCGGCGACCGCGATGGCGGCGTCGTTCCCGAGCACCTGGATGCATACCATGATCATCGCCTCGCACTGGGTCGGATTGACCTTGCCAGGCATGATCGACGAGCCCGGCTCGTTCTCGGGAAGCCGGAGCTCACCGAGCCCGGTGCGCGGGCCCGAGCCGAGCCACCGGAAGTCGTCGGCGATCTTGGTCAGTGACACCGCGAGCGTCCGAAGCGCGCCGCTCGCGAAGACGAGCGCGTCGTGGGCGGCCAGGGCGGCGAACTTGTTGGGTGCCGTGACGAATGCGAGGTTGGTCATCTCGGCGATCTTCTTGGCCACCCGTTCGCCGAACTCGGGGTGGGTGTTGAGGCCGGTGCCGACGGCCGACCCGCCGGCGGCCAGCTCGAAGAGCCCGCCCATGACGGATTCCACGCGAGCGAGGTCCGCGTCGAGCTGGGCCACGTAGCCGGAGATCTCCTGGCCGAGGGTGAGCGGCACCGCGTCCATGAGGTGGGTTCGGCCGATCTTGGTCACGCCCGCGAACTCGGTCGCCTTGGCGTCGAGCGCGTCACGCAACGCTCGCACCGACGGGACGAGCCGATGGGTCAGCTCCTCGGCCGCGGCGATGTGCATGGCCGTCGGAAATGTGTCATTCGACGACTGCGACATGTTCACGTGGTCGTTCGGGTGGACCGGCACCTTCGAGCCGAGCACCCCGCCCTCGAGCTCGATGGCCCGGTTGGAGATGACCTCGTTGGCGTTCATGTTGGTCTGGGTGCCGCTGCCGGTCTGCCAGACCCGGAGCGGGAACTGCCCGTCGAGGCGACCGTCGGCCACCTCCGCCGAGGCTTGTGCGATGCGGTCGGCCAGGTGCGGGTCGAGCTTGCCGAGATCTGCGTTGACCCGGGCCGATGCCCCCTTCAAGATCCCGAACCCCCGGATGACCGGGAGCGGCATCGTGTCGTCGCCGATGTCGAAGTGGTGCAGCGAGCGCGCCGTCTGGGCGCCCCAGTAGACGTCGGCCGGGACCTCGATCTCGCCCATGCTGTCGGTCTCGATGCGGGTGGTGCTCACCACGTCCTCCTGGCCCCCTGGCCTACCCCCGAGCTTTAGCGACCCCGGCCCCCGACGCAAGACACCCGTCTGAGCCTCGGGGTCAGCAGCGCAGTGCCAGCCCGAGCTCATGGGCCCGGCGGAGCGCCGCCACGTCCCCGGCACCGGCGCCCTGGCCCGAGCCGGGCACCTCCAGGATGGCCGGGAGGTCCTGGAGCCGGGGATGGCCGAGCAGGCAGCCCAACGCGTGCTCGCCGATCGTGCCCTCGCCGATGTTGGCGTGCCGGTCCCGATGGGCTCCGAACTCCACGCGCGAATCGTTGACGTGGAGGCACCCCAACCGGTCGAGGCCGATCGTGGCGTCGACCGCCCTGACCAGCGCGTCGGCCTCCTCCAAGGACCCATAGGCGATACCGGCGGCCCACATGTGCTGGGTGTCGAGGCAAATCCCGATGTCGGGCCGGTCCCCGGCCGCTTCCAGCATGCGGGCCAGCTCGTCGAGGCTGCGCCCAACCGTCCCTCCGGCACCGGCGGTGTTCTCGATGAGGATCGGGCACGCCGCCGCCGTCGCCGGGTCGTCCCCGGTCGCTTCCAGCGCCGCCACCAGCGTCTCGGCGACCTGGCCCAAGCGGGCCTCGAACCCGGCC
>Ga0182018_10001429_pt1 | contig 27194 bp, 29 predicted proteins | sample 812P2MmetaG_FD_120490 | JGI IMG/M metagenome (GOLD analysis project Ga0182018, IMG submission 120490) | Permafrost microbial communities from Stordalen Mire, Sweden - 812P2M metaG | ecosystem: Environmental > Terrestrial > Soil > Wetlands > Permafrost | place: Sweden: Stordalen | collected...
AGTCGGGTCATTTGTTTTCAACATCGGCTACCCTCCAAAAAAGTGGGTTCTCTCGGCCCTATGCCCGGCTGCGGCCGAAGTCACACCCCGTTCAATCCGGCGCCGCCGGTGGCTCCGCTGACTCCTGACTTCCTCGACTCCCATATCCCGCAGGGATATCAAGGCGAAGCCTTGGCTTGTTGGCTTCTCCGATAACCTGCCGGCTAGCGCGCTCTCCTCATCGAACTTGCCTGGAATAATGAGCGGCCCCGGCACCTCGAATCCAGCCAGGGAGCCAACGTTTCGGACTGGAACGTGTGATTTTGGCGGGCGACCGCGGCATGATCGCCAGTGCGCGCCGTCGCGAGAATCTCAAACCCGCACCCGGCATCGAATGGATCACGGCGTTGCGCGGGCATCACGATTGGCCGTAAAAGCGCCCTACGCGTAAAAGTGCGTGCCACCAAGAACCACTACCGTCTCAGTGCCGGCTTGAGGACGACGCGGCCCGGCTGGCCCTCCACCACCAGTTGGTAAGCTTCCCGAGCCTGCTCGAGCGGCAGCACGCTGCCGACAAGCGGAGCTAAATACGCGCCGGCTTCAAACCCCGGCGTCAAGAGGCGTAGCGTCTCCGCCGCCGCCGAGAGATCGCGCTTGAGCGAATCCACACCGAAGAGTTGCGACTCGTTGCGATAGAAGTCGACGACGTCGAAGCCCACGCGGCGCTCCTGGCCGCCACTGATCTCGATCAATCGCCCGCGATGCGCCAGCAACTTCAGCGCGGTCTCGAACATCGGGCCGCCGACCGCGTCCAGGACCACATTCGCACCGCGGCCTTCGGTGAACGAGCGGACGGCGGAGGCCAGATCAACCTCGGCGGACTCGATGCGGATATCGGCGAGCTTCGCGGCCGGCGAGTCGGCCGGGAGCGGCTTCCGGCTAATGGCGATCACCCGCGCGCCCAGGTATTTCGCCACCTGAACCGCCGCGGTACCGACACCGCCGCCCGCTCCGATCACCGCCAGCGTCTCACCCGCCGAGAGGCGCGCGTATTCCACCACGCCGCACCAGGCGGTCAGGAAGGTTACGCCCAGGCATGCCGCGGCTTCATGGGAAAGGTGCTCCGGCTTGCGGACGAGACTCGACCGGGGGACCTCAATGTACTCCGCATGCGTGCCATCCCGGGTGAAACCGGTGTCGCCGCCGGTTCCCCATACCGATGCGCCGATCCAATCGGCGGGCCCTTCCATCACCACTCCCGAATAATCCCGGCCGGGGATGCGCGGCAAGGTGGTTTGCGACATTCGGCCGGCGATATTCTTCACATCGCTCGGATTGACGGAGGCGGCTTCCACGCGCACCACGGCGGTGGATAGGGTGGCGTGAGGATCGGGTCTGTCGACTACGTGGAGTTGGGAGACGTCTCCGAATTGGCGGAACTCGATGGCTCGCATCCTTGCATCATAGGACAGTTGGAATGCCAAAGCCGGGGAACAAAAAAACCGGGACCGGAGGAGTGTGCCTTCGGTCCCGGTTCCGTGCTGGACGAATCGGCTCCGCCGTTCTGGCCGGGCGGCGCTGCCATTTCTTAGACGGTGAGGAAAAACTCCCTGGTGACTTCGGTCCAGCCGACTTCGGGGATGCCTTCCAGCAGATCTTCGGCGGGCCGGCCGCCATCCGCCGCCACCGCTCCGGCGAGCGCCGGTTGCCGGGCGTAGAGCCGTTCCACCGCTTCCCGCATCCACTCCTTTACCAGGCCTTTGGGAACCAGATTGCGGCCGGTATTCTCTTCGTCGGGGACATGCACGGCCACCAGCCAGCCTTTGCCGTAGGGATCCTGGCGGAGGATTGCGGGATTCGCCAACGCCTCGGTGTTGATTTCCATCACTTCGCCTTCCGTCGGGGAGACCATTTCGGTCTTCCGGCCGTCGCGGTAGAAGGAGAGAACCTTCTGTCCCTGGCGAATCCACTGGCCGGGCTTCGGCAGCTCGATCTTTTCCAGTTTGCCTAGCAGGGCCGCGGCGAATTCATCGGCGCCCACACGCACCACATTCTTGCGCTCATGCATCAGCCAGGCATGGCCGGAGTGGTAAGAGAGCTTCTCGGGAACCAGAAAACCGTCTACGTAATCGGGGCTCGTCCGCGCCGGGGCGGTCCGCGGGGCTTCGGCCGCGACCGTGTTCATCACCTTCCGGCGATTCAACGCATAATCCACTACGATGAAAACCAGGAAAGTTACAAGAACCAGAATCACTGTCATATTCGTCCAACCTTTCTGACTTCATAAGGGCACGAACCATGCCAAACTGCGCTGTTTCTTGCGACTGTATCTGTCGTTTTTTCTGTCAGATACGGGCTGTGGTTTTGTTCAACAGCCCAGACTTGTGGATGAATCCAACGGCAGCTTGTCGAGTTTCGCGGTAGCACGTCATAGAATGAGTAAGTTGGACTCCCTGTGGTTGATTCCGACAGAGGCGTCGGGAATGCCATCAGTTTAGTCGGGACAAGTGGCGCGCGCACTCCTCGGTGCCGTCTCGAAGACTCCGAACTCCCGACGTGAGCCAGTCACACGCTTCCGACACTCCGCTCCTTGACGGGGTGCCGGAATCTGAGCCTGAGTCCGTGCAAGCGGTATGCGATAATCACCGCATGCACTGGGGTAAATCGTCGCTTGGTTCCACGTTGGCAACCATGCTCCTCTCCGCCGCTCCGCTGGCGGCACAACCCGGTGGCGGCCAGCCGCTACCCGAAGCCGCGCGGCCCGCTCAATCGCTGATCCGCGAGGGCAAACTCGATGACGCCCTCGCCGTTTACAAGAAAACGCTCGCAGGCGCCCCCGATTTCCTGCCTTTGAACAATTCCCTCGGCACGCTGCTCGACCTCATGGGCCGGAGCGCCGAAGCCCACTCCTATTTCGCCAAGAGTATCGACTTGGCCGCCAGCCCGGAAGCCAAGTCGCAGCAGCAGCGCGCCATGGCGATCTCCTACGCGTTCGCGGGCGACTGTCAGAATACCGCGAAGTACGAGCAGATGGTGATCGCCCATTGGATCTCGCGCGAGAAAGAAGATCCCGTCAACGCCTTCTATCAGGAAGGCGAGATGGCCGACGAGGCCGCCCGCGTGTGCATCGACGCCGGCGACCTGGACGCTTCCGCCAAATGGTACCAAGCCGGCCACGACTACGGACTCAAGGAGCCCAACATCACGCCCGTGCGCAGAGACCTGTGGGAGTTTCGTTGGGAACACGCCCAGGCCCGCATCGCCGCGCGCCGCGGCAATCAGGCCGAAGCGCGGAAACACGTGGCCGCCGCCAAGACCATCCTCGACAAGGACGACCAGTTGGCGCATGGCGGGGGCCGCGGCGAAAGCCAGGCCCAGTTTCTGCCCTATCTCACCGGCTATGTGGCGCTCTACACCGGCGATTACAAGGCCGCGCTGGACGACCTCCTGAAGGCCAACCAGAACGACCCCTTCTACCAGTGCCTGCTGGGACAGACTTACGAGAAACTGGGTGAAAAAGACAAAGCGATGGAGTGTTACCGCAAAGCCGCCGCCACCACCGCCCACAACCCGCCGGCCGCGTTCGCCCGGCCATTCGCCCGCAAGAGACTTGGGATTTAGGCAACTTATGCGTCTGCAAACCGCGCTCGCGCTCCTCGCCGCCGCCACGGCGCTCGGAGCCCAGACTTTCGAGCCCGCCATGCCGCCGTCCGTCCCCGCCGTCCACGGCAAAGTGGTGGAATTTTTCGGTCTGCGCTATATCGACGTAAAGACCGGCGACGGCGCACCGGCCGCGCCAGGCGAGGAATACACGGTCCACTACACCGGCTGGCTGCGCGACGGCAGCAAGTTCGATTCGTCGGTGGACAAGGGGACGCCTTTGAAATTCGTGCAGGGCCGGCGCGCCGTGATCGCCGGTTGGGACGCCGGTTTCGAGGGCATGAAAGTGGGCGGCAAGCGGCGCCTGTTCCTCCCCTACCAACTGGCTTACGGCGAACTCGGCCGGCCGCCGGCGATTCCGGCGAAATCCGAGCTGATCTTCGACGTGGAACTGCTGGGCGTGAAGGAAGCCGCGCCGCAACCGGCCGCCCGCGCAGACCTCAGCCTGGCGCTGCACGATCTGGAAGCGCACGTGATGGCGCTGGCCAAAGCCGTGCCCGAAGAGAAATACTCCTGGAAACCCGCGCCCGGCGTGCGCAGCTTTCAGCAGGTCTTCCTGCACATCGCCTATGGCAATCAACTGCTGCTCAACATCGCCCTCAATTCGCCTCAGGGAGATGCGCTGCGGAAACAAGTGGAAGAGCAGGCCGCGAACGAAAATGCGCCCGTGTCCAAAGACAAGGTGATCGAGATTCTGGCCGGGAGCTTCACCGCCATCCACCAGGCCATCGACCGGGCCCGCGCCGCCACGCTCACCCGCGGCGTGGATTTCTTCGGGACGCCGGCCACAACCAACGGCGTGCTGATCGACCTGGAAACGCACATGGCCGAGCACTTGGGCCAGGCGATCGCCTATTCGCGGATGAACGGCATTGTGCCGCCTTGGTCGCAGTAGCGGCTACAGCAGCCCCCGCATCGAGTCTTCCTGAAAGCCCAGCACGATCTCGCCGCCCTTCACCAGAATGGGCCGTTTGATCAGGTTGGGATGCGCGGCCATCAGTCGCAGAGCCTCTTCGCGCGACGGCGGCTTTTCTTTCATTTTGCGCTCGCGATAGAGCTCGTTGCGCGAGTTGAGAAACGGGCGGAAATCGCGCGTGCCGATCAGGCGGTCGAGTTGCTCCAACGTCAGTCCCTTGTTGAGGTCGACCTCTTCAAACTCGGCTCCCTGTGCGCGAAGCCAACTCTTCGCGTTGCGGCAGGTGGTTCAGGTGGGTTTGAGATAGAACTTGAGTGCGGGCATGTTCGGTATTCCGATGGTAACTCAGCTCCCGCAGCCAGCTTGACGCCTCACGCCAGCCGTGCTATTTTTCTAGCATGATGTGGCGGAAAGCGCGCACGACATCCATTCTGGCTGCCCTCCTTTGCCTCGGACTGGCTTACGGCCAGACCGGCGACTCCCATCTGGCTTTCGAAGTGGCGTCGGTGAAACCGTCACTCTCGCCCGGTCCCAACAGAAGTTTGGCACGCCAGGTCCGCGGAGGCCCCGGCAGTACCGGCCCGGGCGCGGCCACGTTTACCAACATCGACCTGTTCAGTCTGGTGACCATGGCCTACGACATCAAGGCATACCAGCTTTCGGGTCCCGGTTGGCTCGGTACAACCCTATTCGACATCACCGCGAAAATACCGCCGGGCACGACCAGAGAGCAGTATCGGCTGATGCTGCAGAACCTGCTGGCCGAGCGTTTTAAACTGGCCGTTCACCGCGATCGGAAGGACGCCCAGGTCTTCGACCTGGTAGTGGCAAAGGGTGGCCCCAAGCTGAAGGAATCCGCCGAGGACCCGTCGGCTGCGGACGATGGCAGCCTGCAACCACCGCCCACCGCTCCCCGTCCACCGGTCGGTTATAACGGTCCGGTGACCCTTCAACTCAACCAATGTCCCATGGAACGGTTCGTCGACCGTTTGTCCGGCCTGGTGGGCCAGTCAGTCGGCAATGCGACCGGTCTGAACGGCAAGTACGACATCCGGCTGCTCTATTCCCTGGCCGGATTACAGGCAGGCAGCGGGTCCGAGACGCCATCGGCCACCAGCGCACCACCTACCATCTTTGACGCCCTTCAAGAACAACTCGGGCTCAAGCTGGTGCAAAAGAAAGGTTCAACCGAACTGTTAGTGATCGACCACATCGAGAAGGTGCCGACCGGGAATTAATCGCCGTGCTCGTACCGCGGCTGCCCGATCGGCTACAGCCAGTCCAAATCCTTATACTTCTCGCCGGTGAGATGCAGAAACAGCGGCTCCAACGCATCGAATTCCTGGCCGCCGCATTGCAATTTCCCGTCGTTGGCCAGCACCGTCACGTCGCCCTGCCAGACCAGTTTCCCGGGCTTGGTGATGATCGCCACATCGTGGCACACCCGCTCCACCGTCTCCAGTACATGCGTGGTCATAAAGACCGTGCGGCCCTGATCGGTGAAGCGGCGCAGCCACTGCTTCATGAGCGCCACGCCCGCCGGGTCGATGCTCTCGAAGGGCTCGTCCAGAAATAGGACTTCCGGCGAATGGATCACCGCCGCGGCAAACGCCACCCGCTTGCGCATCCCGGTGCTGTATTCGGCCAGCGTTTTCGAGGTGTCGGTCAGCTCCAGCGCGTCCAGCAGTTCCGTCACGCGCTTGCGCGTGGTGGCCTCGTCGAGCCCGAACATGCGTCCCACAAACGCCAGGAATTCGTGGGCGTAGAGCGGATCGAACAGGCCCAGCGTTTCCGGCATCACGCCGATGCGCCGCTTGATGGCGGCATTCTCGGCGTCGAACGTCTCGCCCAGAATCTCGACCTTCCCCGAAGTGGGATCGAGCAGCCCCGTCAGGCAGCCGATGGTGGTGCTTTTCCCCGAGCCGTTCGGCCCCAGGAAGCCGAAGATATGGCCGGGACGGACCTCGAGCGACAAGTTCTCCACCGCCGTCACATTGCCGTACCTTTTGGCGAGATTGGTAATTCTGATTGCGTCGTCCATCTCCGTCAACCCTTCCCTTCCATCAGCGCCATCAGTTGTTCCCGCCGCGCCCGAAACAGGGTGGTGGCGTACCGCAACGAAACGAAATAGAATGCCGCCGCAGCCAATGCCAGCAGCGGCGTGGCCCACCAATAATCCGCCACGAGCCCTGCGGGCCCCCCCTTGATCAGCAATTGCGGTATGAAGAGCCACGCCATCATGCCGCCGATGATCACCACGTTGCCGGCGAAGGAGAGATCGTTGCCGAAAGCCATTTTGTAATTGCCGCGCCGCGGACCGAGCAGCGAGGTCCACAGCGCCACGCCGTGAAACAAAAACAGACTGACGAGGCTCGTGCCCACCAGCATCGCCAGCATGCGGGCACTTGACGGCATCGGCGCGAACAGGCACCACAGAATCGCCGCCGGAAGAATCAGGATGGCGCTCAGGCTGACAAACATGTAGCTCCCCGCGCGAAAGGCCGCGGCCGGATCGGTGGGCAGCAGCAGGAAGCGCCGGAAGCCGCCGCCCACGTATCCGAACTGGTTCACCGCAAACTGCCCCGTGCCCATGAAGCCGATAATCCCGAACACCCCCAGTGCGAGGGGGAGCGGGCCGCCTGTGCGCGGTTGCCGCGAGAAAAAGAACAGCAGGAAAGCCGCCAGCGGCAAGGTCAGTGGATAGATGGTGCGGAAACGGTTATTGCGCCAGTAGAACCGTAGCCAGTGGGCCACTAGCGGACCGGTCTTGGGCCCGAAGACCGCAGCCAGTCGGTCCATGCGATCCTCCCAGACCAGCTTGGAACTGCGCGCCACGGCGGCTTTCTGCGGCAACCGTTCCAGCACCACCAGCAACGCCATCAGCGCCGCCGTCCACAGGACGATTACGCCTAATGCCTGCAGCGCCGAAAAGTCCAGGTGGGTCATGGCGACACCCGCGGCAGCCGGCGGAGTGCTCCGCCAGATCTGCATCACACCAGCCCGCAGCGCGGGGTTCTTTTGCAGCACCGGTAGCAGCAAAGCCGGCACGAAACCGAGGCAAACCACCGCGCCCAGCATCATCATGGAACCGAACTTCTTGCTGGTGAGCCTTTGCAACAGCATCGCCAGCACGCGGGCCGCAACGTAGTTACAGACGAATAGCAGCAGCACGGCCACCAACCCGTACCAGAAACCCCCGGCTCCGAACAGGAAGAGTCCGAACGCTAGCCCCAGGTCGAGCGCGAAGAAGAGGATCCAGAAGGGATCCACCATTCCGATGAAGTGGCGCGTCACGCGGCGCTCCGGCGCGCGCAACGGATAGCGGCGCAGCTCGGTCTCCGAGAAGATCACCGTCATGCCGAATCCCAAAATCACGCTGGCCAGCAGCGCCTGCGCAAAAATACCGGTGAGCAGCGCGCCCGCCAGGGTGGTGCCCTTCCCGCTGCGGATCGCGATCATGCCGGTGCCGACTCCCCCGGCCGCCAGGATCGAGCCCGCCATCACCAGCAGCAGGTAGCCCGCGAAGAACAACGCAATCTTGCCATTGCGTGTGCGCGTATTGGCCCAGAGCAGCTTATAGCGCAGACGAATCAGGGTGCCAATGAGTTCGAAGTCCATACGTTCTCTATTTGCGCGGGCGGATCACCTCTTCGTTGAGGTACGGACGCAGCGCCGGCGGAACTACCACCGTGCCGTCTTTTTGCTGGTAATTCTCGAGTATCGCCACCCACGTCCGCCCGATCGCCAGACCGCTGCCGTTCAGCGTGTGGGCGAATTCCGTTTTCTTCCCTGTACGCATGCGGATGCTCGCCCGCCGCGCCTGAAACGCCTCGTAATTCGAGCAGGACGATATCTCTTTGTACGCGTTCTGCCCCGGCAGCCAGACTTCGATATCGTAGGTCTTGGCCGACGAAGGGCCCATATCGCCGGTGCAAAGCGTCACCGTGCGGAACGGCAGGCCCAAACGGCGCAAAATGTCCTCCGCGTCGTCGGTGAGCTTGTCCAACTCGTCGTAGCTCTGGTCGGGCCGCGCGAACTTCACCAGCTCCACTTTCTGAAACTGGTGCTGGCGGATGATGCCGCGGACGTCGCGCCCATAGGAGCCGGCCTCGCTGCGGAAGCAGGGTGTATACGCCACCAGCTTAACCGGCAGCGTGTCGGCCTCCAGCGTTTCGTCGCGATAAATATTGGTCACGGGGACTTCGGCGGTGGGGATCAGCCACAAGTCGTGGCCCTCGCACTTGAAAAGATCCTCTTTGAACTTGGGCAACTGGCCGGTGCCGTAGAGGCTGGCCGAATTCACCAGAAAGGGCGGCAGCACCTCGGTATAGCCGTGCTCGCGCGTGTGCACGTCGAGCATGAAATTGATCAGCGCGCGCTCCAGCTTCGCGCCCATGCCCCAATAGAGGGCGAAGCGCGCCCCGGTGATCTTGCCGGCGCGTTCAAAATCCAGAATGCCCAATTCCGGACCCAGATCCCAATGCGCCTTCGGCTCGAAATCGAACCGCGGCGGATCGCCCACGCGGCGCATCTCCAAATTGTCGGCGGCGTCCTTGCCCACCGGCACGGATTCGTGCGGAACGTTCGGAATGCCCGCCAGCAGTTCCTGGAATTCGGCATCGACCGACTTCACCTGCTCGTCGAGCGCGGCAATCTCGGCCTTCAAGGCGCGGACCTGTTCCTGCTGCCCGCTGGTGTCGACGCCTTCTTTGCGCCGTTTCCCAATCTCCGAACTCTGCTCGTTCACCCGAGCCTTGAGCTGCTCGGTTTGCGTGATGGCGGAGCGGCGCTTCCCATCGAGTTCCCGAAATTTGTCGAGGTTCGGCGGATTGCTCCGCGTCGCCAGGCGCGCTGCCATCTGTTCGAAATTCTTACGGAAATGTGGGAGATCGTGCATGATCGTTATCACCAACGATAAGTCTTTTGTTTCAATCGTTTACGAAGGCATATTTTGTGCAAAATGTACCGTTTCGGTGAATCTGCTGCGTCTTCTTAGGCCAATCTTCAACCAAAAATCTCGCCAATTGGGAGCGTCACCCGACTGCTCGTGGCTCCAATCTGTCCCGTGACTGGCCGCAAGCCAGCGGAATCGACAAGGTACGCTTTCTTTTCCCACGGGTCTAATATCCAAACCTGCGGTACGCCCATCGCCAGATAGTCCTGCACCACGGACAGAGTGCGGTTCATACGATCTTCAGGCGACAAGATCTCGACGCACAAGAACGGAGCCGCGGTGAACACCTGTTCGTCCGGTTCCCGGTCAAGATAAACGCAGACATCCGGCACTCTGTATCGAGTTTCCGAGACCTTTAGCCGGGTTTCGATAAAGGGGAAGACGTTTGGCATTGCCTTCAGCAAAATCGCGATTCGTAACTGGAGCTTGCCGTGTTCCTTTTCACCCACGTTTCTTTCCTCCAGACGACCATCGACGTAATCCACATCGGGATGGTGCCCCGTTGACAGATATTCCTTTACCGGCAACTGCGTCTGAATTACGGTGCTCATCGCTTCACCCCTGAAACCGCCATTATAGCCAGATGGTTTTTCGCCTACTGTATGCGATCCACCATCGCCCATCGGTCGTTTTTCGTGAATCCCGCACGGATCGGGCCCAACCAAGCGACCTTCCAGGCGAAGGCGCGGACCTGTTCCTGCTGCCCGCTGGTGTCCACGCCCGCCTTTCGCCGTTTCCCGATCTCCGAACTCCGCTCGTTGACGCGAGCCTCGAGCGGCTCGGCTTGCGTGATGGCGGAGCGGCGCCGCTGGCCGAGATCGCGGAACTGGTCGAGACCCGGTGCGTTGCCGCGCGTTGCCAGGCGCGCCGCGATCTGTTCGAAATTGTTTCGGAAATGAGCGGGATCGTGCATTCCCTCCATGCTAGCGCATGCGGAGGGCTATTCCTCTTCTTCCTCGACTTCCACGGGTTCGATGTCTTCGGCTTCGAAGATCTCACGGCAATCCAGACATTCTAAGTAGTCTATGCCGGCTCTTCGGGCGATAATCTTGGTGCGGGTGTGCTCGCAGGCGGGTTGCATAAGCAGCGCTTAGATGAGATTCATTCTAACTGGCCACGGCGTTATGTCAAGCCCCCCCACGGAACGACGGTATCGGCTGCCGGCCAACGCAACCTGAAAGGGGCTTCACAGTCGCACTCCGCTCGCTAAGAAACAGGGTTCAAGGTCGGCAGGTGGCGCAGGCGGTGCCGCCTGCGCTCCGAGGTTTTTCAAGGCATCTAAACGGTGGCAACCCTGTGAGACTTGTGGTGCGCAGCGCCCACGGTCCGTTGCCGAGCCAAGGCGCGTTACAATCCTGGTAGATGCCCTTCCCAACCCAACGCCTGCGCCGTCTGCGCGCCACTCCCGCCATCCGCGACCTGGTCCGCGAAACGCACCTGCACCCCTCCCAATTCATCCTGCCGCTATTCGTCTGTCCGGGGGAAGGTGTGCGGCGCGAAATCGGCTCCATGCCGGGCAATTACCATTTGTCCATCGACGAACTAGTGAAGGAATCGATCGAAGTGCAGGCGCTGGGCATCGGTGGCGTGATTCTCTTCGGACTGCCGGAGACCAAGGACGAGATGGCCTCCGGCGCATATGACGACAACGGCATCGTGCAGCGCGCCATTCGCGCCCTCCGCAGGGAGGCGCCCGGTCTGCTCATCGCGACCGACGTCTGCAATTGCGAATACACCAGCCACGGCCACTGCGGCTACATCATCGACGGCGACGTGGATAACGACACCACCTTGCAGTGGCTGGCGAAATCGGCGCTCTCGCATGCCCGCGCCGGCGTTCACATGGTGGCGCCCTCGGACATGATGGACGGCCGTGTATGGGCCATTCGCCAGGCTCTGGACGCCAACGGGTACGAAAAAATCCCCATCATGGCGTATGCCGCCAAGTTCGCCTCGGTATTCTACGGGCCGTTCCGCGAGGCCGCCGAATCCACGCCGCAGTTCGGTGACCGGCGCAGCTACCAGATGGACCCCGCCAACGGCCGCGAAGCCATGCGCGAGATCGAGCTCGACCTGCAGGAAGGCGCAGACATGATCATGGTGAAGCCCGCGCTGCCGTATCTCGACCTGATCCGTCAGGCGCGCGACCGTTTCGACGTGCCCATCGCCGCCTACCAGGTAAGCGGCGAATATTCGATGATCGTGGCCGCCGCGCGCAACGGCTGGATCGACGAGGAGCGCGCCATGATCGAAACCTTGACGTCGATCACGCGCGCCGGGGCGAGCATTATATTGACGTATTTCGCGAAGTCCGCCGCGCGGCTGCTGGGGTAGGCGCAAGGTATCGCGAAAGGCGCCGCAGCGGCTGGGCACGATGCCGGGCAAACCCGACGAGGCGCCGGGATGCGGGTCCTTCAGCGACCCACATCGAGCATGCCCCACCTGCGATAACATCGTCAGATGCGCAATTCCACACTGTTGCTCTGCGCCCTGAGTGGCCTCTGCCTCGCCCAAGAACCTATCGCGCCGCATTCCGCTATCGAACCGCCAGCCGCTAAGGCCGCCGCTGCCCTCGCCGCCAGCACCAAGGCGTCGCCGCCCGATCTGCTCACCACCGGCGAGAAGAGCGACTGGAACCTGACCGCGCCCTACGCCGAAGCGGTCGAGATTTCGCACAAACTGGAGAAGGCGTCGCCGCAGGTGAAGGTGCTGAACATCGGTGCCACGCCCGAAGGCCGCACTATGATCGCGCTGGTGGTCTCCAAGGACCACGCCTTCACGCCCGAGGCCGCCGCCCGCACCAACAAAGTGGTCATCATGATCCAGAGCGGCATCCATGCCGGCGAAATCGAGGGCAAGGATACCGTCCTCATGCTGGTGCGCGACATGACCGTCACCAGGAAATACGCGGCGTGGCTGGACAAGGCCATCTTCGTCATCATCCCGGTATTCAATGTCGACGGGCACGAATCGATCAGCCCTTATAATCGCCCGCAGCAGAACGGTCCGCGCGACACCGGGCTCCGCAACACCGCGCAGCGGCTCAATCTGAATCGCGATTACATCAAGGCCGACACGCCCGAAATGCGCGCCTGGCTGCATATTTTCAACACCTGGAACCCGGATTTCCATATCGACAACCACGTCACCGACGGCTCCGACATGCAGTACGACGTCACCTGGGACATGGCGCGCAACCAGGACATCGCCGAGCCGGCAGGGACATGGGTGCGCGATAAATTCATCCCCGAACTGGACAGGCGGATGGCCGCCGACGGCCACCTGGTGGCTCCGTACGGCGCGTTGCGCGGCGGCGCCAACGGGCCCGAGTTTTTCATGGAGGTCTTCTCGCCGCGCTACTCGCATCTTTATGTCGCGCTGCAGGACCGGCCCTCGCTGCTGGTGGAGACGCACAGTCTGAAGACCGCCCGCACGCGCGCCTGGGCCAACTACGACATCATGCGCCACTCCATCGACACCATCCTGCTGGATCCCGAGGCCTTGCGCAAAGCGGTGCGCGATGCCGATAAGGAGATGGCCGCGCGCGCCGGCGACCGGTCCGCGCCGCCGGTCTATCTGGCCGGGACGGTGAGCGGCGCGAAGAGCCGTCCGCTGGTGTATCGCGCGCTGAAGCAGGGGCAGGTACTCAGCGAAGTCACCGGCGCAATGACCAACCAATATCTGGCCGAAAAGGACGATATTCAGACGGTGATCCATGACCAGATCGACACCACGGTGGAAGCGCAGATGCCGCTGGGCTATCTGATACCCTCGGCCTGGAAGCAGATTGCCGATATTCTGGCGCTGCACGGCGTGGAAATGGAGCGCACCACCAAGCCGCTGACGCAAGAATTCGAGACCTATCGATTCTCGGGAATCACTTGGGCCAACGGGCCGGTGGAAGGCCACATCTCGCTGGGTAATTTCGACGGGCGCCTGGTGAAGGAGAAGATCACCATTCCGCAAGGCTCCTATTGGGTGCCGATGAAGCAGCGGCGGGCTCGGCTGATTCTCGCGACGCTGGAGCCGCAAGCTCCCGACTCGTTCGCCCGCTGGGGCCTGATGTACCCGGTCTTCGAGGGTGGAGGTGGTGGTGGACGCGGCGGCGGACGGGGCGGCGCGGGCGGCGCGCCGGCGCGCGGAGCCACGGGCACGGGAGCCCCGCCGGTAGCCGAATATCTCTCGGAGCCCATCGCGCGTAAGACGATGGCCGACAATCCCGAACTGGCGAAGGAATTCCTGGCGAAAGTGGCTTCGGACCCGGCGTTTGCCGCCGACCGGACGGCGCGCCTGCAATGGTGGTACCAGCACTCGAAGTACGAGCCGTCGGACAACGGTCGCTACCCCATCGTGCGCGTGTGGGAAAAGAACTGGTAGTGTTTAATCCGAAAAACGGCCGTTGAGACGGCGCCCCGGGAGCCTTCTCGTTCAGCCGCAAGCTTCGCAGAAACGGCAGTTGTCACCCAATGGGTGCATTGCGCCGCAGTTGAAAATCCAGCCAGGTCTCGAACTCACCGACGCTGTTGGGTGTCAACCGCCGTTTCTCGGTTTATTCGAAAAACGGCAGTTGACCCGCGGCACGGTCGGCAAGTCCTCGACCTGTCTGGAGTTTCAACTGCCGCGCAGTTCACCTAATGGGTGACAACTGCATTCGCTGCAAACACTTGCGGCTGAAGGAGAAGACTATTCCGGCGGCGTCTCAACCGCCGTTTTTAGGGTTATCGGCGTTTATCGGCGTTCATCGGCGGCTAATAAGACTTTGAAAGGATTGCGACCTTCGCGGCATTCCCCACGCGGAGGTTCCCATGCTTCGGCGATTCTTCGCTCTTTCCGCACTCTCTCTGCTCCCCGCTCTTGCACAGATCGTAGTCATCAACGAACGATGGCCGGTTCCGCCCATCGTGCGGCCCGTTCCCATTCGCGCGGATTGCCGGATTGAATCCGTGGACGTCCGCGCGGATATTCAGGATCAGGCGGCCAAGGTCCGCGTCTCGCAGGTGTTCCGGAATCCCTCGCCGGTCCCGATGGAGGCGCAGGTGCTGTTTCCGCTGCCGGAAGGCGCGGCCGTGAGCGGCCTCACCTTGTTGGTCGACGGCAAGGAGATGACCGGCCGTCTGCTGGGCCGCGACGAGGCCCGCCGCATTTACGAGGACATCGTGCGGCGGCGGCGAGACCCGGCGCTGCTCGAATATATGGGCCGCGATCTGTTCCAGACCAGCGTTTTTCCCGTGTCGCCCGGCGGTCAAAGCACCGTGCAATTGCAGTATTCGCAGCTTCTCAAGAAAGATAGCGGCCTCATCGGTTTCGGGCTGCCCCTGGGGACCACCAAACATTCGTCCAAACCGGTGGAGCGTCTCACGGTGAGCGTCAACATCGCGGCGCCGGCTCCCATTCGGACGGTATACAGCCCCACGCACCAGGTGGAAATCAGCCGGCCCGACGCGGCGCGCGCGGTGGTCAAATTCAGTCTGAACGACATCGCCACCGCCGACGATTTCCGGCTGCTGTATTCCACCGACGCCAGCCCGGTCGGCCTCAACGTGATCAGCTACAAACCGGACGACAAAGAGGACGGCTATTTCGCCCTGTTGGCCACGCCCGACACGCGCGCCGAGCGCACCGCCAAGCTGGCCAAAACGATGCTCTTCCTGTGCGACCGCTCGGGCAGCATGAGCGGGCCGAAAATCGCGCAGGTGAAATCCGCCCTGCAATTTCTGCTGCGCCAGTTGGACCCCGCCGACACCTTCAACATCGTGGCCTACGATTCCGAGGTGGAGGGCTTCCGGCCCGAACTGCAGCGCGCCAATCCGGCCACCGTGCAAGCCGCCATCGAGTGGGTGGACGGCCTTGCCGCCGGCGGCGGCACCAACATCGACGGTGCGCTCCACACCGGATTGCGCATGCTGCACGACGCGTCGCGGCCTAACTACCTCCTCTTTATGACCGACGGCGAGCCCACCGTCGGGGAAACGCGGGAGACCCGGATTGTTGCCAATGCGGCGCAGGAGAATCAAGTGAATGCACGGCTGTTCGCCTTCGGGGTGGGGTTCGACGTCAACGCGCGGCTGCTGGACCGGCTGGCGCGCGAGCTGCGCGGCACGTCGATTTACGTGCGTCCCAACGAAAATATCGAAGCGCCCGTCTCGGCGTTCTACAACAAGATCGCCGCACCCATGATGACCGCCGTCGCGGTGGATATTCAGCTCGATGGCGGCGCGGTGGCGCGCGTCTACCCGCGCCAGATGCCCGACTTGTTCCGCGGCGACCAGTTGGTGCTGGTGGGCCGCTATCGCAAAGGAGGCACGGCGAAGATCGCGCTCACCGGCGAAGCGGCCGGCAAGAAACAGGAATTTGCGTATCGCTCGAACTTCGCCGAGACATCGGCGGACGACACCAACGGCTTCGTCGCCAGGCTGTGGGCCACGCGCCGGATCGGCGAAATCATCGACGATCTGGACTTGCATGGCCGCAATCAGGAACTGGTCGACGAACTGGTCTCGCTGTCGCAGAAGTACGGCATTTTGACGCCGTACACGTCGTTTCTGACGGACGACAGCGTGAGCCTGACGGCCAGCCGCGCGAACAACATGTTCGCCGCGGGAGCGGTGGCCACTCAGATGGTGACGGTGACGGGACAGGCGGCGGTGGTCCAGCGAGAGCAGAAGGCGCAACTCCGGGACGCCATCAATCTACAGGCGAGCGCCGCGGCACTGGCGCCACAAGCTGGAGCCCAAGGACGTGGAGGCGGAGGCGGCGCCGCAGCCCCGGCTGCCAAGATGCAACAGGTGGGGCAAAAGGTCTTCTTTAAGAAGGACCAGCTCTGGCAGGATTCCTCGGTTACCGCGGAGCAGGCCAGGCATGCCATCCACGTGGTGCAGTTCAGCCGCGAGTACTTCGACCTGGCCGCCTCGCACGGCGGCGTGATGGCGCAATACCTGGCGCTCGATCAGCCGGTGCTGGTGAACCTGGGGCCGGAGACCTACCAGATCGACCCGGAGCCGCAACGGTAGAAGAATGTTGCTGCGCAGGCGGCACCGCCTGCGCTCGCCGGTTTTGCCGAGTTTTGCAACTCCTTATTCAGCTTCCCACTTTCGTTCACAAATCGGGCCAATCCGAGCCAATTATCCCGGCCGCTCGGCAGTGACCGGCATGATCACCCTCCTCTTGGCACTGTAAGCCATGTTCTTCTCTGCGCCCTCCGCCCCCTCTGCGCTCTCCCTCTTGTTTTTCTTCTTCTTTCCTCTGCGTCTCTGCGTCTCTGTGGTGAACCCAATTTCGCTCACAAGAATTCTTCGGAACCTTTTCGGATCTTTCCCGTATAATCAGACAGTCTATGCGAAAGAACGATCTGCTGCCGGGTACGCTCGACATGATGGTGCTGAAGACGCTGACCCGTGGAACGCTTCACGGGTACGCCATTGCACAACTCCTCAAACAGCTTTCGGAAGACGTTTTGCAGGTGGAGGAAGGCTCTCTCTACCCTGCCCTACAGCGTCTCGAGCTCAACGGATGGATCGAAGGCGAGTGGGGTGTCTCGGCCAACAATCGGCGGGCGCGTATGTACAAACTGACGCCCGCCGGCCGAAAAACTCTCGCGTCCGAGACGGCGCGCTATCGCCAGATGACGGGCGCCATCGCGCGCGTGATGGGGATGGCCTAATGCTGCGCCGCTGGCAACGAAGGCTGCGCTATTGGCTGCACAGCGGCGAGCGCGCCCGGCTCTTGCGCGAAGAGATGGAGCTTCACCTGGACTTGAAAACTCGGGAACTGATGGAGGACGGCATGGCCGAACAGGACGCTCGCAATACCGCACGGCGGCAATTCGGGAACCCCACCCTTCAGCAGGAAGAGTCGCGAGGAGCGTGGATGGCGCGCTGGCTGAGCGACCTGATCGAGGACACCGTCTTCGCCGCGCGCACCTTCCGCAAACAACCGGGTTTCGCCGCTCTCGCGGTGCTTTCCGCCGCCTTGGGAATCGGCGCGTGTTCGATGCTATTCGGAATCGCCAATTTCGCGCTGTTTCGCCCGCTGCCGGTCGACCATCCATCGCAACTGGCAAGCATCTCGGGGAAAGACTTGCGTGAGGGCCGGGCCGGCCGTTCGCTGGACTATCCCGATTTCGAAGACCTTCGACAAGCGCATTCGTTCCAGGCAATGACGGCGTTCTTTCCATTCATGCCCGCCAGTATCTCAAGCCACGGCGATCCCCAGCGGTATTGGGGCTCCGTGGTTACGGCCAACTACTTCGACGTGGTGCGTCCCGCCTTTGCCGTTGGGCACGGCTTCGACGCGAACAGGGACGACCGCGAAGGCGAAGCGCCGGTAGTGGTGCTGAGCTACCCGCTGTGGCAGTCGCGCTTTGCGGGCGACCGCGCCATCGTGGGGCAAGCCATCGAACTGAATCGGCGCAAGGTGACCGTGGTGGGCGTCACGGGTCCGGGCTTTCGAGGCACCGAGGCGATGTTCTATTCCGACTTCTGGCTGCCCTTCTCGATGCTGGACAGCCTGGCCGAAGTCGGAATGGGTGGAGACCGCCTGCACCATCGGGACAGTCAATGGTTATCGGCCGCGGGACGTCTGCGCGACGGCGCCAGCGAGCGGCTAGCGGCGGCGGAACTCGATGTAATCGGCAAGCGCCTAAGCGTCGCCTGGCCGGCCACGAATCAAGATCGCGGCTTTTACGTGGAGCGCGCCGGGCAGCTCAACCCGGCGGTGAGGAGCACGATCGTCGTCTTCTTCGGGATGCTGCTCAGTGTCGCGATCCTGGTGTTGTGTACCGCCTGCGCCAATGTCGCGAACCTGCTGCTGGCGCGCGCTTCGGCGCGGCGGAGGGAAATCGCCACGCGGCTGGCAATCGGCGCGGGCCGAGGCCGCCTGGTGCGGCAACTCCTCACGGAGAGCCTGATGTTGGCCCTGCTCGGCGGCATCGCGGGCTACGGGATCGCGCAGGTCGGCGCCGCCGCCATCGGCCGGTCGCGGATTCCTCTTTCGATGCCCCTCGATTTCTCGATTGCGCTCGACTATCGTGTGATGCTCTTCTCGGCGGCTCTGGCCGCGCTCACCGGCGTGGTTTTCGGACTGGCGCCGGCGTTGCGGGCGACCAGTCCGGACTTGACCGGCGCACTCAAGGACGAGCGCATGTCCATAGGCCGCTTGCGGCGCTTCGGACTGCGCAACCTGCTGGTGGTCGCGCAGGTCGCCATCTGCATGGTGCTCCTCATCTGCTCCGGACTCTTTCTGCGCAGTCTCGATTCCGCCGGGCGCATCGACACCGGATGGTCGCATCGCAACGTGCTGCTGATCGCGTTCGATCCAAGTCTGAATCGCTACTCTCCCAGCGACACGCAGCGCCTGGTGGATGCGATTCTGGCGGGCGCCAACGGCATCCCCGGCGTGGAATCGGCCAGCCTCACCAATAGCGTACCGCTCAATATGGAGGGTACCCGGAACTCCTTTGCCGTCGACAATCGGAATGCGCCGATCTCCGCCGACATCTATTCCGTGGCGCCGCGCTTTTTTGAAACGCTCGGCATCCGCATGATCGATGGGGAAGACTTCGGCCCCGGCGTTCCCACCGGCGACATCGCCATCGTTAACCAGGCACTCTCCGACAAAGCATTCCCCAAAGAGAACCCCATCGGGCGGCGTATTTCCTACTTCGGAAGAACGGTGCGGATCGCCGGCCTGGTGGCGACAGCGAAGTCCCGCACCATCGGCGAGGAACCTCACCCTTGCCTCTATTTCCCCATCGCCAGGGAACTGCGCAGCAACGACTCGCTCTCGGGCATCACGCTCGCCGTGCGTACGCGCGGCAATCCAGCCGGATATGCAACGCCGGTGCTCCGGATGATCCGCAATATCGATCCCACGCTGGCGCTATTCGATGTCCGCACCATGGACACGCAGATTTCGAAAGCGCTATTTGTTCCCCGTGCCACTGCCATGCTGTTCGGCCTGGCGGGCTTGATGGGATTGCTGATCTCGACGGTCGGGATCTACGGAGTGATCAGCTTTTCGGTGGCGCGGCAGACCAAGGAAATCGGCATCCGGGTGGCGCTGGGCGCGCGGCGTGCGCAGGTGCTCGGCATGGTTTTGCGGCAGGGGCTGACGCTGACCCTCGCAGGCGCGGCCATCGGTCTGGGAGTTGCCCTGGCACTCAGCCGGATGGCCGCCAGTTTGTTGTACGGCGTGAGCCCCACCGATAGTCTGACGTTTCTCGCCGTGCCGGCGCTGCTGATTCTGATCGCCATCGTGGCCTGCCTGGTGCCGGCGCGACGGGCGGCGACGCTCGACCCCATCCACGCATTGCGATGCGAGTAGGCTTCCGATGTGCTAGATTCACTCCAATGAGAACCCTGCTGCTTGGTTTGCTGCTGGCCTCCAGCGCCTTCGCTCAGAAGATTCAGATTGAGTCCGATGCGGCCGTGGACTTCTCGCAGTTCAAGACTTTCGCCATCCGCGACGAACGGCTCAACAGCACCAACCCCGCGCTGAATAACGAGCTCACGAAGAAGCATATCAATGCCGACATTCAGAAAGCCCTGGAGGCCAAAGGGCTGGTCTTCGTACCGTCCGGCAAGTCCGATCTCAACGTGCGCTACACCCTGGGCGCGGTGAGAAAAACCGAAGTCGACACCTATCCCGCCGGTTGGCGCGGATGGGGTACGCGTGTGGTGCGGGTTCCCTATACGGAAGGCACGCTGGTGATCGATTTGCGCGATCCCTCCACGCGCTCGCTGATCTGGCGGGCCATCGCGCGCGAGGACAAGGGCGACGCGGCCAAGATCGAAGGCAAACTCGACGACATGGTGAAGAAGAGCTTCGATAAGTATCCGCCGAAAGCGAAGTAGCCGCCGATGAACGCCGATAAACGCCGATAAGAAGAGACCTTGGTTTTATCGGCGTTCATCGGCGGCTGATAATCTCCTTGGTGGGCGCGAGATTTACTGGTGCGTAAACCGTCCGCCACAGTGCAGAAGCTGGGGCTCAATTCCGACCAGCAGAAAAAGATCGAAGACATCTTCCAGCAGCATCGCCTCAAGCTGGTCGACCTGGACGCCACGCTGCGGAAAGAAGAGATCACGCTGGAGCCGCTCATGGCGGCGGACTCACCCGACGAAACCAAGACGCTGGCGCAGATCGACAAAGTGGCGCAAGCCCGCGCCGAACTCGAGAAGGCCAATGCGCGGTTCCTGTTTGGCATTCGCCGCGTTCTGACGCCCGAGCAGTGGAAGAAGCTGCAGGAAGTCTCCCGTCCCGAAGGCGGCGACCGCGGCGTTCCGCCCCCGCCTCCGGGCCGCGGCGGTCGGGGGTGAGTATCGCGCCCGGCGGATTACGCCATCTCGCCGACTTTTTTCAGCTCCAGCACCAGATCGCCATCGTCGTCCACGAAAAACGCCGGGGCGAAACGGCGGTTCCAGACGATCTCGTCATGCCGGTAGGAATGCCGCGATAACACGGTCTGGCTGAAGGTGTCGTCGTATCCCTTGATGAGGATCAGCACCTCCGCCTGCACCGCGGCCAGGTCTTCGGCGGTTTTGCCCCACAGCGGGCTATCCTCGTCAATCGGATGGACCACGGTCCACGAGAGCGGCAGGAACAGCACCCCCGGCCGCTCCAGGCGAAGCAGCTTGTAATTGCGTTGGAGCTTGCCATCCACCGAATCCACCGTCATGAGCATCACTTTGGCCTCCAGCTCCATGAGCGAATTGGCGCGGCGGTTGACCATTCGGAACTGCAGGCTGGTGCCGTCCTGATACGGGCTCACCAGCATGTTTTCGCTGAAGCCGATGCGGGCCGACGGCCGCGACACGCGCCCGAACAATAGGCCGGTGGCGACGGCAAACCCCAGCACGCCCACCAGCGCCTCGAACGTGGCCACCACATTGCCCGCCATGCCTTTGGGTGAGATGTTGCCGTAACCCACGGTGCTGAGGGTGTGCGAGCTGAAGAAGAACCCGTTGAGGAAGCGGCCCCACTCGGTGGGCGCGTCCGCGCCGGCAAGCTGGTCCGGCCCTAACGCGAAATAGACGCCGGCGAACATCGTGTTGATCACCACGTATCCCAGAAACAGAAGCGCCATGAAGCGCGGCCAGCCCATGCTGACCAGGTGGAGATACGGGTGGATATCGCGCCACGTAGTGCCGCGGCGGCGCACGTTGAATTGGCCGTCCTCGCCGATGATCCGCCGCAAGGGGGCGATCACCTGCTTGGTCAGGCCGGGGTCGAAGCTGGGGGTCTGCATATCTATCAGATCTTATGCGATCCGATAGGGATGCCGGAAATTATGCCGGCGGCGCGTCCAGCCAGCGGCGCACCAGATCCGCCGCGTCGCCCCGCAAATCCAGCGGCTCGCTGCGCGTTTCCACGCCGTGCTCCAGGTACGCGGCCACCACGCCGGCCGCGGTAGGACGCAGTTCCAGCCGGCGATCCCGCGCCTCCAATCGCAACGTGGTGCCCAGCCAGGCCACGTGGACCTTCAGCCGCATGGAAAATCCGATACGCGCCGCCTGCTTGAGCAGTTCGGCGGTGAACGGCCCTTTCTTCAGCTCTTCCGCCCACGGGGCCGCGGCTTGCGCGTTGGCCCGCTCGGCGTCGCGCGCGCGCCGCGAACGCTCGGCCGATTCCTTGCCCTCCTCTTGCGATTCCAGGCTCTTGAGGTTGTTCTCCAGGTTGTCGAGGAAACTCATTCTCCTTCCAGTTTCCCCCAAGAACGTTACGGCACGGTAACATGAACCGAATGCCCGATCTTACCCGCCCACACCTCACCGCACTCCGCAATGGGCTGCTGCGTTGGCACAAGTCGCTGCTGGATGCCGAGCGCGCGGCCTATGAGCGCGATGTGGCGCGCATCGCTTCCACCGGCCAGTATCTGCAATTGGTGCTCGACGACCCCTGGTTTGCCTGGTTGCGCGAGATCTCGCAGTTCATCGTGATTGTGGACGAGACGCTGGCGCAAAAAGAGGAGCCGGCCACACCGGCCGACGCCGCCCGCCTGATCGGTAAGGCGCGCGAGTTGCTGGTGCCCTCCGAAACCGGCTCGGAGTTTGCCCGCAGCTATGGAGCGGCGATGCAGCGCGACCCGGCCGCGGTGTTGGCGCACGGCGAAATGATGCAGGTCTTCGCGGAACTGGCGAAGGATTGAAGCTCGGGTGTTCCCGCCCTCCGCTCAGTCGCGGCTCCTACTTCGCCACCTTGGCGATCACCAGACCGGCCAGCAGCCACGTGAGGACGTTGTCCGCCAGGTTGACGGCGGTGAACGAACCCGAAAAGCCCCACCAGTTCCAGTTGGGCAGATCGACAATCACGCTGGCGGACAACCCCACGACGGCCAGGAACAGCACGCGGCGCCCGTAGCCGAGCCCGGTGGTCTGCAGCAGCAGCCACGTCAGCAGGAATGCCGCCGCCAGCAGGCTCCCCACCTGCACCGCCATGCCCTGCGCAAACGACCCGAATCCCCCGCGGCGCACGGCGGCGACCATGATCGGCCCTTTCTGCATGCGGTCCATCACCTCTTTCGAAGTCCCATAGGGCAAGAGGTAGGTTCCATCCTGGACCGTGTGGGAGGAAATCGTCGCGGCCACTTCCTCGTCCTTCTGAAACCCGAGCATGGTCTTCTCATGCCAACCGATCACCTCCCACGAAAGCGTACTCCAAACGAGGGCCGCCAATCCTCCTAGCAAAGTTCCCAGCGATAGCGATTTCATCTTCATGGCTTACTCCGCTTTCGGATCGTACTGCATGGCGCCGGCAAGATTGCCTTCCGGGTCCTGGAAAAAGAGCAGGCGTCCGATGCCCGCCAGAGTGCAAATCTGCATCACGATAGAGCCGCCGTTCGATTCCACCGCCGCGGCAGTCGCGTGGATGTCGCTCACCGAGATGGTGCACTCGAAGCCGCGCATGGGAACGCCGGGCACCAGTTCGCGGCGCTGCTGCAGGGAGCCCTGCAAAAGCGGCGTAGCGGCTGAGACGCCGGTCTCAACCATGTAGAAGCCGGGCGGTCCCCAGGCTTGAAACTTCCAACCGAAGACGTTCTCGTAGAACCGGCGCGCACGCGGCAGGTCGTCCGCATTGATAGAGAAATGAGCAACCGGAGATGGCATGACGGTGATTCCTTTCTCCCTGGATTCTACACAGTGGACCGGCTGCCCGTATTACGCTATCTTGCCAATAGATGTCGAATTTTCGCCTGGCCGACGACGCTTCGATCTGGATCCGCAGCTTCGGCGTGACGTTCCACAGCGGGCAGAAGATCCCGCCGCATCAGTTGGTGCCTCCGGCGGCCGGCATGTGGCATCAGTTGGTCTGCGCGACCAGGGGCGTGATGACGGTGCGGACCGACCAGTGCGCCTGGGTGGTTCCACCCCACCGCGCTGTTTGGATGCCCGCGGGCTTGGAGTATCGCCTGGAGATGAGCGGTGTGGTAGCGGTGCGCATGCTGTATATCAGGCCGCGGAAACGCGGCGATCGATCGCTCCCGTGTGACTGTTCGGTGGTGAACGTGACGCCGCTGCTGCGGGAATTGATCCTGCGCACGGTGCAATTGGGCGCCTTAAACGCGGAGATCCCCGAACAGAAGCGGTTGATCGGCGTGATTCTGGACGAGTTGAAGGTGCTGATCGCCGTGCCGTTGCAATTGCCCTTGCCGCACGACAGCCGCGCCGCGCGCTTTGCCGCGATTGCCAATAGCGATTCCGGCGTTGGCCGGTCGACGGAAACGCTGTTGCGTCAATGCGGCACCAGCCGGCGAACCATGGAGCGGCTGTTCCGTGCCGAGACGGGCATGAGCCTGGGGCAATGGCAGCGCCGCCAGACGCTGCTGCACGCGCTGCGCCGGCTGGCGGCGGGCGAGAACGTGAGCGGCGTCGCTGGAGAGTTGGGATATAACAGCGCCAGCGCCTTCATCGCCATGTTCCGCCGGGAATTGGGACAGACGCCGAAACGGTATTTCGAGGTGTGAGCGAAGCCCGTAACCGCGTTTTCCCGGCCTGGAGCGAGACGGGTGCCCGGCTCTTGCACGGGTTATGGGTTTCCCTAAATATGGGAGCATGAACCTCACTCTCTCCCTCGACGATCGGGACGCGCATCAATGGCCGCGGCCTTCATACATGGCTTCGCGGCTGACAGCGTGGTCTGAGAGAGGAGGAGTAACGCGGTGATTGGCCGGCCACGCCTCAAAAGCTGCTGCTCTTTGTCCCGGCGACGGCATATTTGGCGCTGCCGGTAGCACAACGCCTTCCATCATGGAAAGCAGATATTGTTCCACGGTCATCCCGGCGGCCTGCGCCTGGGCCAGGAGTCCAGCTTCCACGTCGGGTTTGAAGGTGAGAGTAACGGTCATCAAGGCTGAAGCGCTGGATAGAATCTTTAGAAGGCACGAACAGCCTCTGCGTCGACGTTCTTCTGAACCCGCGGTTTCAGCGTACCCTCCTCGACAAGTTCGACGGTACGACCTAGCATCCGCGAGATCTGCTCCTCCATTCCCACAACGTCTAGCAGTGAGATGCGGCGGGTGTCGTCGAATCCGGCCAGCAAGTCGATATCGGAATCGGGACGGTCGTCTCCGCGCGCCGTCGAACCGAACAGCGAGAGGCGAAGTATGCCTGCGGCCCTCAATTCCGGTTCGTGCCCGCGCAACGTGGCGATTACGTGCTCGCGGTCCATCTTCCCATTGTGGCGGTACATTCGCTTGTGGTCAACCGGCCAAAGCGCCTGGCTCCGATGGCCCGGCGCCCCACTTCGTTAAACGCGATCTGCTGGGCGCTGCAGGCGATGGGGATGGCGGCCGCAACGCGGCCGGGGTAAGCCACCGCCCATTCGAGCGCCTGCATGCCGCCCATGGAGCCGCCGTTTAGGCGAGTACTGCGGCCGGCTGAAAAGCGTTGACTGTGCCGTAGCGCTTGAAGTCCGCCACATTGAACGTGAGGACGCTGTCGACCGCGTAGACCGTCATGGTGGCCACAAGGCGGGCATCATAGACTTTGACACCCTGGACTCCGTGGTCCCGGACGAGCTGTTTCCACGCCGGGTAGATCGCTGGAATATCCGGCAGTAAAGTCAATAAACTCTCGATGCTGCCGATTTCCCGCATCGCTTCACTGGGCGAAAATCCAAGGCCGTTCCTCTCGGCCGGACGGGTGGCGACGTTCCAGAACTCGGCGATGTTCTGCGGACAAAAGAAGACGGCGGCCTTTTCGCGTAGGAGCCTCGAGACGGCCTGGATCGTCGTCACGCAGAGGGGGTGATTCGGTTGTGCGCTACGAAGGAGAATATTCGTATCAACCAGGACGCGCATCAATGATCGCGGCTTTCATACATGGCTTCGCGGCTGACAGCGTAGTCAGAGAGAAGAGGGGTGACGCGGTGATTGACTGACCACGCCTCAAAAGCTGCTGCTCTTTGTTCCGGCGATGGCATATTCGGCGCCGCCGGCGCTATGGCACCTTCCACCATGGAAAGCAGATACTGTTCCACGGTCATCTCTGCGGCCTGCGCCTGGGCCAAGAGTCCAGCTTCCACGTCGGGTTTGAATGTGAGAGTAACGGTCATAGCAGCCTCTACTGTTCAGTGTACGCCTGGGTTCCCCATTGTGGAAACGGTGCCGGTATTGTCCATCGCCAACGTTCGGGCAGGGCGCGGCTTTCGGTCCATTTTCCCTCCGCTTCCGCGATTCGGAAGTAGGTGCCGAGCGGCTGCCCCGCTTTCCTCGGGCGATCTCGCGATGCACGATGGCACTCCTTCGATAAAACAACTCCGCCCAATTGACCGCTATTAGAGGCCGGCGGATTGCTGGAGACTGTTATCACGGGATCTCGCTCGGTGATCCTGCTAGAATGCAATCGATGGCCAGGACTTTAACGGCCGATGACATTCTTCCCCTGGTCGCGTCGTTGACGCCTAGGGAACGCGTACGTCTGCTGCGGTTGATTGCCTTGCCGCAGGGTGCGGACGCGCCCGTTTACCGGTCCCTACCACCTTCGCCCGACGAGTTTTCGGTGGACGAGGAGCCGCTCGCTTGGGACGCAGATGGTTGGGAGGATGTGGAGCGAAGCGTGGTGAGATCCGCTGGTATACGTTTCGGCTTCCGGATAAGCGGCGGCCGGTTTTAATTCTCACGCGAAATGATGTCATTGATCGGCTGAACGAGATCATCGTGGCGCCGGCGACGCGAACCATCCGAGGATTGACAACTGAGGTAGTCTTGACCGTTGATGACGGGATGCCGGCTGCGTGCGCGCTTAACCCAACCTTCGCAGTTGAGGCGGATTTTGTGCGAAATTTGGGCGAGTGGCCGCAGTAAGTCATTTGGACTGAGTAAAACATTTTCGCAAGTGCTTGTAGTGGAGACCTACCCTCTATTCAGGCAGGTAAGATTCTGGCATTCTGCAATTGAGGGTGTTTCTGCGCAATACGCGAATCAAGGACGGAAAGGAACGCCGGTACTACACGGCGGTGGGAAGCCGGCGTCTGCAATCGGGGAGAGTAGCGCAGCGGCAGGTGCTGTACCTGGGCGAAATCAACGACAGCCAACAAGCAGCATGGCGCAGGGCCGAAGGTCAAAGCTCACTACTGTCCGGTTATAACTCGAACAGAATCAATTGATTGGCGGAACTGAGCAGGTCTTCTTGGGAGTCGGGTGGCTGGAGCACCTGTAAAATGGGCGTTTTTTCAAAAAGCGTAACGCTG
>Ga0182018_10001430_pt1 | contig 27189 bp, 25 predicted proteins | sample 812P2MmetaG_FD_120490 | JGI IMG/M metagenome (GOLD analysis project Ga0182018, IMG submission 120490) | Permafrost microbial communities from Stordalen Mire, Sweden - 812P2M metaG | ecosystem: Environmental > Terrestrial > Soil > Wetlands > Permafrost | place: Sweden: Stordalen | collected...
GCTGTGCGAGCAGCATGGGATTGTCCTCCGGTTCGATTCCCAGGTTTTCAACTTGCGAACTGCCAACCCTAATCTTCACGACCTGGAGGAGAACTCCCACGTCCATGCGGTTGCCGGCTCCGCGGAACTAGTCCCTGCCGTCATCAAACGCTCACTGGATGTTCTGCTCTCCGCTGTGCTGCTAATCATCCTTGCTCCCCTGTTGTTCGCGGTTGCCCTGCTCGTCCGGCTCATGTCGCCGGGACCGGTGTTCTTTCGCCAGAGCCGCGTGGGTTTAAACAAGCGGCAATTCAGCATCTACAAATTCCGGACCATGGTCGCCGACGCCGAGCAGCTGCAAGACCAATTACTTTCCAGGAATGAAATGACCGGCCCGGTATTCAAGATCAAGAAAGATCCGCGGGTCACTCCGCTGGGGAAAATCCTGCGCAAGACCAGCATCGACGAGCTGCCGCAGCTTTTCAATGTATTGAAGGGTGACATGAGTCTGGTGGGACCGCGGGCGATGTCGTTCCGCGACTACCAACGATTTGACCAAGACTGGCAGCGGCGTCGCTTCAGCGTCAAGCCAGGCATCACCTGCCTGTGGCAGATTTATGGACGAAGTTCCATTCCTTTTGAGCAATGGATGGAACTGGATATGCAGTACATCGACAAGTGGTCTTTGTGGCTTGATCTCAAGATTCTTGCGCGAACTCTGCCCGCCGTATTACGGGGAACCGGAGCAGCATGAAACTGTTTGAGTCTCAGCCGGCGCGCCCGTCGAAGCTGACCGTCTACCAAAGAGGTAGCAATTGATGCCAGAAAACCAGAGCAGCCTAGTCCCGCAACCGCGTTCAGCTCTTTCCTTCGCCTCACCGGCGTTAATGGAAAGGCGCACGCCCGGACAACAACAACTGTCGGTCGTTGACATATGGCAAATGCTGATCAGGCGGAAAGTCGCTATTCTCGGCTTTGCTGTCGCGATATTCTGCCTGGCAGCGGCTTACACATTCCTGAAGACGCCCGTTTATGAGGGGATTGCCCGGCTTCAAATCGATCCCAATCGCTCCGGCAGTCTCGGGCTTGATGATAGCGAGAAGGACTCATCGGCGGTCGACGTCGATGGCCGGGTGAAAACCGAAGTCACGATCATCCAAAGCGATACCGTGGCCATGCGGGTAATGGAGTCGTTGGGCCTTTACCACAACCCACACTTCGCGGGCAAAGATGTGGTCAACGCGAGCATCCAGAATCTGTCCCAGCTGGGGCCTTCGCAACGGCAGCGATTGCTAGAGCGGTTCAACAACGATCTGGTCGTGAAAGTAATGCCAGGTACACAAGTGGTGGAAATCCGGTTTCGAAGTTCCGATCCGGTGCTGGCGACCGAAACCGCCAACTCGATCATCGACGAATACATGCAGCGTAACTTTCATGTTCGGGTCGATGGAACCATGCAGGTCTCGCAGTGGCTTTCGCGTCAAATGGACGAGGTACGAGCGAGCACGACTGACTCCCAGGCGAAACTCGCGGATTTCCAGCGCAAGAACAATCTCTTGGGCACCGACGAAAGCGACAACATTGTGACGGACCGACTAAAGCAGCTGAACGATGAGCTTACACAGGCCGAGGCTGATCGCATTGTGAAAGAGGGTCGATATCGTTTGGCGCGGTCCGGCAATCCGGAGTTGATTGCGTCGGTTGTGCCCAGTACCACCCTGCAAGTCTTGCGCACGCAAGAAGCGGACCTGCGCGCTCAATATGCGCAAATGAGTGCCAAATTTGGCAATGGTTATCCCAAGGTTCGCGAGCTGCAATCGCAATTGGCGAGCTTAGAGACAGCGATCAATGCTGAAGGCGGAAATATTGAAACCCGTCTGGCAAACGAGTTCGACGCTGCGGCAAAGGCTGAAGCCATGATCAGAGACGATTTCGAAAAGCAGAAAGGGGAGGCCTACAAGCTGAATGAGAACGTTGCTCAGTATGCGATTCTGAAGCACGAGGTTGAATCCGGCCAGCAGCTCTACGACACCCTCCAGCTCAAAGTCAAAGAGGCCGGCATCACGTCGGGCCTGGCGTCCTCGTACGTGAGCGTCGTCGATCGCGCTCAGATACCTGACAAGCCAGTTGAACCTCGAAAAACGCTCAATCTCGCGCTCGGCCTGGGCGGCGGACTTTTCGGTGGTTTGCTGCTGGGCCTGCTGCTGGATTCCTTCGATGATACGGTTCGAACCTCTGACGAACTCGAGTCCGTTACGGCACTCCCGGAGCTAACCTCCGTACCTTTTGTGGCGTCCCTTTCTCGCAAGCAGTCGAAGCGACCGGGTTTGGCTAGCATCCTTGCTTCTGAATTTGGGCCGATGCCTGTCCGCGACCCAAACTGTCCTGCTGGCGAGGCCTATCGTGCCCTGAGCAGCGTAGTTTTGCTCTCCTCGCTCGACAATCCGCCCAAGGTACTCGTGGTGACAAGCGCTGTACCCGGGGAAGGGAAGTCAACCGTGAGTTGCAACCTGGCTACCGCTCTTGCGCAAGGTGGAAGACGGGTTCTGTTGGTTGATGCTGACCTGAGATGTTCTTCGCTTCACCGGCATTTGGGATTGACCAAGGAACCAGGGCTGACGACTATGTTTACGACACAGCCGACTGAGTATCCGCGCTATCAACCGATTGCGAACCTGCCAAATCTTCACGTGGTACCTGCCGGTTTCCGACCCGCCGGTCCGGCAGAGATTCTCGCCTCTGGGAAAATGCAGGAGCTCATAGCGGCTTGGCGGAAGGAATACGACCACATCATCGTCGACACACCGCCTATGCTTCCTTTTGCCGACGCTTTGGTACTTTCTGCACGCGCCGATGGAGTGATCCTGGTCACCCGTTCGGGTGTTTCCCGCGGCAAAGCGCTGCTGCGTGCCTGTGCTGTGCTTTCGCGGTCGGGCGCCAATGTCTTGGGGTTTGTGCTAAACGCCGTAAGGCGCCCCGAGTATTACTACGAATATCCAGACTCCTATAAGGAGTTAGTCGACAACCACCAGCGTACCTCAGCGGACAAAAACTAGTTCGCATTTCGGGTTAAACACAATGTCAAAACAATTGGTTGCGCTGCTCTTTCTTTTGGTCGGCACCATACCTTTACCGGCGCAAAAAGTGCTGGCGGGAAATTCGACCATCCCAACCGCAGAGCCATTTCCATCTCCTGCGATCCACGCTCTGCAAATCGCATCCGGGGATCTGCTGGACTTGGAAGTCTTTGATACGCCGGAACTCTCAGCCAAGCTCCGCGTCGATGAGCATGGCGCGATCGCTTTACCCGTGGCTGGAACTCTTTCAGTTCTGGGACTAACCGCCGAGGAAGCCGGGCAGGCGATCGAAGCTCGTTTTCGTGATACCGATGTTCTCAAAGATCCTCATGTCTCCGTGACCGTGCTCGAATATGCGACTCAAGGTGTCACGATCCTCGGCGAGGTGAAAAACCCCGGCGTCTATCCTCTGCTCGGAGCTCACGGGCTTCTGGACCTCATCTCAGCCGCTGGCGGCCAGACTATGATCGCCGGCAAAGACGTTACCGTCACTCACCGCGACGATCCCGACCATCCGATCATCGCAAAAATTGAGAGCAGGCCGGGGAGTTCAGCCCTCTCCAACGTCGACATTCGGCCGGGCGACACCATTATGGTGGCGCATGCGGGCATCGTCTACGTGGTGGGGGCTGTCGGCAAGCCGGGCGGCTTTCTCATTGAGAACAACGATCGTCTGACCGTGCTGCAGGCCATTGCCCTGGCCCAGGGCACCATCCGAACCGCCTCTCTGAATCATGCCAAGCTGATTCGCAAGACCGACGGCGTGCGTCAGGAACTCCCAGTTCCTATCAAGAAGATCCTCGCCAACAAGGCCGAGGACCAACTGCTGGCTGACGGCGACATTTTGTTCATCCCGTCCAGCACGGCCAAGAATGCGCTAAGTGATATGGAAAGCATATTGCCCTCCGCCAGCAGCGCCGCAATTTATCGCGTTCCCTAGTCCAGCCGAGGGCCACTTAACTTTGAATCTGTCGCCATCTACATCGTTGCTACCCAGCAAGAGTGAGGGAATACGCTCTTGGATAGGTGTCCTTTGGCCGAGCCGGGACCCTCGGAACCGTTCGCGGGAGCGTTATCGCCGCCTGGCCTGGACTGCTGGATCTTCAGCCGTGTCCAAGGGCGCTTCGGTACTGTCTTCTCTCGCCTCGGTCCCGCTTACGATTGGCTATCTCGGGACACAAAGGTTCGCCCTGTGGATGACGATCAACTCTCTCATGGCAATGTTGACGTTTGCCGATCTTGGGCTGGGCAACGGGCTGATGACTGCAATCTCGGACAGTCACGGCAAAGACGATCTACTGTTGGCTCGACGATACATCTCGTCGGCGTTCTTTATGCTGTTATCGATTGGTGTGGTCGTAGCCCTCATACTTATGGCGAGTTACGACCATGTTCCCTGGGCGCGGGTTCTCGGAGTGAGCTCGGGCAACGCGGTCAACGAGGCCCGGCTCGCGGCCACCATATTCTTCGCATGTTTTGCCTGCAACCTTCCGCTATCAATTGTGCGCTGCATCCAGGCTGGCTACCAGAGCGGCTACGCTACGAATGTCTGGAGCGGAGTCGGTGTGCTCCTAGGATTTTTCGGAGTCGTGGCCTGCGCATACGTCAGAGCGGGAGTTCCGTGGCTAGTCCTAAGCTTCGGGGTTGGGCCGATCCTCGCGACCGTGCTCAACGGCGCGCAACTCTTTCGGTCGCAGCCGGAATTGCGGCCGGCCTGGAAGCAGTTTCACTGGTCTACCTTACGACGACTGCTCTCGGTGGGCTTCGGCTTCTTTATAATCAATGCCGCTTTGGCGATGGCGATCGGATCCGACAACTTTGTCATTGCCCACTTGTTGGGGCCGAATGCGGTGAGCGAATACTCCATCGCGATGCGTATCTTCACCATCGTGCCCGGCCTTCTCTCGATGGTGCTGATGCCTTTGTGGCCGGCATATGGTGAATCGGTTGCCCGGGGTGATATTGCGTGGGCTATCCGAGCTCTGAAACGCTCCTTGATCGGGGTCGGTGCTGTAACTGTTGTGGCCGCGGCGGTTCTTACATTCTGCGGAAAATGGATCATCACCCTCTGGGTCGGAAACCGATTTCACCCTGGTTTGTGGCTTTTGAGTGGCATGGGTGTATGGATGGTTGTGAACTCATTGGCGGTGGTAGTTTCGATCTTTCTGAACGGCCTCGGCCGCATTCATGTGCAGGTCGTTTCAGCAGTTGCAATGGCAATCTCGACGCTGGCGATTGAGTTGCTCGCGACCCCCAGATTCGGTTTGCCAGCCATGATTTGGTCAACAGATATCAGCTATCTCTGTTTCGTATGGATTCCAATCGTACTGTTTCTTCCTCGCCTGGTTAAGGATTTGCAGCGCACGAGTAAATTGCAGCGGGCTGCCGTGTCGGAAGGCTCCGCTTTGGAGGCCGACTGTTGCGCTGCAATTCCCGTCTGATATTAAGAAAAAAGAACCGACGATCACGCCAAACCAAACGCGCGGCTGCTGAATTATCCTGAGGAATGGTCAGGAAGGTACCCTCCGAATTCGGATGCGTTCATCGGCGGTTCAGAACCATCTGGGGCGGGCCTGCTGGAAAGCACCGCGCAGCGCTTGTAGCGAATCAATTATGAGAATCGCCCCGTTTGTTCTGCCGCTGCTCCGGACGTTACCCTTTCAAATTGGCAAGGGCAGGCTTGCATCGATGCTCGATGTGAGCGAGATACCGGAAGGACAGCTGGCAAGAATGAAAGCAGGCATCACTGTCAAGCTTCACGCAGACCCGATGTATCGGGCGCCCCACCTTTACGGTGAGTACGAAGTGCAGCTCACCAAAGTAATACAAGCCATAGTCCGACCAGGCGACACATGCCTGGATGTGGGAGCCAATTTTGGCTACTACACCGCACTTCTTTCGACGCTAGTTGGCCCAACAGGTGCCGTACATGGCTTCGAACCTGTTCCTACTTTCTACAATATGGCTGTGGAAACGGTGTTGCTAAACAAAGCTTCGTCGATCGCTAGAGTGCACAAGGTCGGTCTCGGGTCCAGTTCTGGAAGTTTCAAAGTCTACACCTTTGCCGGACTGCCCCAGGGGCACGCGTCCTCAAGCGATTTGAACCGGACGGACGCTACGCCACAAGTGTGTTCAGCGACAACCCTGGACAAGTTCGTCTCTGCCAACGGTATCTGCAGGCTGGACTTCATGAAGGTCGATGTCGAAGGGGACGAACTGAGTGTTTTTCGAGGTGGAGGGCGGCTGCTGTCAGCGTCCGACGCCCCCGCAATTACGTTCGAAATCAACTTAGATTGTCTTTCAGCACGAGGGCTGGTGCCCGATGACGTTCACGCAGCTCTGCGGGACTATGGTTACTCCAGTTTCTACTGCATTCCCTCCCGAGGGAGCATACGGCGGGTGTCGAAGCTTGCGAAGGGCAGCAGCCATGACTATCTAGCGCTCAAAGCAGATCACGTGTCCCGCTTTCGATCAAAGCATTGGGTGACGGCGGATCTGTAGTATCTGGGCGTTAATATCAGCGATGACCTCTATTATGTTTCCACAAACCGGTGTCCAGGCTCGCGCTTCCGGCGGCCCGATCTGCTCTATCCTGTCGCGAGAGGCCATTAGCCTCGGCGACGCGTTCTGCTTCCTGGCCCCGATGCTGCAGTTCGTTAGGTTCGAACTGGTCGGCGAGATGTGTGTGTCCGACCTCTTGATATTGGCTGCTTTCCCGATCGCCATCCTCCGCCACTCGGAGCGCCTTAAGCAGAAACCGGTGCCCACCATTCTGACGCTCGGCCTGTTTTGGCTGGTCGCTCAGATCGTCACTGACCTGCTGCGTAGCTCGGCGCCGATGGACTATCTCCGGGGTTGGAGCAAGATCTCACTACTGCTGGTTAACTTTGCCGTGGTGTGGATTGTTGCCTGCCGCAGCCAGCGCCGCATCGTGCTCTACGGCACAGGACTCGCTATAGGCGCAATCCTGGCGTTTTATGTGAGCCCGTCGGATCAAGCCCTCATCTCTCCTTGGAAGTTTGCTTTGGGCGCGCCGGTCAGCCTGCTGGTAGTGGTGTGGGGGCCGCGTGCAGCCCGGGGCCTGTACTTTGGAGTTCTCCTGCCGCTCACTGCGCTAGCGGTGCTACACGCCTTCGAAGATGTTCGCAGCCTGGCAGTGATTACATTCCTTACTGCCGTTTTTTCCGTCTTCCATACATCGATGGCGGGAGGTCAACAACGGGTCGGCCGCTCGCGAATGGTGCTCCTTGCATTCACCGTAGCTTGCGGCGTATGGGCCTTTACGCAGGTTTATTCGCACTACGCGGAACAAGGGTTATTTGGCGACTATGCCCAGCGCAAGCAGGTATCTCAAGCCAGTGGCGCGGGTGGGCTTCTCCTGGGTGGTCGCAGCGAGATTCTTGCCTCCGGGCAGGCCATTCTCGATTCCCCTCTGCTCGGGCACGGCTCCTGGCCCCGGGACCCCCTCTATGCTGACATTCTGGCGGAAAAGCGAGCTGAACTGGGATATAGAGACCTTGACAATAATACCGGGCGTCGGGACGACCTTATTCCGGCGCATTCCTACATTTTTGGTGCGTGGGTGGAGTCGGGACTTGCCGGTGCAGTCTTTTGGGTGTTTGTGGTGGGATTCACCATTCGCACACTGTTGAAGGTTTCGGGTTGGGAGCCCTTGCTCCCGCTGTTTGCATTCGCGGGCTTCATGCAGTTGTGGGATATTCCATTTTCGCCGCTGGGCGCCCTGACCCGCCTCACCGCACCGTACTATTTGGCGCTTGTGGTCGCCCTGCGAGCTTTTCAGGATGCACAGACTGATCCGGGCGATGGAATCTGATGACCCGCGTGTCTATCGTCACTATTTCTTTCAATCAAGGGCGGTTCCTCGAACGCGCGATTCGGTCTGTGCTGGAGCAGGACTATGACGATATCGAATACATAGTGGTCGACCCGGGCTCGACTGACGGAAGCCGTGACATTATCGAACGGTACAAGCCTCGAATCTCCAAGGTCATTCTGGAACCAGACAAAGGTCCCGCCGACGGTTTGAATAAAGGATTTGCTTCTGCGACGGGCGACATTTTTGGCTATATCAATGCTGACGATGCGTTTCTGCCGGGGGCAATCCGCAAAGCGGTGGCGGCCTTCAACGCAAGACCTCGTGCGGACATCGTCTACGCACATAGTTATATCGTCGACGAGGTCGGCCGGCCCATCCGGCGCTCTCGCTCTGTTCCGTTCAGCTTGCGGCGCTACGCGTATGGCGGGGTTATCGTAATGCAGCAATCCACGTTTTTTCGTCGCCACACTTTTGAGAATGTCGGCGGCTTCAACGAAAAGAATCGAATCTCCTGGGACGGCGAGCTTTTAGTCGATTGTGCCTTGCGCGGCGCCCGGTTCGCTCTCATAGACGATTACTGGTCGCTATTTGCGATTTATCCAGCTTCGATTACGGGTTCGGGAAACAACACGCAGAGGCACAGGAAAGATCATGCCCGAATGTTTCAAGCCATTACGGGAAGGGAATACGATCGAGAAAGCAAGTTCCTATTCTTGATGGCTCGGCTAGAAAAATGGCTCCGGAATCCACTAGTACCGGTGTGCCGGATTATCGATAAGTTTTTCGGAGTTCGACCAGTGTCGTTCAGGTTGCCTTTGCTGTGAACATTCTCAACATCATCAACTCCGTGAACCCTGCCAGTGGCGGCCCCATGGAGGGAGTTAAACAGTTGGGCGCGGCTCTGGTCTCTCAAGGACATCAAGTGGAGGTCGCATCTTTAGACTCTCCGGCCGCGCGGTATTTGGAGCGCTGCCCGTTGCCGGTTTATCCTCTCGGTCCTGCAAGCTTCGGCTATGCCTTCAGCCCTCGGTTGATTCCGTGGCTGCGAGAGAATCGAAGGCGTTACGATGCCCTAGTAGTAAACGGAATCTGGCAATTTCACAGCTTTGCTGTCTGGCGCACCCTGCGCAATTCCAGCACTCCCTACGTGCTGTTTACTCATGGCATGCTCGACCCCTGGTTTAAGAAAAGGTATCCGCTGAAGCATCTAAAAAAGTGGATGTACTGGCCGTGGGCGGAATATCGCGTGCTGCGCGATGCCCAGGCCGTGCTTTTCACTTGCGAGGAAGAGCGCTTGCTAGCCCGGCAGTCATTCTGGCCGTATCGGTGCAATGAAGTCGTGGTGAATTTTGGGACGGCCAGGCCGACCGGCGACCCCCATCGGGAGACGCAAGTCTTCTTAAGCAAGTATCCCGAATTGCGGGATAAAAAGCTTGTGCTTTTCATGGGGCGGATTCACCCGAAGAAAGGTTGTGAGCTACTGATTGAGGCGTTCGCCAAAGTGCTGGCCGAACATTCCGAGTGGCATATGGTGCTTGCGGGCCCAGACCAGGTGGGATGGCAGAGGAATCTCAACGTCCGGGCGGAGCAACTCGGCTTAGCCTCGCAGATTACCTGGACCGGAATGATTGACGGAGCCATGAAGTGGGGAGCGCTGCGCGCGGCGGAGGTTCTAATGTTGCCTTCGCATCAGGAGAATTTTGGCATCGTGGTGGCTGAAGCCTTGGCTGCAGGCACGCCCACGCTGATCTCGAACAAAGTCAACATCTGGCGGGAAATTCAGGATGATGGCGCCGGACTCGTGTCCGAGGACACTTTCCGAGGTGCTTGCTACTTATTGACGACGTATTTGAAGATGCCCGAATCGGCAAAAAAGGCCATGCGCCATGCTGCCCGCGGGTGTTTCGAGCGGAGGTTTGAAATCAAGAAAGCGGCCGAGAGCCTGCACGCAGTCTTGGCTGGTGTCGCGCTAGTGAATTAGCCGGTCGCTCTACCTCTGTGCGGAACCCCGTAGTTTCCACCCCATGAGAATCACAATCGTCCAGGGCGCCAATTTCCCGGTTCCACCTCTACTGGGCGGGGCCGTGGAAAAAAAATGGTTTGCATTAGGAAAAATGTTTGCTGCCAAAGGCCACAGTGTAACCCAGATCTCGCGACGCTATGGGGAGTTGCCGAATGAGGAACTGCGAGATGGCGTCTTGCACAGGAGAGTGGCGGGCTTTGATGCGCCCAAATCACTGGTGCTTCTAAAGGCAGCTGACCTTATTTACTCGCGTCGAGTACGAGAAGTTCTCCCGGATGCGGACATCCTGGTATCCCACACATTTTGGCTCCCAATGTTGTCTGTCGGTTGCAATCGCGGACTCATCTACGCTCATGTAGCGCGATATCCAAAAGGACAACATCGCTTTTATACGCGCGCGGCACGCCTGCAGGCGGTTTCAACGCCGGTGGCAAGAGCAGTGTGCCGACAAGCGCCGAAGCTGGCGGACCGTGTGACTGTCATTCCGAATTTTACGTGGCACTTGCGTCCGTCGGACTCTCCAGGTTCTCGAGAGAAGTACATCCTCTACGTTGGGAGAATACATCCGGAGAAGGGATTGCTATTACTGATGAATGCCTTTAGCCGGTTGGTGAGTTCCGGCATTTCCGGTTGGAAGCTCTTAATCGTCGGGCCCTGGGAATTCAAACATGGAGGGGGCGGCCGCGCCTACTATGAGAAGCTCAGGTATGCGAGTCACGGCAGTGTGGAGTTCACAGGTCCCGTGTTTGACGAGCATCGACTTAATGAATACTACGATAAGGCCGCATTCTTTGTTTATCCCTCGCTCGCCGAGAAGGGAGAAGCGTTTGGACTGTCACCGCTCGAAGCCATGGCGCGGGGATGCCCGGCCCTGGTATCTTCTCTCGACTGCTTCAAGGATTTTATCCAAGCCGATTACGACGGGTGGGTCTTCAATCATCGCGGGCCTGACGCCAAGCGTAATCTTGAATCAAGTATGCGCGAAATAATCTCGAATAGCGCCGTTCGAGAAATCGTGTCGCGCAACGCGCTTGCGACTGCGAATCAGTTCACGATAGACAGGATCGCCAGTCTCTATCTGGAGGACTTCGAAAAGCTTCTGCATAGCAAGGGTACCCTTCCAGCGTTATCGGAGCAGGTTCCGGAATCTATAGAGCTGTCTGGACCCTACGAGCGTTCTTTGCCAGCATCACGGAAGTAATTACCCGACCCTCACATGGATACCACGACGTGTCCGGATCTACCGTTTGGTTTCTCCAATCATTCGGTGCAGGCTCTATCGAAGGTTTACCCCTCCGAAGAGGCATATGAACAGCTTTCGGTGCAGGTGGCCGATAGTTTATCGGCAGTCGAGGCCCTAAGGTCGCTATGGACGAGGTGGACACACAGTCTGAATACGGATCTTGACTATTACCTGGATAATTTGAAGCGCGATCCGACAATACTTCATCCCTACGTGATCACCGTTTCAAAGGGAGGCAATCCGCAGGCTATGCTGGTGGGGCAAGTCAGACAATGTAGAGTTTCGACAGTGGTCGCATCCGTAAATATCTATGGTCCCAAGGCCAGGGTGTTGGAGGTGATCACCGGAGGCAGAATGGGCTGGGAGTCCGCAGCAACTGACAAGCTATTGGTCCTGCAATTGGGCAATGTCCTCCGGGATGCTGTCGTCGACTTACTTTGTCTTCAGCGCTTGCCTCTTCAATCAGAGCTATTTAGCGAACTCCAAAGAACGCCCGGCCTCTTGATGAAGGAGCGAGTTCCGCATATTTTTCATTATTCGGTGGTCCCGTTAACCGCGCCTGAAGGCCAGCGCGCGCGGGCGTTTTCCGGAAAGAATAGAAGAGAGGTGCGCAGAAAAACCCGCATCCTGGAGCGCGCCTTCCCGGGAAAGACTCGATTTCAATGTTTTTCCGATCCCGGCGAGCTGGACGCCGGCCTGCGCGATGCCGCCCTGGTGGATGTCACTACCTGGCAGCATCACATGGGCGACGGCCTGCTCGACAGGCCGCATCCTCGCGAAAACCTTGCATTCTGCGCCCAGCGGGGATGGCTTCGTATGTATGTCATGTACGTCGATGACTTTCCCGTCGCGTTCCTGATCGGCCAACACTACCAGCAGACGTTTTATTGCCAGTACGCCGGCTTTCGTCCTGATTTTGCGCGTTACTCAGTGGGATCATTGCTCACGGCGTGGGCCTTTGAGAATCTGGCCGCCGCCGGCGTCGAGCAAGTGGATTTGGGAGAGGGCGGCCAGGAACACAATCGCCGCCTCGGATGTCACGTTTACGAGGAAGGTACGGTCCACCTCTATTCTCCCACGCTACGTGGCTTGCTGTTAGATGTGTTTTTTGCTGGAACCCAGGCAGTGCGGGTCGGCGGCCGCAGGACTCGGGCTGGACTCCAACTGAATGGAATGGGCAAGATCTGGAAAGGGCTGTTGATCGCGAAATAGGCTGCCGATTACAGGTGTTCACAACAGACACGGGCGATGGCCGACGACAGAGAATTTCTCAGTGAATAATTGCGCAGAGATTGTTTGCCGATGAACGAAGTTGCCTTCAAGTTGCACACGGCCCCTTCGCGCCACGCATCGCCGTGGCCCCTCCGTGAGCGAATAGGACTTCTGTTGTGGAGCTTCGCCTGGCCCGTTTTCTGCGGGTGGACTCCGAAGCCCTTCAGTGCATGGCGTCTGCTGTGGCTTCGAATGTTCGGGTGCAACATAGAGGGACGCCCATTTGTCCACCAACGGGCACGGATACAGGTTCCATGGCGTGTCACGCTCCGCCACCGATCCTGCGTTGGAGACCGAGCCAATCTCTATTCCCTTGGGGAGATTGAGCTTGGTCGCGGTTGCGTGATCGCACAGGAAGCCTATCTCTGCACCGGGACACACGACTTTAGCCACCCGGATACACCTTTGCTTACGGCAAACATAGCGGTTGGAGCCGACGCATTTGTAGGGGCGCGTGCGTTTGTTATGCCGGGTGTTCGCATCGGAGAAGGTGCTGTGGTGGGCGCCTGCTCAGTGGTTACCTGCGACTTACCTGCATGGTCTGTGTCTGTGGGCAATCCCTGCAGGGTCATTCGCACCTCAACAAGCCGCAGTGAGAACAATTCTTTCTCCGCGTTCGGGCCGCAGAGTGGAGTAAGCTAGATTTCAGCACATCAGGCATGGCTCCAAGGATGCTAAGGCTAGTTGAGAACGTCTCGTCCGAATAGGCTTTTTGAAGCCTACACCACATGGGCAGCCACGAGCCTGCGTTGAAACCAATGTGACCTGGTCCTACACGTGAAAATCTCTATTATCATTCTAACGTATAACTCTGAGACATCTATATCAACGACCCTTAGGTCCGTTGCCTGTTTGTCCGATGACATTTTTGTTGTGGATTCCTTCAGTACGGACCATACAGTCAAGATTGCCTCAGCTCATGGAGCCAATGTAGTACAACACGCTTTTGAGCATTACGGAGCTCAGCGCAATTGGGCAATCTCATCACTACCGTTCAGGTACAGGTGGCAACTTCACTTAGATGCTGACGAATGGCTTACGCCGGAGCTCTGCGAGGAGATCCGGACCTTACCCGAAGAGGGGGAATTCGCTGGTTTCTATCTTCCGCGAATGATGTGCTTTCTTGGCAGGACGATTCGTCATGGAGGGCTGGCTCCAACATGGCACATGCGACTGTTTAGAACCGAGCACGGACAATGTGAAGACCGGAGGTATGACCAACATTTCTACATCAGGGCAGGCAGAACGGCCCGACTAAATGGGCACGTCATTGATGACGTGAGGATGTGTCTTAGCGAGTGGACGTCACGTCACAATCGATGGTCTGACGCCGAGGTGCAAGAACAGTGCAGCGGGGACTCGACTGGAAGGATCAAGGGCAGACCATTCGGAACCCCAGTCGAAAGAAAGCGCTTCCTGCGAGACTTATACAATGATTTCCCGTTGTTTCTACGGCCATTTGCTCTCTTCTTCTATCGTTACGTAATTCGTTTCGGCTTCCTAGATGGATCCGAAGGGTTCATCTTTTACCTGCTGCAAACATTCTGGTTCCGTCTACTCATTGATGCCAAACTATTTGAACGAAGAGCGATCCCAAGGATCTCAATCAGGAACAATTGCGAGACCGACGGTCAGGATGTGGATGGCCTTCTCAATCTGAAACGGCACTGATAACTGACGGTCCCGCGAATTGAGTCGCCTCCTAAGAGTAAAGGCGCTTGCACTCGTGAAAGATTAACTGGACGAAGGGGCTCGTCGATGAATGGCAGCATAACTGTGAAGGTGGCGCGCTTAGCGGCAGATCTGGCGATCCACCCGAGGCACATCACACCCTACCTGAGTAACTGTTTCTCGCGTCGTTCGTCATTGGATCTCGAAGTACCCTGGTTTTCATACTCGGCGATTTGCTTGTTGGATCGTTTCGTAAAACCGGCGATGCTCGTGTATGAATATGGCTCCGGCGGCTCAACTCTTTATTTCGCCAAACGTTCTGGACGGGTTGTTTCAATCGAAGACGACAAGGATTGGTACGACCGTATTGTGCGCGTCGTGAACGAACGCCAACTCAGGAACGTCGATATTCGGTTTACCCCTGCAAATCTGAGCTCTGTCGAATTGTTTCGGGCAAGCGGATACCCCGGCGCGCTGCCCAGAGAATTGGCAGACATCATTGTAGTAGACGGTTCGGAGTTGGACGGCGTACGGGTACGCCCGGCTTGCTTTGAGATCGCCGAGACTCGTATCAAGGGGGGAGGACTGATCATTGTTGACGATTCGTGGCGGTATCCACAATTGCGCCGACGCAACCACGCAAAGAAAGTGCAGATTTGTCAGAGTGTCGGTCCAGCCCGGCCTGGTGTGACCTCCACCGATATTTTCTTTTACTGAGTTCAGAACTGCTCGCAAGCGTATTGCGAGTCCAATGATGCCTGCCGAGCGCGGCAATCAGCGTCGGCTATAGCGCTGGCCTGAGTGTACATCCTTGGAGGCGCAGGGACTGTTGCATTGTAATGTTACGGTTCACAGCGTTTACTGCTAGGACTGTCGGAATTCAGGCACTTTCGGATCTATACCTTAAGGTTTTACAATGTGGTGGAGGTCTTCTAATGAAGCTTACAAACCAGAAAATCGTTGTTTGCGGCGCCGGTGGGTTTATCGGCGGCCATCTTGTTCAATTCTTACTCAGTCGTGGGCTCAACGTGACGCGCGCGGTTGATATTAAGCCACTGGATGAGTGGTATCAGAAGTCCAGAGACGTCGAAAACCTTTCACTTGACTTACATGACAAGAACAGCTGTTTCACGGTAGCCGCCGGCATGGAAGTTGTGTTTCAACTTGCCGCCGACATGGGCGGAATGGGCTTCATCGAGAACAACAAGGCACTTTGCATGCTCAGCGTTCTGGCGAACACGCACATGCTGATGGCGGCCCGCGAGTGTGGTGTCGAGCGCTTTTTCTACTCCTCCTCTGCGTGCGTGTATAACGGCGACAAACAAAAGGATGCCCACGTCATTCCACTCAAGGAAGAAGATGCCTATCCAGCGCTTCCGGAAGATGGTTACGGTTGGGAAAAATTGTTCAGCGAGCGCATGTGCCACCACTTCGAAGAAGACTTTGGCCTGCAAACTCGAGTAGCTCGTTATCACAACGTCTATGGACCTTTGGGAACCTATGACGGTGGACGCGAAAAGGCACCGGCGGCAATCTGCCGCAAAGTGATCGAGGCAAAGGCTTCGGGAACGCGAGAGATAGAAATCTGGGGTGACGGAAATCAGACTCGGAGTTTCATGTATATCGATGACTGTCTAACGGGGACGTTGGCCATCCTCCAAAGCGAGGTTCACGAGCCCCTAAACTTGGGCAGTAATGAGTTGGTGACGATCAATCAGTTGGTTGACATTGTCGAAGACATCGCAGGCGTCAAGCTGGGGCGCAGTTACAAGCTAGATGCCCCAAAAGGAGTCAATGGCCGTAACAGTGACAACACGAAAATAAAGCAACATTTCGGCTGGGAGCCCTCTATCCGCCTCCGTGATGGCTTGGAAAAGACTTATCAATGGATTGAACGCCAAATGGTAATGGCAGTCGCAGCATGATCATGCCAGAAGAACCCCGCAACTCGAAGTTTAGACAGATCCTGGGTCTCAACTTTTTCCACGGAACTGCAGCCGAAGCTGCGGATATCATGCAGCAAGGCGGGCTGCTGGTTGTGCCTGCCGCCCCTGCACTCAAGAACCTGCCCCTTGATCGTGAGTACCGAAATGCACTACTGAACGCTGATCTTGCGATAACCGACAGCGGTTTCATGGTCCTGCTGTGGAACTTGCTGCAGGGCGACTCGATAAGACGGTTGTCCGGCCTGGAGTATATGCGGGAATTGGTTAAACGTCCGGATTTCCAACGCCGTGGCGAAGTGTTTTGGATAATGGCAAGCATGGCAGGTGCGGTTAAGAATATCGCCTGGCTGAAAACGCAAGGAATACATCTGGGGCAGCATGACTATTACGTGGCCCCTGCATATAACGACCGAATCGAGGATCGCGAGCTTCTCCGTCAAATTCGCGAACAGCGCCCTAGACACGTAATCGTGACCCTCGGGGGTGGAATACAGGAACGTCTGGGATTCTACCTCAAGAACAACTTGGACTACGCGGTCGCAGTTCACTGCACGGGGGCCGCCATATCTTTTCTCAGTGGCGATCAGGTCCGCATTCCATCGTGGGCGGACAGGTTCTATCTTGGCTGGCTGTTCCGGTGTCTGGCCGAGCCAAAACGTTATGGACCGCGCTACTGGGGCGCACGTCGTTTGGTACCTCTGATGGTCCAGTACCGGGACCGTATGCCGGAACTTCAAGAGCCCGCGTCAAAGCGTCCAGCAGCCTGACAAGCAGTGTGGAGCGGAGTTGTGTGAGCAAAAATACTCGGAGTTTCTCAGGAATGAAAGCTTGCATGGTCGTACTGATTTGCGTGGTCCTCGTTTGTGTCTGTCTTCGAGCGCACGCGCAGTCGGATGGGCAGGACCCGCAAGAAGTCGATCGCGCCGTTGGGACGATCGATGGGTCTGGGTATGCTGAGGTTGATGGGCAACCGCACCAACCAAAATCCGTGGGATCTTCACGCGGTCAGCCTATTCCACCGAGCAACGAGAAGCGGCCCCCGGCAACCTTAGTTTGGGCGGCGCGCTCGGACGCCCTTGCGATGGATAGTGACGACAAGGCCCAGTCATCGGCACTCGGAATTTCTTCTTTTCGCCCGGGAGCACAGCCGGAATCATCAGCCCCCCTGACAATCGTCTGCATTCATTAGAGTCACGATAGCAAAGAATGGCGGTTCGGCCCAAGCCGGGTCACGGCTATGGAAAAGTACACCTGCTCATCCTAGGCCTGGGTTCTCAATGCCATCGTTGAATCTTAGAACCACGCTACCAACGGATTCTTCGCCCGATAGAACGCCGGGGTTTGACTCTCCGTTTGGTCGGTCCCCTGTGGAAGCGGCGAGCACCAGTCCTTTCTCGAAGACGGCCGTTCCGCGCCGCAAAGATCACACAACAACACAAACAGTATGCGCGGAAATGCGGGCGCGGCGTGGTCACGGTTTGTGCTGGCGCACTGGAAGACCCGCCCGAATACCCTGGGGGGAGCCACGGAAATACGTCGAGCGGCGTGACTCGTTACAGCACCTTGCAGGTACGCTTACAGATTTTTCTTCGCGATTGTGTCGATGACACCCAGCAAGAACCCCGATCCTTATCTGTTGCCTGCCTTTCCGCTGGGAAACAGGCTGTTGCGAGCCTCCTGGGGCGTGGTCTATGTCTTGCTCTTGCGTACGTCTCCACGCCCTTTTCATCGCTGGCGAGTATTTCTGCTTCGCTGCTTCGGGGCTAAGCTGGGAAAGAACTGCCATATTTACGGAAGGGCACGCGTCTGGGCGCCATGGAATCTGATCTGTAACGACCGACGATCGGGGACGAGGCGATCGTCTACAACCCGGAACCCATTGTGCTGGGCAATCACGCGATTGTTTCTCAGCAGGCTTATCTCTGCGGGGCCACTTTCGACTATGAGGATCCAGCATTTCCCCTCGTAGCATTCCCCATTTCGGTTCTACGAATTCATGATCGTGCTGAAGGCGAAGGAGTTGGGGAAGTCGACGGCATTCGTCCGGACGAATGAGATAGAGGCATGCGGAAAGTTGGCTTAAGTCCCACTGTTCCTACGGATCTGCATGGAATCCTAGCTCTAGTGAGTCATAGCAAAGCACCGGTGCGGCTGAGAGAAGAACGAAACATCTTATGGCGTTAAGGAGAGCTCTACGGCAGGCGGCAAAAGACGCACTGCACGGCGTTTTTGAGTGTGGCCAGAGATTTGGCGTTGACATCCTTCCCCGCCACTACTATTCGAGCATTCCTGACCTCAGAGCATTAAAGGCCAGCGATTTCTGGAGATCTCCCCGTACGATGGTTGGCGTTGCCGGCAGCGCCATCGATAGTCAGGTGGCATTCGCGGAAGCTTGCTGCAATGATTCGCTGCGGAACTATCTTCAACGAACCAATGTCCACGGCGATGCATGCCACGTTAACGGAGCAGTCGGGTACGGAAGGATCGAGGCAGATTTCTTGTTTGCGTTTTTCTGTACTCGGAGGCCGAAACGGATCGTGCAGATCGGCGCCGGAGTATCCACGGCAGTAATTCTGCATGCGGCACGGGAATTCGACCTAAAGACTAGCATCCTATGCATCGATCCCTATCCTACTCGTAACCTGAAACAGCTGGCGCTGGAAAATAAGATCGAGTTGATCGTGTCAGGGGCACAACAGGTGGAACTGGAGAGAATCTTGACTTTGTCAGCAGGGGACCTTCTGTTTGTCGATTCCACTCACACAACGAGGCCAGACAGCGAAGTGAATCGGCTAATCCTTGAAATCTTGCCTCGTCTGAACCAGGGCTGCTTTGTACACTTTCATGACATCTTTTTCCCATACGATTATCAAACGTCAATTTTATCGGAACTTTGTTTCAGCGGCGAAAGCAGCCTCCTGCACGCATTTCTCACTTGCAACTCACGCTACCAAATTGCGGTTTCGCTGAGCATGCTCCACCACGCAGCGCCGGAGCGGCTGCAGAGAATCCTTCCCAACTATAGACCGGCCCCTATGAGTTACGGCCTGTATCGCTCGGTAAAACTGGTTGGACACTTCCCCAGTTCAACCTATTTGGAAGTCGTTAACTGAGACGCTCAGTTACTGATCCTAGCCGCCATCGCATCAAATTAGCTAAGAGACTGTGCGTGCACTGTTGGATCCACTTGCACCTGTCGAATCTACCTTTATTGACGAATGCAGGGGAGGAGTTTGGATTATGAAACTTACAACTGAACAAATCGTGGTGTGCGGAGCCGGCGGGTTCATCGGCGGTCATCTGGTTCAATTTCTTCTCAACCATGGACTCAACGTAGTCCGCGCCGTGGATATCAAGCCACCGGATCAGTGGTACCAGAAATCCAGCGATCGAAAACCTTCCGCTCGATTTGCATGACAAAGACAGCTGTTTCACGACAGCCGCCGGCATGCAGGTTGTGTTTCAACTTGCCGCCGACATGGGTGGGATGGGCTTCATTGAGAACAACAAGGCACTTTGCATGCTCAGTGTTCTGGCAAACACACACATGCTCATGGCCGCCCGGGAGTTTGGCGTGGAGCGCTTTTTCTACTCTTCCTCTGCGTGCGTGTACAACGGTGACAAACAAAAGCACGCCCACGTGATTCCGCTCAAGGAAGAAGACGCTTATCCAGCGCTTCCTGAAGATGGCTACGGTTGGGAAAAGTTGTTCAGCGAGCGGATGTGCCGCCACTTCGAAGAGGACTTCGGGTTGGAGACACGGGTGGCCCGCTATCACAATGTCTATGGACCATAAGGAACTTATGACGGCGGACGCGAAAAGGCGCCGGCCGCGATTTGCCGTAAGGTGATCGAGGCGAAGACCTCCGGCACTCAGGAAATAGAAATCTGGAGCGACGGAAACCAGACTCGCAGTTTCATGTATATCGATGATTGTCTAACGGGAACGCTGGCCATCCTCGAAGGCGAGGTTCACGAACCCCTAAACCTGGGCAGTAGTGAATTGGTGACGATCAATCAGCTGGTCGACATTGTCGAAGACATCGCAGGTGTCAAGCTGAAGCGCACTTACAAGCTAGATGCTCCAAAAGGAGTCAATGGACGTAACAGCGACAACACAAAAATCAATCAACATTTCGGCTGGGAACCCTCGGTCCGTCTCCGCGATGGTTTGGAGAAGACTTATCAATGGATTGAGCGTGAGATGGTAATGGTAGTTGCGGCATAACCATGCCAGAAGAATCTCGCAACTCGAAGTTTAGGCAATCCTGGGCCTCAATTTCTTCCACGGAAGTGCAGCCGAGGCTGCGGATATCATGCAGCAAGGTGGTTTGCTGGTTGTTCCTGCTGCCCCCGCACTCAAGAACCTGCCTTTCGATCGTGAGTACCGAAATGCACTATTGAACTCTGATCTTGCGATCACCGATAGCGGTTTCATGCTATTGTTGTGGAACTTTCTGCACCGCGACTCGATAAGACGTTTGTCCGGGCTGGAGTATATGCGTGAGTTGATTAAACGTGCGGGTTTCCGGCGTCGCGGCGAAGTGTTTTGGGTAATGGCAAGCATCGAAGGTGCGGTTAGCAGTATCGCTTGGCTAGAAACGCAAGGAATACATCTGGGGGAGGATGACTATTACGTGGCCCCTGCATATAACTTCCGAATCGAGGATCGGGAGATTCTCGGTCAAAGTCGCGAACAGCGCCCTAAACACGTGATCGTGACACTCGGGGGTGGGATACAGGAACGTCTCGGATTTTATCTCAAGAGCAACCTGGACTATGCGGTCGCGGTTCACTGCACCGGGGCCGCCATATCTTTTGTCAGCGGCGATCAGGCCCACATTCCACCGTGGGCGGATAGGTTCTATCTTGGCTGGTTATTCCGGTGCGGGGCAGAGCCAAGACGTTATGGACCACGTTACTGGAGTGCACGCCATTTGGTACCTCTCATGGTCCGGCACCGGGACCGTATGCCGGAGCTTCATGCGTCCGCGTCAAACCGCCCAGCTGCCTGACAAACGGTCTAGAGCGGACCAAGATCGACCGGTCGTCTGAGCAAAAACACTGGACGTTTTTCAGCCATGAAAACTTGCGTAGTCATACTGACTTACATAGTCCTCGTTGGTGTCTGTCTTCGAGCTCGCGCGCAGTCGGATGGACAGGACCCAAATGAAGGCGAACGTGCCGTCGATGCGATCGATGCCTCTGTCCATGTGGAGGTTGATGGGCACCCCCACCAACCAGGGTCCGCGGAATCTTCTCGCGGGCAGCTTATTCGACTGGGCAACGGGAAACAGCCCCCGGCAACCACATTTTGGGCGTCGCCCTCGAACCCCGCTGCGATGGGTGGTTATGACAAGGCCCAGTCATCGGCGCTCGGAAGGTTTGCGTTTCTCCCGGGAACACAGCCGGGAGTGCCAGCCCCATGGCAATCACCTGCACTCATTAAGGTCACTATTACAAAGAGTGACGGTTCGAGCCAAGCCGGGTCACGGCTATGGAAAAGTACACCTGCTCATCCTAGGCCTGGGTTCTCAATGCCATCGTTGAATCTTAGAACCACGCTACCAATGGATTCTTCGTTCGATAGAACGCCGGGGTTTGACTCTCCGTTTGGTCGGTCCCCTGTGGAAGCGGCGAGTACCAGTCCTTTCTCGAAGACAGCCGTTCCGCGCCGCAAAGATCACACAACCGCGCAGCAACACAAACAGTATGCGCGGAAACGCATAACAGGCGGGACGGCTCGTGAGCTCGACGCTCCGGCGGCTTCGCAGCACTAGCCAAGGCGCCAGGAGCATTTCACAGTTATGGGGTCGCGGACGGCTCGGGCTGCGCTCCACTTGTCCTCCAACGTGTGAGTCGTGCGGAGCGCCCCTGATCGGACAGAGCTATGCTGAAAGGAATGGTTCGATCTGTTGTTCGCTTGATCGGTTACGAGATAGTGTCTCTCGAGCGTGCGCATGCTGACCGACGGTGCGTGGCCACCCTCCTGGGGGAAGAACGAGTAAATCTGGTCGTAGACGTAGGAGCTAATCTTGGCCAGTTCGCGCTGTGGATTCGCGAGGTTGGATACCGGGGGCGCATCCTGTCGTTCGAGCCTCTCGCTCTGGCGCATCAATCCCTGAACTGCGTGGCGAGACGCGATGCGCTCTGGACCGTAGCCCCTCGGATGGCGCTGGGAAACGCATCTGGCGACGTCGACATTCACGTGAGCAGGAATGGCGTGTCGAGTTCCATTCTTCCAATGCTCACCGCTCACCAACGAGCTGCGCCTGATTCTGCTTATGTCCAGACCGAAACCATTGCGCTAAATCCGCTGGATGAAGTCTGCCCGCTCGTGCCCGAGGACCGGCTGCTGCTGAAAGTTGACGTACAAGGATATGAAAAAAACGTTCTCGATGGCGCCAGCCGCGTCTTGAAGCATTGCCGTGCGATTATCGTCGAAATGTCGCTCGTGCCTCTATATGATGGCCAATCGCTGGCGCTAGAACTGTGGGAATACCTGATGAGCCTTGGCTTTCACGCCTGCTACTTCACCCCGGGATTCCGAGATCCACGATCGGGACGGATGCTGCAGATGGACGGCGTGTTTGTGCGGCGATAAGCATTCCTGACGGGCTGTATCAAAGTCTTTCCAACAATCATGCCTATGATCGTTGATCGTCCGGTTTCAACTGGAGCACCGGGAAAGCGAAAGAAACGCAAGATTGGTCTTGTTGTTGTGTTCCTTCTCGCGGCTGCGCTGGGAGTGTCGGAACTGTTCTGCAGGTTTGTCGTCGGCCTGGGCGACCCACCTCTGTACCAGGCAGATGCCACGATGGAGTATCTGCTGCAGCCTTCGCGGACTTACCACCGCTTTCATCATCGATTTGCCGTAAACCGATACGGTATGCGGGCTGACGATTTTCAGCCCCAGAAATCTAACCCTAACGAGCTGCGAATTCTGGTTATCGGCGACAGCGTTGTATACGGGGGCGTCAGGATTGATCAAGATGATGTTGATACCGAAATTCTGAAGCGCAACCTACAGAAGCAACTTGGACGTCCGGTGGTTGTAGGAAATGGTTCTGCTAAGAGTTGGGGGCCGCCGAATGAACTAGCGTATCTGAAGAGATACGGCACGCTAGACGCCGACGTGGTCATTCTCGAACTCTCCTCCCACGATTACGCTGACTCGCCTACTTTTGTCCGCGTCGTGGGGATCTCAGCGGAGTATCCAGACAAAAAGCCCCAACTGGCGCTGGTCGACCTACTCGAAACATATGTCCTGCCGAGCCTCTTCCGTTGGGGAGCTACCCCCGCGGGCATCGACAAGACCCTCATCAACACGGAGCAATCCGAACACGACGTTGCGGAATGTCGCAATGCGGAGCGCGATTTCTTCAGGTTCGCGCGTGAGCATCATGCCAAGGTCGCTCTGCTGCAACACCTTTCAGTCCCCGAGCTGAGCGAAGAATACCAGGTCGGCTACTTCGCAAACCAAAAAGTGGCCAAGGAAGAAGACGTCCCTTATGTCGACGACGCAGACGAACTCCGGACTACTTTGAGCTCCGGTCACAGCCCGTTCTATAGGAACGATCCACTACACCCGAACCGGCTCGGACAGGAAATTCTTGCCCATACTCTGCAGCGGGCCGTCGACCTTGCGCTCAAGGCCAAGTAAAGTGGCATCAGTGCCGCATCGGAATGTGTTGGCAATGATATTTTGGCCCAGATGGCATAGCCCGCCGGCTGCCAGTCCGATTGCTCTGGGGCGTCGCCAGTCTTTGAAACATGCGACAGCGCTGGCGACCCTCGTTTTGCTAACATTACTTGAGTTTGCGGCTATGCTTGTTGCGCAACAAAGTAACTCCGGCCCGCCCCGACCCGGTTCAGTCGCAGGTTTTGTCAGCGCCGCCCAGTTTTCTGGTTCGGACTGGCTAGCTAGAGTTAATGCAGCTTCCGGAACTCTGGTTAATGGTGGCACGATTGAAGTGCCGGATTCCATTGCAGGCAGAGCAACGACAATTGGCACCATTGCAAGCAACATAACCCTGGAGTTCACTGGCAGTGGCACATTCGGGTTTTGCCAGATCAATGTCGGACAGTTCAGCAAGATTTACAACAACGACGCTCTCTTGCAGATCAAGGGATCCAATTGCATCGGAATCAATCAGCCCAATGGCGCGCCTCTGCAGACAACTGACAAATTCATACTCGATGGCCTTCGCGTAGACTGCAATGAGCAACCGAACTCGACCGGAGTATTCGTCGGCGGGGATCACGCGCAGGCTTCGGTGCGCAACCTGACGGTGGTGAACTGTACCACCGCCGGGCTGAGATTGGATGGAGCACAGTTCGGGGAGTACGCGAATGTTTCCCTGTACAACAATTTTGTAGGTCTAAAGATCTACAGCACCCCTGCTGGGGGCGGCGGCAATGCGAACACATTTTACGGGCTGAAGGTGGTTGGCAGCACGGTGGGCGTACTAATCGTGGCCAATTCCGTGTTGGGCATGGGGGCAGACTACTTCGTCAATCCAAGCTTGCTCGAGAATTCAACGGCTGCGATGGCGGTGTTCGGAAACACATGGCCTACAGACGTGCATTGGTACGGGGGAGCACCGGAACATACGGCAGAGAAGAAAGCGCAGGCCACAGTCACAATCGATGGCCGAGTGGTGAAGCAAGCCTCGATCTACGCAAACTTTGCCAAGGTCACTCTCAATGAGGTCGCGATTGCGGAGGCCAGCGTCAGTCCCTTCGTACGAGCCGAGAACTCTTCGCTCATCACTCTTAATAACGTCTTTGGCTACGGCAATCCTAGTGGACTCCTGGTCAGCGCTGATGCAACCAGCACGACGGCCCTGGAGGGGAGCCTGAGCGCAACTGGAATGATTGAAAATGTGGTGAGCTACCCCCCGATATTGCGTGGTGGCTACGTGCGGATGTTTGGAGTACCGATCAGCTCCCCCAATCCGCTTGTTCCAAACGCATACTCAAAGAATTCGGCAACCCCACCGATTGCCGATACCATGGGCGCGAGATCCTCCGCCACTGCGACCGACGCTTGGTTGGGTCCCGTCACGACCGTTGTTCATACCACCGAGCCTGGCAACCAGGAATACAATCGGGCTAACTTCGGCAACGTCATCTCTACCCCGACCTCCCACAAGAGTAATATTCTGGTAAGTATTCTGCTGAAGGCATCCGTCAACTGTAACTATGTTTTGGAAGCCTATGCGGACGGCTACACGGCCACTAATGTGCGTTTAACGGCGGGCCGCTGGACCCGGGCTGTTATCCTCAAGCCGAACGCCGCGGCGGGGACCAGCTTCACCTTGATGGGATGGCCGAATGATTCGAGTGGGCCGACCGTCAGCTTCGGCAGACTCGAAGTTCTGACAGAACCAGTAGGCTCTTGGGAGTCAGAGGGTTATGCGGGAATGGTTCTGACCACAGGAGCGGTCAATCCGAATGGCACCCACTAGTGAGGCGGTTGGAACCGCCGCACATCAGACACCGACAGACGAACTCGAGGTAAGGGTTTGAAGGTGGCTTTTGTATCGGTCTGGGATCCGAGAGATCCGCTCAGCTGGTCGGGGATTCCAAGCGCGATTTTTACGCACTTGGTCCGCGCCGGCGCCGACGTGGAGGTAATCGCTCCGCTGAGCCGCAGTTCTCGTTACCTCTTTTTGCCTGTCTGGGCGGCCAGCAAAATCGCCGGAAAGACTTATCACGTGGACAGGGAACCGCTGCTGATTGCTTCCTACGGCCGAGAAATCCAACGGCGAATGCGTGGTTCTCGCTTCGATGCCATTTTCTCAATCGGAACTATTCCCGTCTCTCGTCTTGACCGGTCCGAGCCGGTTACCTATTGGACAGACGCTGTCTGGGACGCAATGACGGACTACTACTATTGCAACGTATCGGGGAGCTTCGAAGCCAAGGCGCGGCGACACGAGCAACAGGCAATGGAGAGAGCTGCGCACGCCGTTTACTCCTCGGAGTGGGCCGTGGATAGCGTCCGCAAGCATTATCAAATCGACGGGGACAAGTTGGCGGTCATTCCGTTCGGCCCGAACTTGGAGATTCGGCACGACCGCGCTGCAGTTGAATCAGCGATCTCCGCGCGCCGCGGCGGTTCCTGTACGCTGCTCTTCCTCGGAGTGGACTGGCAGCGCAAAGGCGGCGACATTGCGGTTGAAACCGCCCGGCTGCTGAATCGTCAAGGACTCAAGACTCAACTCGTCGTCGCCGGCTGCAAGGTTCCCGGGGAAAAGCCTGAATTTGTTACCGAGCTTGGATTCATCAGCAAGCGCACACCGGAGGGGCAGGCTCGTCTGGCTCAGTTGCTGCGAAATTCTCACTTCTTGATTTTTCCAACCCGAGCCGAATGTTCTGCGATTGTCCTCAGTGAGGCTTGCGCCTTCGGACTCCCCATCATTACGACCGATACCGGCGGTATTCCTACTTATGTGCATCAAAACGGAAACGGAGTTAGGCTTCCACTCTTGGCTGGTGCTGAGACTTATGCCGAAGCCATTTACCGCCTTTTCCACGACCGCGCGGCGTATGAAGCCATGGCTCTTGCGGCTTGGGAGGAGTACACGCGAAGACTCAACTGGGGGTCCTCGGTGGGCGCTCTGCTCTCGTTGCTCCGGCAGGGGTGACCCAGGACGACGGACCAAGGATTCATTTGCGAACAAATCCAACGAGGCGAGGTTGAATCAGTTGCCGAGGTCAAAGAATATGACTCAGTACGACTCATGCTTCTATCAGACACATTCGAGAGGCTCTTCCTCGTCCGCCGCAAAAGTTGTGCCGCATCTTGTGTCTCTACTGAAGCCGCGCAGCGTGGTGGACGTTGGGTGTGGGATCGGGACCTGGCTGGCCGAGTTCTTGCAGCAAGGAGTAGCTCGAGTTCTGGGAGTCGACGGCGCATACGTCGACAAGAGGCAGCTGAGAATTCCGGTCAACACATTTGTGGACTGGGATCTCGAGGCGCCTCTAGCGTTGGAACAAAGATTCGACTTGGCGATCTCCATGGAGGTAGCTGAGCACCTTTCTCCTGGGCGCGCGGCCTCTTTTGTCAGCGATTTGACTCGTCTTGCACCCGTTGTTGTTTTTTCGGCGGCGATTCCGTTCCAGGGCGGGACAAA
>Ga0182018_10001431_pt1 | contig 27187 bp, 24 predicted proteins | sample 812P2MmetaG_FD_120490 | JGI IMG/M metagenome (GOLD analysis project Ga0182018, IMG submission 120490) | Permafrost microbial communities from Stordalen Mire, Sweden - 812P2M metaG | ecosystem: Environmental > Terrestrial > Soil > Wetlands > Permafrost | place: Sweden: Stordalen | collected...
CCGGTCACACAGCTCGCTCGGAAAGCGGTCTCCGGCCGAGTTCGAGAGAATGTATCATCAGGCCGCTAAGAGCCAACCCGCGCAAGCCGAACTAAGTGTTCCATAAGCGGGGAGCACTACAGCAGTCGACTCCACGAGCAAGTTTGCATATATCGTAAACAATGGCTCGAACAACGTTTCCGCCTATACCATTACGGCCAGCGGCGCACTGAGGAAAGTCAAGGGATCGCCGTTTGCTACAGGCACGTACCCCGCAGGCATGTCCGTGTGCCGCGTTGTGGCCGGCAAATGCATCCCGCCGCCATTGTAACTTACGCAGCTTAAAGCCAAGCACTTGCGGTGCTTGCAAAAGAGCATTTGTATGACAACAATCTCACCTACGCATTACGCTCTAAGCGTTTGCGCTGCCGCTGCGATACTCTCGGGCTGCGGCGGCGGCTCGACATCGCCCTCGTATCACCCCCCCGGCACGAGCCAAAGCACTCGGGCTCAAAGCGTTTCTTCGGCAGTTGCTCTGCACGACGCATCGTGCCAGGGTCAGCGCAGCTTCCAATATATCGGCCACCGCGAACAGCACTTCAGGGTGCCGAAATGTGCGAGGAGCATCTACGTAGACGCTATGGGGGCGGCGGGCGGTGGATGCTGCCAGCGCGTCGGCGGAAGCGGCGGTGAGGTGAGCGCAACTATCCCGGTCACGCGGGGCGAGAAGTTGATGATCACTGTCGGTGGCACGGGCGAGGGCCGGCGGGGGTGGCATGGTGGGTTCAACGGTGGTGGTGCGGGCGCCCAGCTGCACGAACCTGGTGGTGGTGGCGGTGGCGCGAGCGATGTCCGCCAGGGCGGCAACACATTGGCGGATCGCGTCGTGGTGGCGGGTGGAGGCGGAGGCGAGGGCGGTGGATGCTGCAGCGCCGGCGGCGGGACCGGCGGTGGCCTGCCTGATGGCGGCAGGGGAGGGACCACATATTGCGCGGTTTCTGTTCCCGTCGGCGGTGGCGGCGGCACACAGTCCGCAGGAGGCACGGGAGGAGCAGGAAGTAACGGCGGCTCGCTGGGCGACGGCGGCGTCGGCGTCGGCGAATGCAGGTTTCAACGTTATGGTCATACCTGGTCTATCAGCAGTGGTGGTGGCGGCGGCTACTATGGTGGCGGCGGTGGCGGTAGCGGCGGCGCTGGGGGCGGCGGGTCGGGTTACGCGGAGCCATCTGCGACCAACGTGTCCTCGCAAAACGGTGTCAATAGCGGTAACGGATCGGTACGCATCTGTTGGGGATACAGCAACGGAGAGTGCGGGTCGCGGTAGGCGCAGTAATCGGTTAGCGTAACGGTTAGTACGCTGGAACAACGGCTTCGTAAATCGCGAGGTCATTCCGCACCGCGGCCATTGCCCATCCCGCCAAGATCGGCGTGGAGACGGTTGTTAACGCGGTCTTGTGTGGGGAGTAAAATGGGGAGAAAGCAGCGTAGCAGTCCGAAAAGCCTGATATAGCAAGCTTTTGCCCCAGAATCACTTCGCATGTAAGGGGTCTGGGGTTCGAGTCCCCACATCTCCGCCATCGAAAACGCCCGATTCCTTAACGGATTTCGCCGTAAGTTGGTCTTGCGTAGCTGCGTTCCAGCGGCCGAGGCTACGGATCAATCTGACTACTTGCACGATATGTAAGGGGTCTGGGGTTCGAGTCCCCGATCTCCACAAACAAAAAGCCCAAAAAAATCAATCTTTTAGTTTTTGCTCACGCCATCGGCCCTAAGGACAGCACTACCGTCTACAACCTACCTTACAGCCTATTTTGCGCCAGGCATGAGGTTACACGACGGGCGAAGATCGGCTCTGGCTCGAAGGTCCCCTCGATATGAAGGTGGAGCTCCGCCTTGGGCAAGCTGATGACGACCAACGCAATAACTGCAGAGTTCGGTGTGGCGGCGCTCGCGGCAGCCGGTGCACCTGCAAACGCCGCGAAGGACGAGACGAAACGGCCGCGTTGCATGATTCTTCCTTGGGGTAGGCCGGCGTTGTGCGACCCTTAGTTTACGCCCCTCCGCAGTCGTGCTCGCTATTGATGCCCGAGTAGGATGCGTGCTGACGGTAGTCGTAAACGCTGAACTTCCATCCGCGGAGGTCGGTCTTCGGGTCGCAAGCCTCATCCGCCTCAGGTCCGCCGAGAAAGCAGATCCGAACGCGCTCGCCAATGCGCTCGGCCATCATAATGCTGTTGCGCGGCTCTCCCTGATAATGCACGACTTCTGCCCATTGAATGCCGTTCTTGAGGCCAAGTTTTGTGTTGAACGTGACGGCGACACCGCTCTGGATGAAGTCTTGACGCGTAAAATGCTCTTTCGCCGGGTCGAGTCCATCAAGACGCGGCGCCACCAACCGTACGGTCGTGTTCACGCACGGTCCCGAGTAGGGTGGAGCTTGCGTTTGCACCGCCAACGGCAGAGACGATGTGACCATTAATAACGCTGCGAAAAGCGCCGTCCGCATAGCTGCCTCCTAGCCTCCGAAGTCCTCAAAGATTTCAGTGACCCGCCCTTCGTCAATCGTGAACTCTAGCGAAGTCGGCTCGCCTAGCCGACTTCTCAAGTAAACGTAACGCTGCAGGCCGCACCCATTGACGATCTTCGGCGCGCCGAGCAAGTTTACGACCGTCTTCGCACTGGTGCCGAGTTTGATTCCCGACGCGGTCTGCAATTTGCTAAGATCGTGCCGCGGAACCCCTGGCGGTGGGGGCCCGCTTACTCGCAACGTAAATGTCCCATCGGAGTCCGTATTGGGGTAGTGCAGCGCCAGGCGGCTCTTTGGATCGTAGAAGTACCCGCGAGTCGTCGCGGTGACGTGATCTTGAACCACACCGTCCGAACCACGCCTGACCAACGGGGGCGGGTGCGCATCGGTCCAGAGCGTCTCATTGAACGCGGCGCATCGCCCGGCGTCGAACCAGCGAGCGATTAGATCTGTCCTATTTTCGGCAACCGTAAACGGCGAACGCGGCAGCGCCGTGAGCTCCCCGGTCGAGGCGTCGATCCGGTATGCGGAGATCGTGCGTGCTGCGACGCGGCTGTCGTCGTCGAACACGTACGCGTACTTGCCTGTTGGATCGATCGTAACGCCGTAAAGGTTGGAGCCGGCGTGAACGGCGACCTTTCCGCCTCCTACCGCTTTCAATGTCCCGGTTGGGTCGATCTTGTAAGCGTAGACGTCAGTGCCGATGACCGCGTACGCAAACGGACTCGTAGGACCAGTGGCAAATCCGGTTGGGCCCTGATCGCCTGGTTTACTCAACCTCAAGTGAGCGCGAATCGCCAGCGCGCCGGTTCTGGCGTCGATTGCGTAGACGTAGAGGCAGCAGGAGCCAGTCACATAGAGGAACTTGCCGTTCGGTTCGACAGTCGCACTCGCGAACGAACCCATATCGTTGCTATTCTGGCCTGCATCCAGCGGTAAGCCTATGAGTCTGAGCGCTCCGCGGTCATCGATCGAATAAGCGGAAATGGTGTTGTCGAAATAATTGAGGACGTAGGCGGAACGGCTTGAGGGTTCGACTGCAATGGCAGAGGTGCCGAAGCCCGAGCGTCCGGCGGCAAAAGGCGACCCTGGCACACGTACCAATGCCCCGCTGACCGGGTGAATCGAGAGCGCGGTAACGCCCGCGTCGGAAGTTACATACGCGTATTTGCCCAGAGGGTCGACGACAATCCCATTGGGACCAGAAGCACTGTAGTCTACCGCGAAGGGCGAGCCCGCCAGCGGCGCCAACGCACCCGTCGTCGGGTTAATTTTGTAGGCCGAAATACTGTTAGAGCCTTTGTTGATCACGTACGCAAAGCGGCCTCCCGGAGCGAGCGCCTCAGCCGTTGGGTCTTTTCCGGTCGCGAACGGTGAACCCGGCGCGGGTGTAAGCGCGCCGGTTGCCGGATCGACTTTATAGACGGAGACGCTATTCGAGCGGCGGATGTCGCCGGCTATTGTGAAATACGGGACAATGAGCACGAACGGCGCGTCACGCGCAATCGGCGTGGCACCTCCATTACCGTTGAAGCCGGCCAGTACGATCGCGATGGCGCCCAGCGTTGCCGGGAGATTCCTCATGTCAGATTCTCTCCCTGACAAGAACCGCGGGTGAGATATTAGCTCCTTGAGGATCCGCCGCGCGAAACCTGCACTACGACGGCCTTGCGCTTGTCTCGGCTCGAGAGAAAGATTGCGATTATCGTATACGGGCCCGGCTCCGTAATCTTGTAACCGGGGCTAAAGCACTACGACGTACAAGGCGTGCGCCCGACCTTCTTTGAATGCCTCGCCATGGCGCTGAGAGTACCGCTTCCTAGCGGGACGGTGACCCTCCTCTTCACTGACATCGAGGGCAGCACGCAGCATTGGGAAGAGCAGAGTGCCGCGATGTCCGATGCGTTGCGCCGGCACGACGAACTGCTTCGAGCTGCGATAGAAGCGCACGGCGGTTACGTCTTCAAGACGACGGGCGATGGGTTCTGCGCCGCATTTCCGCGGGCCTCGGATGCAGTAGCCGCGGCTATCGACGCTCAGCGCGCACTTGCGACCCAAGACTGGGGCACCGTCGGCGGCGTCGCGGTGCGGATGGCGCTGCATAGTGGGGCAACCGAAGAGCGTGACGGCGACTACTTTGGGCCGGCGGTGAACCGCGTCGCACGGATCCTGGCCATCGTGCACGGCGGGCAGATCATCGTCTCCGAAACAACTGCGCTGCTCTTGCGCGGCGTGATGCCCGACCAGACGGATTTGCGCGATCTCGGCGAGCATCGCCTAAAAGATCTCGCTAAACCAGAGCACGTCTGGCAGCTCGTCGCGCCGGACCTGCCCGACACGTCGCGGCCGCTTGCGTCGCTAGCATCGCTACCCAACAACCTGCCGCGTCAAGTCACACCGCTCATCGGCCGCGACGACGTGCTGGCCGAAATCGAGCCGCTCGTGCTCGAACATCCGCTGGTAACGCTAGTCGGAACCGGCGGCGTGGGCAAGACCCGTTTGGCATTACAAGCCGGCGCGGACCTGCTCGACAGTTCGAGTGACGGCGTGTGGTTCGTCGAGCTTGCGCCGCTGAGGGATGCAGCACCCGTCGTCAACATTATCGCATCAACGTTTGATCTGCGCGAAGAGGAAAATCGCTCGCTTCTCGACGTGCTGACGCAGTATCTGCACTCGCGCCGGCTGCTATTGATCTTGGACAACTGCGAACACCTCATCGAGGAGGTGGCACGCGTCGCCGATGCGATCCTGCGCTGCGCCCCGCACGTGCGAATAGTGGCGACGAGCCGTGAGCCGCTGCGCATCGCCGCCGAGCACGTCTACCGCGTACCGTCGCTGACCCTCCCCTCCGGCGATTCGCTGACGTCTGAAGAAGCGCCGCACTACGGTGCAATCGCCCTTTTTGTAGAACGGGCGCGCGCGGCAGATACGAAGTTCGCGTTGACCGACGAGAGTGCACCGGTTGTGGGCGAGATCTGCCGCCGTTTGGATGGTATTGCGCTGGCGATCGAGCTCGCGGCGGCGCGTGTGAAGGTGATGGCTCCTCGGCAACTAGCGCAGAAACTCGACGAGCGCTTTAGGGTACTGACTGGTGGCAGCCGCACGGCCATGCCGCGTCAGCAGACGATGCGCGCTCTCATCGAGTGGAGCTACGATTTGCTGTCGGTCCAAGAGCAGCGGCTCTTTCGCCGCCTGGCGATCTTCGTCGGCGGCTGGACGCTCGAAGCGGCCCAGGCAGTCTGCATCGACGAAACGCTCGATGCCCTCGACGCGGATGACCTGCTCTCGTCGCTGGTCGAAAAGTCGCTAGTCGTCGCCGACGTCGAGCGACGCAGCACGCGTTACCGGTTCCTCGAATCGACGCGCGCCTTTGCGCTGGAGAAGCTTGAGCCAAACGGGGAGAGTGAGACGTTGGAACGCCGGCATGCGCAGTGGGCCGCAGATTTCGCCGATCGCGCGCGCGAAGCGTGGTGGTGCGCACCGACGTCTCGGTGGCTGTACGAGTTCGCGCCCGAGCTGGAGAACGCGCGCTCGGCAATCGGGTGGGCGCTTGCGCACGACGAAGTAATTCTGGCAGCGCGCAGCGTCGTCGGTTTCTCCGGCCTTTATCGAAGACTCGAGCACGGGCCTCAATTCAGAAGCTGGCTTGAACCGGTGCTTGAGCGGCTCGACGCCACCGCAGAGCCTGCGCTTGCAGCGGGGGCGTGGGAGGCGCTATCGTCCGTAACGGTTGGATCGCGCAAAATGGAGGCGGCCCGCCGTGCGGTTGAGTTGGGCGAGCAGTGTAACGACGCGGCGACCACAACGCTGAGTCTCACCAGCCTGGCGTTCGGCCTCGTGCAAGCTGGCCGTGCTGAAGAGGCGCAAGACATCATCGATCGAGCAGTGCAGCGTTCGACTGAGAGCGGTCTAACTCGCTGTTCATTCTTTGCGGACGCCGTGAACGTCAAGGCATTCGTCGCAAGGAATTGCGGCCGATTTGACGAGGCCCGGCATTTATTCCCGAAGGCACTCTCGCTCGCGGTGGCGTTAGAATACGAAGACCAGGCGACTTGGGTCCGCTTGAATATGGCCGAGCTCGAGTTCCAGATGGGAAATGCTGCGCACGCGTTCGAGCTCGTGCGGGCGATCGACACCAGTGGGCGGCCAGCGAGTCGCTACGTGATGCTGGCGCTTCTAAACGGAGCAGCGTACCAAATCGCGCTCGGCGGCCTGGAAGGAGCGCGCAACGACGCTCGTGAGGCGCTTCGGCTCTCGCGTGGCACGGCCGCTCAGCGTACCGCGATTGCTATCCAACACCTGGCAACCATCTCCGCCCTCGACGGCAATGCCCGCTGCGGCGCGCGGCTCCGTGGATATGCGGACGCGTGGTATCGCAGAGAAGAAATGACGCGCGAGCCGACGGAGCAACGTACCGATGAAATTCTAATGACGGCGCTCCGCGGACAGCTCACCGAGGCCGAGTTCGACACGCTCGCCAGCGAAGGCTCACTCATCTCCGAGGACCGGGCCGTGGCGGAGGCGCTGGCGGTTTCGATGTAGCGCCGGGAGTGGAACACGCCGACGGAGGCGGGGGCTCGGGATGTCGCACGAAGAGTTCCACAGGTTGCGGAACGGATCTTCAGAAGCCGTGGGGCTACCCTAATAACGACCACGCCCTACTGCGACGGTCAGCGTGGCTGACTCAGATTTGAAGCTAAGGAGTCCAACTCATGAACGCCCAACGATCCGCAGGATTCGCAATATTATTAGCCCTGGCTGCCACTTTCGCTCAGGTGCGCATATCGAGCGCACCGGCTTCCCCATCGCAGGTCGCACGGTCGCCGCTTCAGCACGCGCCAATGAGATTGATTGGCCCGGCTCCCAGCCAATGGGGAAGAAGCGATCTCGGGATTTACGAAAGCGACAACTGGGCTGGCTACGCCGTGGTTGGCAGCGCGTTCACGGAAGCGCGGGGCTCGTGGACGGTCCCTAGCGTGAACTGCAGGGTGAACCCTAATGGAGCCGCCTCATTTTGGGTGGGCATCGATGGATGGGACAACAACACGGTGGAGCAGACTGGGACGGAATCGCAATGTAATGGGATCGAACTTGTGACTTATGCATGGTATGAGTTTGCGCCGAAGACGGGAGTAACGATCAAAAACATGCGGGTAACGCCCGGCGAAGACATGGAAGCAGAGGTGCATTACAAGGGTTCGAGGTTCGTTGTGACCATCGTGGACTTGACGACTGGAAGGTACTTCAGGACCAGTGGGGCGGTGCCGCGAGCGGAACGGGCGTCTGCCGAATGGATTGCCGAATCGAACGGTTATTCCGGACTCCCCGACTTCGACGCGGTGGGTTTTGGCAAGGACTTCACCCGAGCAACCGACACTAACGCTGCGACCGACGCCACGACTTCGGGACCGATCGCGGCCTTTGGCAAGCGCGTGCAGGTGGCCATTTTGGGCCACAAGAACGCAGATGAAGCCGTGCCGTCGTTTCTATCCTTTGACGGGAGCAGTTTTAGCGTAACCTATTGGAACCCGTGAGGCGGTCAGTGACTCGACGCGTTCCCGACGACGGCGTGGTGCGCGTCCTACGCGAGAGACGGCGCGCCGGAACGATGAGCGTCGTGACCGGGTTGGAGCCGCGCGAGATCGATGAGGTCGCGAAGGCCCTGAAACGCCAGTTGGGATGCCTCAGCACATGGAACGATATTTTAGGAACTTCAGCTTTTTCATCGAAGGGTCGAAAGCCGCTTCGAATAAAGTGGCTTTTCGAATTGGCTTTCCGTCCGCAGGCACCTTGGTCTTGCAGCCGGGTTTCCTCACTTTCTCCCCGGAGCGGTGCCAACTGCTCGAAGGACCGACATATGAAGATTGCCGTGTTGTTTGCCACTTTTCTTTGCACGCCGTTGGTGGCGATTGCTCAGCCGGTCGCGACCGATGCGTCGCGACCCGTACCGATCATCCATCACGCCGTTTCTTCGAATGCTGCGGCACAGGCCGCGTTCGACCGGGGGCTGATGGATTATTATGCATACAACCCCGAGGCCGCCAACCACGAATTCTATACAGCCGCCGACCTCGATCCGAAGATGGCGATGGCGTGGTGGGGCATCGCGCTGAGTAACGCGCCGAACCTGAACGTTTCGCCGACTGACGACCGGAACGATCAGGCGCGTTTTGCGATCGTGCGCGCAAAAACGCTCGAAGGCAATGCCTCCGGAGAAAACCAACTTTTTATCGACGCGGCGGCTACGCGATTCAGCGACAAAACGAAAGACTCGGCGACGGCGTTGCTCACCAGTTACCGTGATGCATTAAAGCGCATTGCCGATGCATACCCCGACGACCCCGATGCGGCGGCGCTCTATGCCGAGGCCGCGCTTTACGTCGCCGTTGGAGACCTCAGTGAAAATCGTGAGGGCTGGTCGGTAGCGCGGCGGACCGCTTACATCAAAACCGTCGCCGCGTTACTGCCTTACTTCCAGTCGAGCCTCGCAAAGTTTCCAAAGCACGTTGGGCTGCTGCACTTCTACATTCACGCGGCGCAGATCGCGGACCAGTCGAAGGCGGCGGCCACCGCTGCAGCCCAACTCGCTGCTTTCGCCTTTCCGGCCGAGGACTCGCACCTAACGCACATGCCCGGCCACACATTTTTCAACCTCGGCATGTACCAAGAAGCTCTTGACGTCGCGGAGCGCTCGGTCGCCATGGATTATGCCGCGATCGACTGCTGCCATCCGGGATTCTATAGCGCTCCGCGCTATTATCACGGCCACAATGTCGCGTTCTTGCTTTACGCAATGCTCCAAACCGGACATGCGATCGACGCTGTCGCCGTCGCGCGGAGGGCCGGCATTCCATCGCTGCTTGCCCGCGCGCTGCTCGCCGCGGGAGAGTGGCAAGCCGTCTTAGGCGTACTTTACGTGAAGGGCGCCGATCCTACAAATGCATTTGCGCGAGCGCTCGCGTTTGCAAAGCTCGGCGACATATCGAAAGCGCAAGCGGCGCTCGCCGAGATGCCGGCCGTACCGGTGGCGTTTCCTTCGCGAATAGCCACCGAAGACGCGATGCGCCTCGCGGTGCAGGCGCAGATCGCACTCGACCAACACGACGATGCTCAGGCACTTAAATTATTGATGAAAGCATCGCACGATGCTACGCGCGGTGATTGGCTTGCCGGCGGCGTGGAGATGCCGACGCTTTACTATTATTCACCGCACATGGCGCTGGCCGAGCTGGCGATGACAATGGGAGACACCAGCGTGGCCCGAGCAGCGCTTGCGGCAGAACTCGCAGCAAGTCCGCGCTCGAACACCGCAATACAAGCGCTGGAGCGTCTCGGCGGCGGCTCCAAGTAGCTGAATCGGTAGCGCCAACGGGAATAGAAACTCGACGCCATGCTGCGTGAAAATCCACGGTGTCGTCGCGACCGGGCTATTTTTTAACATCGCATCGAAGGTTTGACGGACGCGACCAAAGGGGCTACTGACTATATCCGGCTGCTTGCAAAATGAGTGTCGCGACTTCCGGCGCATGGCTTACTAGAGACAGGTGACCGGAGTCGAGTTCGATCGTCGTCGCCTTCATGCGCGCCGCCATAAAACGTTCCAAGTCCGGATCGATCGTCCGATCTTGCTTCGAGACGGCGTACCACGATGGTTTGGAACGCCAGGCTGCCACCGTGGTCTTCGCGGTCTTTGTGAGTGTCGCCGCATATGGCTGTTGAACCGCGTACAGCTCACGCGCTTTCGCGGGCTCGACCCCGTTGGCGAAATCGGCCAGGAACGCGCGTTCGGTTAGCTGCGAAAAACCGTCCGATGTGACGACGCCGGCACTTGCCGGAGGGCTCGGAAAATTTGCAGCGAGCGCGGTATAGTCTTCACCTGCGTCCGGAGCGCGCGCAGCCACGAACACGAGCGCTGAAACCTTCGGATCAATTCCGACTTGGCAAGCGATCATCCCGGAGTAGGAATGGGCCACAAGCACGGTTGGTCCGTCTTCTGCCTTCAGTGCCCGGCGTGCCGTGGCGACATCGTCCTCGAACGACCTCAGCGGATTTTGAACCGACGTAATACGAAAGCCTAGGGGCTGCAAGCGGTCGATCACCTCAGACCAGCATGACCCGTCGGCGAAAAGGCCGTGAAGAAACACAATGCGTCGCGCGCTCACGGCGCCTTGGGCTCGGTTGGAAACGCCGAGCAACGAGCCGGCGACTCCGGCAGCAAGGCTCATTGAAAACGTACGCCGATCCATAATGGTACTCCCTAGCTCGATGCTGACTGCGGCGATATCGTCACAGTATAACTCCCAAACAGGCCGGTCAAATACCGCACACGCTAGCCAACGTAGCGATAAGCGACCAAACCGAAACCTGCCTCGTAATCGCTACGTCTCGGCGCCAACTTCAAGCTGACGCGAATATATCCTAAAGCCTGCCTGCGGCGAGCAGTAAAGGCGCCAGCGTCCACGCTACCGCGACGGATAACAACACCGTGAGCCATTATTCCCTTCCTTTAGACCGTGATCGGGACTAAATCACCGTCGCGCTCGAGCAACAGGCAAAAAGGTGACGGCCGTCCTCGCATTTCACGTTGCATTGTGCGGCGGTCCTGCGTACGGGAACTCGGCGAGCAGATCAGTATGGGGTTTCAGACCGTCTCCCGTCACTTTTCCATTCGTGAGCACCGGAAGGAAGTACGACTCAACATCGTCGGTGAGCGCCCGGCCGTTGGTCGGGTACGATGCTTGCCGCCCTGGCTGATAAGGCAACACGTCAGGCAGCAGGGTGGCCGCGACCCGCGTTGCTTCCTCCGGCGTGTACCCACCAGCATGCTGCAGCGAATGTGCGAAGACGGGGATGAACCGTGCGTCGTTCGCCGGCTCTCCTGTGATATACGCAAGCTTCTCGTCCCCGCCGAGGAAGGGTTCCTGCGAGGCGTGTGAGCCTCGGTCCGCCTGAACCCAACTTCCGGACGCACCGTCCACAGTTCGGCCCCACAACCTAAGATTCGCGGATCCCAGTTTAGAGTTGGGCACTTCCAGCACAATGGAAGCGACGTTTTTGTCGGCGAAGAAATCGTCGCCGGTGAATTTCAGACCATTTAGAGCGCCCTGTGCGTCGAAGAAGAACGGATCGCTGCGCCACCCGGCGAAGAAGCGGTAATCGCCGGCGTTCGTGACCGTTGGTTCGCGCCCCGTCGAGACCGGCGCCCCTTCGACGATAACCACGCCATCCTCACCGGTGCGGTCAGATTGCACGCCGTCAATGCGGCGCAGCGTTGCAACCATCGCCCCTCCTTGTGAGGCCGCAAAACGCACGCTATACGCGATATTCACAATGTTGTCACCATCCGTGTCAATCATCGCCTCATACAAGGCGTTGGTCGCGAACGGTATGGTAGTTGTAGGGCCTGGTGGGTTCACCCCAACGGACGGGTGAAAGTTCATGATCAGGATCGATTTGCTATCATCACCGGCCTTCGGAAACACGAACAGATCGGTGAAGTTCAACCGCGCGTCCGCATGGGGAAACGCGAAGTCGGGGCCCGAGTAGTGGTGAGACATAAATCATCTTCTCCTTCGCTATAAAGTGCCGCAGAATAAGTGATCCAGATTTCGTCGCCACGCAAAGGCAGAGTTAGACACCGTCCAGACCTGCACGATGCCCGGCGTCAATTGCTTCCCTTTCGCAAGTGTAAGCGCCGCGTTTCGTGCACCCGTACCAACGATCGCCCTTGTGACAGTAAATGCCGCGCTCGATGTCGAGCCATACAACGGCACTTCCGCAATACCACGTAGGCTTGCCCCAGCCGGAGGCTTTCACATTCGTTTCAATCCCTGCGCGTTTTGTTAGATCTTCGGCTTTAGCTAGTACAGGCCGAGTAAGAGAAACGGCGCTCGCAATTGCCGCGATAAAGAAGCTTCTTTTCATATCATACCTCGTTTCAGTTCCTATCGGGCGAGATTTATCGATCATAGCACGACCCCGCGTCCGTTGTCTGGCTACTACCGGTGTGCAGACGCGAACCTAAAGATGGGTCATGACGCCTAGATACGACCTCAACGCAGCCCTGGTGGGGAGAAAAATTAGGAGAGAAGTAACATTGAACCTTCGCTTCACGTTACCAGGTTAGAGTTTCGTTTCACGCGCACCGCCTAAGACAGCAAGAAAGCGAAAGGTGGGTCGTGCGCAGTCGTCGCAATCGCCGCAATCCCCAGGCTGTCCATTGAAAGGTTAATGAGTTGAATTTTCCACGACTAACTTCGATCGCGGTCCTGTCCGTTGCGCTTTCGGCGTGTTCCAGTTCCGCGCAATCGCTTCCGCCGGCGGGAACCGCCGCGAACTCTGCCGGTAAGACTGCGAGCTCTATGGATTCCTGGCATCGTTCGCTCGCGCAAAACCGATTACCGGGAGCGGGATGCTTTAAGGCGACGTATCCATCCACCGGATGGAATCGCATCGCTTGCTCCACTCCGCCGCGTCTTTGGTACCCGGTTCCGGCTTCGCGCCGCCCAAGGTTGGGGCAGACTGTCGGTGACGGCCTCGACTTTACGGCGGACACGAACCCCAATCTCATCTCCACGGCTATCGGCGCGTTTCCGAAAGTCAAGGGCGTGACAAGCGTGGATAGTGTGGGCTGCTGTGGCGAACAAGGTCTAAACAGCTATACGCTGCAGCTGAACTCGTACTTCTTCGAGACCTCCGCCTGTGGCAGTATCCAAAATTGTGCCGGCTGGGAACAGTTCGTCTTCGAAAATCCGCCGGGCTCGAGTCAAGCATCGCTATTCATACAAGATTGGCTGGTTCCGACCGAAGGCTCCGGCTTAAGCGGTTGCCCCCCGAACGAAGGTTGGGAGTTCGTTGGCATCGGATGCGTGCAGAATAGCCCGTTCGGAGTTAACATCCCCAACGTTTCCATCGCGGATCTGAACCAATTGATCGAGACCGGTACTGCGGCCAAAACCGGTGATAGCATCTACCTCTCGGTCGATGGCACGGAGTACGGCATGCAGAACGTTCAAAGTGACGGTATCACCGATCTCGCTTCGCACTGGGAGGGTTCGGAGTTCAACGTTATCGGTAATGCCGGCGGCGACGTCGCGGACTTCAATACCGGGTCGAGGATCACGGTGAACCTGCAGACGGACACCGGCCTGACGACAAAGCCGACGTGCCCGGCCGACACGGGAACGACCGGCGAATCGAACAATCTCTACTTCGTAAGAGCACCAAAAGGGCCGGCGAAGCTACAGTATCCCTCCATCGAGTTCACCATGAGCAGCAAGAGCAACGGCAAAGCCTCCTGCGACACCGTGGAAGGCACCTAGGAGTTAGCCAGAGGTTGCGCAGCAAACTGCGCGTATCGCTCGCGCACGCGTACGGCCTCGACGTGGTCGTACGCTCGCGCGGCCTCGAGCGCAAGTTCCTCCAGTAAGGCCACTTCATCGGGGTCGAGTTGCGCGCCGTTCGCGTGTCCGCCGTAGAGCGTGAAGGAGACGAGTTCGTGGCGCACCGTCACGGGCATCGCCAGGGTATAGATCGCCGCATTTTCGGTATCGAGTTGCGCGCGCAGATCATCGAGCCAGACCACTTTTTCGTCGGCGAGCAGCATTCGGACGAGGAGATGGTTCCCGTCGAATCCTGCCGGAGCTACCATCGTTTGGCTCGCGGTCGCAATGCCTTCAAAACGGGTTCCTCCAGCCGACCGCCGGTAAAGCGCGGCGGCCGAGAGGTCGATCGCGTCGACCGGTACCTGCACCAGGCCGTCCGCTATCGCAGCTTCGTCGGTTGCATAGGGGAGCGCCGACGCTGCGCGCCGCAGGTATCTCTCGGCGAGCCGCCGTCGGCGAAAGAATACGGATTCAACGAAACTCTCGACGCTGCGGTTGATGCGATCTAGCAGAAAGCCGATGCCGATCGCGGTCAGCAGCTCGAAACCGATCGCTAGGCGCCCAATCGCGACCACGCGCGAAAACACCCAATCCAAAATCGAGATCATCGTTACGACGCCGAGAGACAAGATACCGTACACGACGGCCCGGTTGATCACGAAATTTACGTCGAGCACGCGCAGCCTAAAGACGGCATACGCAATACAGATCGGCATTAGGACCACGGCAAAGCCGACGACCTGCCCGACAACGAACGGTATGCCTGGGACGAAGTAGATCGCATATGCGACGAAGGATGCCATCGTCCCGATTGCCAGAAAGCCCCAGCGCTGCCGGTCACTCGGCGTTGCCATCGTGACGTTCTTTGCAACGATCAGTCCGGCGAGGAGAAAGGCGCCGAGCGGAATAATGGCGCTCGGAACGATATCCCAACGCGGAAGCGAGCCCGCGACGAAAAACATTCGCCACTCGACAACATAGACCGCGTACGCCAGGCTGAGAAACACCCATACGAAAGGATCGATGCGGCGGCGCCACCCGAGCACGTCACCGTTGGGAAAACGCAGCACGAATGGCAGCAGCGGCAGGACGCTCCACGGACCGAAGACCGTGCTCAACACGAAGCTGAGCGCCAAGAATGCTGATTGCGACAACACGTGCGACCAATACATGAACGCAGGGCCCGTACCGAAGTAGCCAACGGCAAAAAGATAGAAGGCCCACGACATTATCGAAGGCCGCAAGAAGACGAGCAAAAACGCCACGACGAGAAAAACCGTCGGCGGCAGATATGCGAGCACACCTCCGATGCGCCCCAAAATGCTGAAGCTCCGATCGGGTACTGCCGTCAAGGTCACGGTGCGCGCGACGCCCCCGCGCTCGAATGTCAGCGTTTCACGCTCGCCCGGATACGCCGATCGCACGCGCGTCGGAAGTTCTAAGTTGCCGTGCGCGACCAGACGATCGCCCGCGCGCACTCCCGCGCGACCTGCGACGGAATCGGGCTCAACGGCCGAAACAATTAATCGCTGCGGCGGAAGCGCGATCCCGAACGTGCCTTCGCCCCAATTCTCCGCGAAATCGACGTGCCCGATCGGCACGTAATAGATCGCGACTACGAAGAGCGTTACGATTATCAGGAGCGCTCGCGCAAGCGTCTGGCGCATTACGGGTAAACCTTGGACTTCACGTGCGGAAAGCCTTGGCGTAGCAGATTTCTTCGCCTATCTTAGGCAAAAATGGGAAGAACGTTCAAACCTAACCGCCAAAGGCTCCATCTGCTGACACTAGGCAACGGTGCCGGTTTTCGCAACCGCGAGTGGAAAGGCACGGGGAGCGGGAGTTGTATAGATGAAAATAATGAACTTCGAACCAAGCGGAAGCCTTGCGGGTACCGCCGGCGGCCGCGGTGGGCAATCGCACAGATGAGGATGAAGCGCCTCCCGAGCTATCACATTCCGGCGAGCCGGCTAGGCATGGGCTCGAGCCTGGGGAATTCGTCGCTTTGGGTCAATACGAAGAACACCGGCGACATCGAACGGATCTTCTGTGTCGCGTCAGGCAAGACCCTAGTCGGCTCTTTCTCGGTGCGTTACGGCTTGTTCGGGCGTCCACTGTGGGACTTCTGGCTCGGACACGGGCACGACCTCAGCGCGAAATCGTACACACCGCTCGACGCGACAGAGGACGAAGTCACGTTCGACATTCATCCGGCCTATCAACGGCGCCGTTTCGTCTTGGCCGCCGCGCTCAACGTGCGCGAAACGGTCTTTCTCCCGCTCCTTGCGCGTGACGAAGCGCAGAGCGATCCGCCGATTCTGTACTATCTCATCGACATCGAGAACAGCAGCGCCCGCGACCATAACGTCCGGGTAGTCGGGTCCGCTCGCTTGCGCGGTGAGACTACGGACGACGTGATAGCGGAATACGACAGCTCGCTCCAAGGACTCGTCGCAACGAACAAAGGCGAGCTAAATTCGACACGCATCCTCGCTTGCACGGAGAAGCCCCTCGCATACGAGACAAGTTTCGACTTCGGCCACGTGTACGACGCCACACAGATGCGCACGCTGTCGAACTCATGCGAGGCAAGTGGTGATATCCTCAGCGCTCTACAAGTCGAGCTCGACCTCAAGGCCGGAGAGCGAAAAGTGTTCGCATTCACAATCGGAGTTATTGAGGGCACTGCGGACGTGGCGCGAGCGGCGTTTAAAGCCACGACGTCCGGCGCGGATGCTCTCGACTCAACTATCGCACATCTTGAAGACGTGATCCACCGCAGCGAGGTGATAACACCCGATCCGGTGATTAATGACGGCGCGCTGTGGAGCAAGGTCAACATGCGGCGCGTCATGGCGAAGTATCCTACTGGCTGGCTTTTTACCAACGACCCCGGCGTCTCGTCGAACGTCGTTTGCCGCGACTGCGCTTGGTTCGTCGTCGGTAACAACTATTTCATGCCGCAGTTCTCGCGATCGCTTTTAGACAAATGGGCGTCGCTTCAGTACTCGGACGGAAAACTTCCCGAATTCGTCAATGCGCTGACCAACCAAACCGAAGACGATGGCCTGAACATCAACGACAATACGCCGTTGTACGTAATGGCAGCCAATCATTATTACCGTGCCACGGGAGACCTGGATTGGTTACGCCAGGTCTATCCATCGCTTGCCAAGGCGGGCCGGCATATCGTTGCGCAGATGGACCGGCGCGATCTGGTCTATTGCAGTGCGAACGATCCTCGCGGGTACGTCTGGGCAATTGCCAGTTGGCGAAACGTTATTCCGAACTACAGCATCAGCGGGGCCGTCACGGAGATCAACGCGGAATGCGTAGCGGCACTTCGCTACCTCGCGTATCTTGCGGAACGCATTCCCGGGAGCGATGCGGACGCGCGATATTTCATGGAGTATTCCGATCGCATTCGCGACGCCATGGCGAAGCATCTCATCAATCCCGACAACCGCATGTTCTATCTCAATATCGGCGTCGAGCGGGAGGCCCACACCGATCTGACCGGAGACGAAGTGTTTCCGGTTATGTTCCGCGCATGCGACGAAAAAACGGCTTTCCGCATTATCAGTCGCCTAAACTCGCCGGATTTTTGGACGTCGGCGGGCCTAAGAACCGCGTCGAATTTAGACCCACGCTACGATCCGGCCGCGTTTTCGGGACTCATCGGCGGAGTGTGGCCCGGTCTGACGTGGTGGTACGCATTCGCGGCTGCACCATTCCATCCGGAGTTCATGGTCAAGGCACTGCGTTCGTCGTTCGAACACTACGCCGAAAATCCGCGTCGTTACAATACGGTTCCGGGACAGTTCAGCGAATGGTTTGATGGTGAATCGCTCGTCAATCGAGGTATGCGCTTGTCGCCGTGGGAACCGCCGCGCTTCTTATGGGCGGCGATCGAAGGTGTTTGCGGCTTAACGCTTACGGGAGATCTGCCGCAGATTCATCCGCTGGTTCCGGCAGAATGGAAATGGCTGGCGCTGCGCCGGGTACCATACCACGGTGAAGAGATAAGCTACTTCGCAGTCCGGGCGCGCAACACGTTGCATCTCTACACGACGTGCGAGATCGATACCGAGCATCGGCACTCGGTATATACGACGGACGCATCGGACGACATCCCGATCTTTTCGCGAAGCGCTCGCGTCATCGCGTTCCAGCGCGAGCACGAAACCATATTGCTCGTCGGCAACGTTACCACGACGTCCATCAACGTTCCGGTCGACCTTTCGTCGATCCTGACGGCGAACGCGAAGTATCGCCTGAGCATCTACAATTCCGAAAGCGGCGCTTGGGAGACGGAAACCGTTATCGCGCGTGAGGAGGTCGTGAGCGTCACCGCGACCATCGAAAGCCAAGGCTACCGCCTCATGCACTTCACCCGCGTAGACGAGTGATTTCACTACTTTGCTGGCCTGAGTCGCCTCTTAGTCAATTTCAGAAGCCTGTGCTACGATGGGGCAATCATGAGTCGCGTAATTAACATCTGGGCCGACGTTATTTGACCGTTTTGCTATCTCGGCTCGGTCTGGGCCGCCGCATCGGCGCGCGATCGTCGGGATGATGCCAGCGGCGGAGCTTGTGCTCCGACTTCGAAACGATGCGCTCTAGCGCAAGTATTGGTGCAGCTTCCTGTTGAGTAGTCGAGCTCGCTAAGCGCGAGCAACCCACGGGGCAACGCCTTTTTTCTTGACGCCGTCAACGAGAATTTCAACGATGTTAGCGACGATCGGTTCCGGTGACGATTTCGGCGCCTGATGCCGCCAGTTCATCGCGGCGCCGACGAGCGCAGAAGCGATTAGCATCGCCGTACAATGTCCGAAGTCCTTTGACAGAAAGTCGGTCAGTTCCCCATCGATGGCGCGCTGGAACTGCGGCTCGAAATCGCGGTCGACTCGGCACTTCCGGTGCGAGCCCACGAAGGCGAAGACGTTGTTGCCGACCGCCAGCAGCATCGCGCGCGCATTGGAGACGCTCAGCGGATCGCCATCCGAGAGACTGGCGGCCACGTCTTCGCGAACCAGGGCGTCGAGCAACGCAAACTTATCGGTAAAGTGCGCATAGAAGGTTGCGCGGTTGACCGTCGCCCGCTCGGCGATGTCTTGCACGCTTATTGATTCGAAGTTCTTTTCCGCGAGCAGAGACGTGAGCGAGTCGCGGATCAGCTTGCGCGTTCGCGTCACGCGCGGATCCACGCGCGACGAGCGATCGGCAACGCCGTTAACCATCAGTTTCTCCTTCTCGTTGTAAAAGCGACACTTTCGCTGCTTTGTCGGTTGACCGAGCCACGCAACAATCGTATTATACGCAACACTAAGCGATTATACAACAAGTGTCGCTAAATCAGCAACAGCCGCAAAGGAGAAACGATGACCGCCCAAGTGCAAGAGAAGACCATCTATACGCTCGACCGTACCCACACAACCGTCGAATTCGTGGTTCGCCACCTCATGATCACAAAAGTGCGCGGCCGCTTTACCGCGTTTGATGGGCAAATCGAGCTAGCGCCCAGCAGCGATTTGCCGATAGCGATTACCGCTACCGTCGACGCCGGCTCCGTCGATACCCGGGAAGAGCAACGCGATGCCCATCTGCGGTCCGCCGACTTCCTCGAGACCGAGAAGTATCCGCACCTAACGTTCGAAAGCGAACGAATCGAAGGGACGCCGGATCGATTTACGGTGGACGGGAAGCTGACGATCCACGGCGTCACGCGCGACGTGAGGTTGAGCGGAAGCTTCGAAGGACGCGCCACCGATCCGTGGGGCGGCGTCCGTGTCGGCTACGCCGCCCACGGCACGGTTAACCGCAAGGACTTTGGCCTGACTTGGAACACCGTGCTCGAGACCGGCGGCGTTGTCGTCGGCGACGAGGTTCGCATCGAGTTGAACGTCGAGGCCGTGCTTGCACAGAACGTCTCCGCCTAAGGAACATCCAACCCGACGGCGAGTAGCCTCGGGAATCCCTAGTAAGAAAACTCCTGGAGTTGATCGGCCTGGGGCCCATTCACCCAGCCGATCCGCGAGGTGGGGTTAACTGAGATTCGCACCGGAATGACGCTACTGGCGTCGGAGAAACTGAAGCCATTGATGGACTCTTCGAGCGTTCCGCTCTGGTTGTAGACCTGGATGCTGCTACCGGTGGGCGACGTACTCGAGACGGGCTGGGCGATGAGAAAGAGTCCGTTGATCGCGTCGTTCGCGACGAAGTCGCCAGCATTGAGCTGGCCGGCGTTGCCGGGCAGGCGTACGCGAATGCCCGTCTGCTTGGCGACATTGTAGAACTCCACACCGGCGTCCAGCTCGGTTGTCGTGCACGCAATGCCGGTGCTCGAGTCGTAGCCGATGCCGTTGGCGTAGCCGCAGCCGACCGAGCCGGGACAGTTGACACCAGAGAAATGCGTCATCTTGCCGGATTTGAGATCGATCGACCAGATGACCGGCGGCGGTCCGCCGGCCGCGCCGAAACTAGGCGAGGTCGCCATTACCGCGAGATTGTTGACCGCATCCTCCGCGAGTTGCGGCTGCGCGCCGAGTGCGAAGTCGGTCTCGCTTAAGCCGATAACTTTACCGAACGTATTCTTGCCGACGTCGGAGACGATGAGCTCCGACGGATCGGACGCTTCACGCTGGTAACCGAAGACGACGCTCGTGGACGTACTTTGGTTGGGCGCCCACTCGAGCACGTTAAAGAGCTTGACCGGAGGAGTCCACCTGCCATTGAGGCGGTTTTTCGTCACCGGATTCAAGAGATGGTACATGTCTTTCGTCGGTGTTTGGCCCGGGATTCCGGCTTTTTGAAAATCCACGAGCCCGACGTCGCCGGCAAAGATGCCGTCGGCAACGTAATCGTCGCCCTTTCCGACTTTCTTCCCCGTAATCGCGCCAAGAGTTTTCGTTATTTTGCCGGTCGTTTCATCGAACGTCTGCACGGAGATTTGGCCGCCTGCCGAAGCGAGAACGCCGTCGTTTCCGTTCGAATCGATGTCGAACCCGAAGATCTGGCCTCCGTCGGAGGTCGTCAGCACGGGGCCGAGCGAGCCGCCGTTACGGACGGCCTTGAGATGCGTAGCCGGAGTAACTCCTCCGGCCGGGTTCGTCGGCCCGGCGCACGCGCAGAGCGCAAGCAATACGAGACAGGAGCTTGGTAATATCAATAAGCGATTCATTTGGGCATTCTGTCTGCCATTTATGAACAAATCATAAATGCGACCTTCGTCGCGGTTAGCACCGCGCGTCTAGCGTATCCAGATCCGTGCACGTTTTCCGTCGTGGCCATCCTAATACGTTAGCCTAGCCGAGGCGACGTTCGTGGCGGCGCGCTGTAAGACCACCGATCTAATGATCTCGCGCGGATGCACCAGAAGCGATGCCGTCTCGCCCGTACTCGCCAAGAGGCCGAGATCAATGGTGCCCGTCGCCGTTTCTGCGATTGCGTGCAACGAGCCGCCGGGCTTATCGGCGATGATATATATCCACGAACCGTCTCGCGCGTAGAGAATCTTTGCCGCGACGGGGTTTGCCGATTCCGGCGCCATGGAGACGTGGTTGAAATGGCTGTGGACCATCGTGACGAGTGCGACGTCCTGGGCCTTCAGTCGCTGGTGGAGAACGACCGCTTGCCACCCAAGGCCGAGGAAGATTAGCGCGATCGCGGCCGCGAGCGCGAAGCGGAAGATGCTCGGGGAGACTTTAGTCGTGCCAAGCCGCGGCCGAGCTGACTCACACAGCCGGCGCTCGAGCGCCGGCGACGGCGACGTCGCGGGCAACGCTGCCGCCAGCGCAGCCGCGACGCTCTCTGCCTGCGCGACGCGGTCCGCGCACGCGGAGCAGAGCGCGATATGGTGTTCGACGTCGCGCGCTGCATCGTCGTCGAGCAGGCCCAGCGGATAGAGTTCCGCGTTTTCGCCGAGATGGTCCGTCACGAGCGGCCCCCTTCGGTGCTGGCGAGTTCCGCCTGCAGCTTACGCATCGCCATCGATATCCGGCTCTTGATGGTGCCGAGTGGAACGCTCAGCTCCTGCGCGATCTCGACATGCGTCTTGTTTCCATAGTACGCGAGCATTAGCGCCATCCGCTGTTCGTCGGGAAGTCGCTCGAGGGCGGCCTGCAACCGTTGCGTCTCGACGGGGTCAACCACGGGCGGATCGATCCATGGCAGGGGCGCAAGGCGGGCCGTTTTCAATTCCCGCGCGCCTCGGCGGCCCTCACGCCGAATCATCCCGAGTGACTCATTGCGCACGCAGGCAATCAGGTATGCCTTCAACATCTCTCGGTTGCCGGCGAAACGGCTGGGGGAACGCCATACGCGCACGAGCGCATCGTGCACGCAATCTTCAGCCCGACCGCTATCGGTGATAGCATGGCGAGCAACGCTGAAGAGTAGACGCGACCACAGCGCGTAAGCTTGCTCGAGGCCCGACGGCCTGCGCGCGACAAAAGCCTCGACGAGCTCGTCCATCTACCTTTTGACATACGGCCCCGTGAGTTTCACAACCTTGGTATGCCGCCGAGGCGGGTTTCGGATGACCCGACTCATCCGCGCATACCCGCGGCGGCATATGCACCCACATGAATAGATTATTTATAGGCCCGCAGGTAACGCTGCTCGCCCTCGTCCTGACCGCCGGCGCCAACGCCGCCGTCCCGCCGCTGCTTCCGGCCGTCGCGACGGTTCACATCAAAGATTTCAAATTCAATCCGCGCGCATTGACCGTCCACGTAGGTGACCGCGTCACATTCATCAACGACGATGACGAAGCGCACACCGTGACGGCCGATGACAGGTCCTTCGATTCCGAAGGACTCGATACCGCCGGTACGTGGCAGCACGTCTTCACTAAGCCGGCCACGTACCGCTATTTTTGCGAGCTGCATCCATACATGAAGGCGACGATCGTCGTCCTGCCGGCTGCGCCTGCAAAGTAAAGGAGCTCAAAAGATGAAACGCGACGATTTCCTCAAGCACGTTGCTTGGACTGGGACCGGCATAGCGTGGTCCTTGTCGAGCAGCGGACTATTCAATGCGCAAAGAGCGCTAGCCTCGGGCAGCGGAATTTCATTCGTGCAGATCAGCGATAGTCATATCGGCTTCTCGCACCCCGAAAACCCTGACGTTGCCGGGACCTTTCAACAGACCATCGACGCGATCAACGCGATGCCCGTGCAACCGACCTTCGTCGTCCACACCGGCGACGTCACCCATCTCTCTAAGCCCGCACAGTTCGATACTGCCAAACAAATACTCGGGACGCTCAAGGCGCCGCTCGTCGTTCTTCCCGGCGAGCACGACGTCATCGGGACGTCGGGGGCATTCTTTGCAGCCTTCGGCAATGGCGACGCTCCCAAGGGCTGGTCTTCCTGGGATCAAGGCGGCGTGCACTTTCTTTCGCTCGTCAACGTCTTCAACTTCGAGATCGACGGAAAGCTCGGCCCCGAGCAGCTCGATTTCGTCGAGAAGGATCTCGCGGCGCAGAAAAGCTCCACCCCGATCGTCGTTTTCGCGCACGTTCCGCTCTACGCGCTCTTTCCGCCGTGGGGTTGGACGACTGAGGACGGGTCACGCGTCTTGGCGGCGCTACGCCGCTTTAACGCGGTAACGGTACTGAACGGACACATCCATCAGATCGTCCAGCATACCGACGGCAACATCCGGTTCGCAACCGCCGCCTCCACCGCATACCCGCAGCCCGCACCCGGCACCGCTGACAAACCCGGCCCGCTTCAAGTCCCGCAGAGCAAGTTACTCAGCGTGCTGGGGTACCGCAGCGTGGAAATCGCCCGCAATGCGGCGACGATCTCCGACCATTCACTCCAAACGTAATAACACCAAGACCAAACTTACAAAGGAATAGCAAAAAGTGCTCACTTCTCTGATCCTAAGCTCCCTGATCGGACTCGCTTCAGTGGCGCCGGTCGAGCTCGCGAGTTGCGAACCCTCGAAGCCTATCACCGTCTCGAGTAATAATGACGACTCCACTGCCGTCGGCGCATCTGCCTTACACGTACGCTTCTCCGATGCCACCACCAAACCAATCTCACGGGTGATCTTCACCTTAGACGACGGCGCGACGGTTAACGACGTTGGGACCTTCAGCCCTGGTGTCGTTATCGATCATAACCTTCGACTGGCGAACACCGAGGTCACTTCTTGCAGCGTCTCGGCGGTTACATTTGCAGACGGAACGGCCTGGGATGCTAAGTAAGATGCGTCGCGCCACAGCGACCTGGAAGAGCATTTATATTCTTTTCACCAGGTTTCCATATGCTGACAACGTCAATACACACAACACCCTCAAGGAGAACCCCATGAAATCACCCTACTCTCTCGTGGGCGCTTGCCTCGCAATGGCGCTTGCAGCGTGCTCCGGCGCGCAGAGCGGTTCGATAGCGAACCCCGTTCCGGCGGTGGGCGCACCGCAGACCTCTTCCGTTACCGGTGCAGCGACGCCGAGCGTCGGTCAAGTCCAACATCTTGCCAGTGCGCACAAAACGACGAGTGCACTCATTCTCGTCGACAACGAAGGCGCCGGCCTGGGCGGCACGATCAGCGAATTTCCCGAAACCGCGGACGGTAACGTTGCGCCGAGTTCGGTCATCTCGACCCACACCCAACCCCTCGCCATCGCCTTTAGCTCAAAAGAAGGCATCGGCATTGCGGACGGCAACATCAACTCGCCCGGCCAGTTCGGCGCCGAAACGTTCGCGCTGGCGACCGGTGATTTCTTGATGGGTATCACGTGCTTCCCGAAACCCAGCTCGACGCGTGGCGTGGCTTTCGATAGTACCGGCCAGCTCTTCGTTTCTGCGTCTTTACCCGAGGGCGGCCGCGCCATCGACGTCTTCAAGCCCGGAGCCAGCAACTGCGCCAAGCCGAAGCGCACGATCTCCGACGAGGGTGGTCTGGCCATCGACAGCAACAACCTTCTCTACGTGGCGAACTCGAAGACGGCAACGATCGATATCTTTCCGGCGGGATCCTCCATCATGGAGGCGCAGATCGGCGGAAGCAATACCGGGCTGGGAGCTCCCGACACGGTCGCCGTTGACGCTTCGCCCAACGTCTACGTCTTCGATACTAAGACGGCAACGATCAGCGAGTTCGCCGCCGGAGCGACCGGCAACGTCGCGCCGATTCGCGCCATCGCCGGCTCGAACACTGGGCTCGACGGTGGGAATGGCTTCAGCTTCGGGCTAGCAGTTAGTAAGACGAGCGGTGAGATCTTCGTCTCTAATCCGGGCTCGAACGCAATCCTTGGCTTCGCAGCGACTGCAAGCGGCAACGTCGCGCCGATCCAAACGATCGCTGGCAGCGGCACGGGACTTTCCGACCCGCTGGGTATTACGGTAACTGAGTAACGCTTACGGCAGAGCCAAACCACACCGCCATCCCAGGGCGACGCTCGCGCGGATAGGTCAAGAGCCGACGAATTCAGAAGCGGCGAGAAGCGTGCGTGGCGGAATTAACGGCATTGATTCAAGGGCCAAACCAAGCGGGATGGGCTGCGTCGAATGTCTGGCGTCGGGCGGCTGGTGGCTGCACCTCCGTCGTTGCGCCAAATGCGGTCATATTGGCTGTTGCGACACTTCGCCGAGCCAGCATGCTACGAAGCACAATGAACACACCGGCCATCCGGTGATTGCAAGCTTCGAGCCCGGAGAGAGCTGGTTCTACGATTATCGATCTGAGGAGTTCATTGAGGGCCCAGAGTTATCTCCGCCGGATTCCCATCCGTTGGATCAGCCCGTTCCCGGGCCGACGGGTCGCTTACCTCGGAATTGGAAAGATCTACTGCACCAATAGAACGAAGTGCAAGTTGGGTGCAACACGGGATAGCGTTAGCGCTGCCATCCCTTGACAGAGGTAGCACCGTGTCTCTGTCCAAACAAGCGGGCGTGGCGAGGTCGGGGGCCGAGTACAAGTTGGAGCAGCGCCGGCACGCCGCGGCAAATGGCCTGTGCCACACGTGCTGCGCCGTCAAGGTTGCCACGGGCCGATCCACGTGTCCGAAGTGTTCGGCAGACGCCTCCGCGCGCACCATTCGACGACGACGGGCAATTCGGACGAAGAGCGAGATGGAGCGCGATGTTTCGGCCCTAGAAACGCTTGGTGATGCTTACTCTTCGGACGGCGACTACCGCGCAGCTCTAAGGAGCTATCAACGGGCCTTCGATCTCTCCGAAGGCGACCTTTCTGCTCACGCGCGGCTCGCGGTTAAGGTCGGCGACACCGCGTTCCATCGCGGAATCGCAACCGATGCCGACGGGTGGTTCAATATTCCGCTAGAAGAGACCGTGTGCGGCACGGGGACTAGCGTCGCCCGCCTGCACATGCAACAGATTCGGACCCTCTGGGCAAGTTCACGAACTGCCGACATCGTACCACTTTCCGAACGCCTGCTCGATTTCGCAAGCGCTTCCAACGATGCCGACCTGGTCCTTGCGACGCGGCTGTCGTTGGCAATGGTTCTTCACTTGTTGTCGCGCTACGATGAAGCGGAGCGCTACCTGCAGGCCATCAGCATACACGCCTTGCCCAAAGACCCTAAAGTAATCTCCAAGTACCACCGCGTGTGCGCATTAGTGTACGCATCTTCCGGCAACGCAGAGATGGCGTCCGACAGCTTTGCGAAGGCGCTCCATTACGCCGAGCAAGATCCAGATCCATACGCGTATACAAGCATACTCCACTCGCACGCTATGTCCGCCAGTATGCTCGGCCGCACCGAACTCGCCGGCACCTTGTTTTTGCAGGCGTTGAGCGCGGCGCGCGATCGGAATCTCGGGTGGTACGTTGCCTGTATTTCGCTCGAGTACGCGCGAGTACTCAGCCGCCAGGGCAACCGGCATCTGGCCCATGCCTACGTTGACCAAGCGGCAATGGTTGAGAATCCTCCGCCTGTCTTACTCGAAGCTTTGGCAGAGATCGGGATACCGATCGCCATCGAGTGCAACGATCCATATCTTCTCAGCCAATGCGCGAACGAGGATGCTCTGACATTCGCATTTAGGTCGGGTCAACCGCCGCGCCTCGGACCCGTCGCCTGCTCATTCGCTCGATATTACCATCGAATGAGACAGCTGCAAAAAGCTCGAGAGCTGCTTGCAAAAGCTCTTGAGTACGTGAAGAACGCGGACGAAGCGTGCGATCTGCCGCTTGCGGTCGCCCAATTCGGCGAGGAGCGCTACTTCGGGCAGGCTCGCGAAGTCTTGCGAAGCCGGACGCTTCTGCCGAACGCCGACGTGGCGAGCGCGCACTTACGCTATTTCGACGCCCTCGTTTTAGA
>Ga0182018_10001432_pt1 | contig 27184 bp, 28 predicted proteins | sample 812P2MmetaG_FD_120490 | JGI IMG/M metagenome (GOLD analysis project Ga0182018, IMG submission 120490) | Permafrost microbial communities from Stordalen Mire, Sweden - 812P2M metaG | ecosystem: Environmental > Terrestrial > Soil > Wetlands > Permafrost | place: Sweden: Stordalen | collected...
CCAATTAGTGCAATTCCATGAATCCTGTAGCGTGCGCCTGCGGCCCCGGCAGGGTGACTGCGTCACGGCCACCAAGAGGGCACACCTCATCCGGCCTGCGGCCACCTTCCCCAGCGCGGAGAAGGGAACGGCGGGCATGCTCCCTCACTCAGCCTTGCCAAAAGCCAAAACCCCCCGCTCCGCATCGCTACATCATTTCTGTCAATGCTCTAAATTCGGCCGGGCGTCCTGGCGCACGGTCATCGCCGAGGATTTCACTTTTCGAGGCAAAACCGGTTTCATCCGGGATTGTTCCCAAAAATCCTTGAAATAATTGTTGCAGGGAAAAATATGTTTGATATATTCCGCGCTCCATTTGACCGGAACAGGTGTTACGGATTTTGGCCGAATCAATTTAAGACGCAATGCCGACAATCAATCAATTGGTCCGCAAGGGCCGCAACAAAGTCAAATACAAGTCCAAGTCACCCGCCTTGGAGAATTCGCCGTTCCGGCGTGGCGTCTGCATCCAGGTCATGACGCGCACGCCCAAGAAGCCGAACTCCGCGATGCGCAAGGTGGCCAAGGTTCGTTTGACGAACGGCTACGAAGTCATCGCCTACATTCCGGACGAGGGACATAATCTGCAGGAACACAGCATCGTGCTCATCCGTGGTGGCCGGGTGAAGGATTTGCCGGGCGTGCGTTATCATATCGTGCGCGGCACGCTTGACGCCGCCGGGGTTGAGAAACGCCGCGTGAGCCGTTCCAAATACGGCGTGAAGAAGCCGAAAGAAAAGGCCGCCGCCGCTCCGGCCAAGTAAACTTTAACCATTTAACGATTTAATAATTCATGTCCCGCAGACGACAAGCCACCAGACGTCCCGTTGCCAGGGATGGCAAGTTCCAAAGCACGCTGGTTGCGCGCCTCGTGAACACCATCATGCAAGGCGGCAAGAAAAGCACGGCGCAACGGATAGTCTACGGTGCGTTCGAAAGCATCTCGGAAAAAAATCCGGCGAGCAACCCGATTGAGATTTTGCAGCGCGCGGTGGACAACGCCAAGCCGCGCATCGAGACGAAAGGCCGCCGCGTCGGCGGTGCGACGTATCAGGTGCCCCTGGAAATTCCGAGCGACCGTCAGAACGCACTGGCCTTGCGCTGGATCGTGGATTTCGCGGACTCCCGCAAAGGCACGCCGATGAAGGCCGCGCTGGCGGCGGAAATTCTTGAAGCCTATCAAGGGCAGGGGAATGCGATCCGCAAACGCGACGAGGTGCACAAGATGGCGCAGGCGAACAAGGCGTTCGCGCATTTCCGCTGGTAGTGTTATAATGGTTTTGATTTTGCGCTCCGGCATGGTGCCGGGGCGTTTTTTAGTCGGGTGGAACAACAAGTTTTGAGACAATGAGTGCCGTGATGGAAGAAAACAAAAAATCGGTGAACGCGCCGGGCCGTCAATATACGATGGAACGGACGCGCAACATTGGCATTGCCGCGCACATTGACGCCGGCAAGACGACCACGACCGAGCGGATTCTTTTTTACACCGGCCTGATCCACAAGATTGGCGATGTGGATGACGGCAACACCGTCACTGACTGGATGGAGCAGGAAAGGGAACGCGGCATCACGATCACGTCGGCCGCCGTCACCTGTTTCTGGACGCAGAAGTGCGCCAAGCCGGGTGAAGATCAGATTTACAAGGCGTTCAACAACATCCCGCATCGCATCAACATCATTGACACGCCCGGTCACGTTGACTTCACCGCCGAAGTCGAACGTTCCATGCGCGTGCTGGATGGCGCGGTCGCCGTGTTCTGCGGCGTCGCGGGCGTGCAGCCGCAATCCGAAACCGTCTGGCGTCAGGCGACCAAGTATCACGTTCCGCGCATTGCGTTCATCAACAAGATGGACCGCATCGGCGCGAATTTTGAAAATGCGCTCAACGATATGCGCACGAAATTGCGCGCGTATGCGTTCCCGATTTTCCTGCCGCTTGGCCAGGGTCCGACCGAAGCCGAAGGCAAGCCGGTCACGGGCGGCTTTGAAGGCGTGATTGACGTGGTCAACCAGAAGGTAATTTATTGGGGACCGACCGAAGCCAACGAAGGTCTCAATTATGAGATCAAGGACATTGCTCCTGAAGACCAGGAACGCGCCAAGGCCGCGCTCGCGGAATTGATTGACGCGGTTTCCAACAAGGACGACGAGATCGCGAATCTCGTGCTCGAGGAAAAACCGATCTCTGCGCCGGTGCTCAAGGCGGCGATCCGCCGCCTCACCTGCAAGATTGAAATCGTTCCCGTTCTTTGCGGCTCGGCCTTCAAGAAAAAGGCCGTTCAAGTTTTGGTGGACGCGGTCGTGGATTACCTGCCGGGTCCGCTGGACGTTCCCGTCGCGGAAGGTTTGGAGCCAGGCACGGAAAATAAAGTCCACGTCGAGACGAGCGACAATAATAAATTTTGTTCGCTGGCGTTCAAACTCTGGACCGACCCTTACGCGGGCAAGCTGGTTTTCTTCCGCGTTTATTCCGGCCAGCTCAAGAAGGGCGACAACATTTACAATCCGCGCACGCGCAAACGGGAACGCGTCAGCCGCCTCATGGTCATCCAGGGCAGCGAACGCAAGGACATCAACGAGGTTTATGCCGGCGACATCGCCGCGCTCGTCGGTCTGCGCAACATCACGACCGGCGACACGTTGTGCGACGAAGATTACGACGTGACGCTCGAACCGCCGACTTTCCCGGAACCGGTCATTTCCATGGCCGTCGAGCCGAAGACGAAACAGGATCGCGACAAGATGTCCGAGGGCTTGCAACGTCTTGCGGAAGAGGATCCGACGTTCCGTTGCTTCACCAACGAGGAAACCAGCCAGCTCATCATCGCGGGCATGGGCGAATTGCATCTGGAGATCATCATTGACCGGCTCAAGCGCGAATTCAAGGTGGACGCCAATACGGGCGCGCCGCAGATTGCCTATCGCGAGACGATCACCAAAAAAGCCGAGGGCGAAGGAAAATTTATCCGTCAATCCGGTGGCAAAGGTCAATACGGCCACGCCTGCATCACCGTCGAGCCGAACGAAAAAGGCAAGGGCGTTGAAGTCATTGACGAGATTGTCGGCGGCACGATTCCCAAGGAATATATTCCGGCGGTCATCAGCGGCATCGAAGAAGCCATCAAAGGCGGCGTCTATGCGGGCTATCAGGTCATTGACATCAAAGTCGAAGTCGTTGACGGCTCGTTCCACGAAGTTGACTCGAACGAACTCGCGTTCCGCATGGCCGGAATTTTTGCGCTCAAAGACGCCTTCAAAAAAGCCGGTCCGATTTTGCTCGAACCGATCATGAAGGTGGAATGCACGACGCCCGACGAATACCAGGGCGATTTGCTCGGCGACATCAACCGTCGTCGCGGCGTCATCAACAGCATCGAGGCGAAGAACGGCCTGACCGTTCTCAATGCACAGGTTCCGCTGGCTGAAATGTTCGGTTACGCCACGGCGATCCGTTCGCTGTCCAAAGGCCGCGCTTCTTATTCCATGGAACCATTGACCTTTTCACAGGTTCCGAATAGTGTGTTGACCACGATTTTGGACGCCGCCTCCAAGAAGCCTGCGGCACGAACTTAAAATTAAATTCTTTCTGCGAAAGCCGAGACTGAAAAGTCTCGGCTTTCTTTTTGGTTAAGAGCGTTCGTTAAAAATGTCGCTAACACTACATGGCATCTTTATATCACCCAGACAAAGTAAATCATCTTGGGTCTAAACTTAAGGCTGTTGCAGATAACGAAATGAAGGAACTCAATGAGGCTTTTGATTACTTTAAGCGCAAATTTAGATAAAAATAAATGGGTCAGTCCTTGGCTTTGAAACTAATCCGTTCGCGTGGTTCGCGTATTTCGCGGTTGAAATTATTTCGCCACCGCTTTTTGTCGGCGGATGATGCCAGCCAGCGCGCGGAGTGAATCGTTCACGGTTTCCGCATTGAAAAAAACCTTGGCCACGTCCGGCTCTAAAACCACCACGTTCGCGCCGCGATTATAGCGACGGAAATGTTTGCCGCGCACGCCGCGCGAAAAATCATATTCGGCCTGCATATCCCTGTCGGCTGGTTTAGCTGATGGCTTTTTCATAACTCTTTCTTTCGCGCCGCCCCGCGTGCCGCGCGCTAATGATGCGGATATTATCGCCGCGTTCGGTGTGAATGACAACCAGCAATTTTCCCTGATGCGAACGTCCCAAAATGATGAAGCGCATTTCGGTCTGCGAGTGCGCCGGGTCGGGAATCGTGATGGAAACGGGGTCGCCAAAAACCGTCGCCGCTTCTTCAAAGCTGACGCCGTGCTTGGCCAGATTTGATCCGGCCTTGTGCGCGTCCCATTCAAAAGTCAGCATGACCGATGTTGAACTTGCCGAGGCCGCTGCCGCAAACAAAAAAGCGGCCTTCGTCTCCAAAGTCAGTTTTGTGTCCCAAAATTATTTCAAAATGTTATTGCATAAAAGCGTCCAGTTGCTATATTCCGCGTCCGCTTTGAACGATTGAAGCGGAAAAATTTAACACAACCATAACTATAAAATTGTTCTTTCTATGGCTGCACAACGCATAAGAATCCGCCTCAAGGCTTATGACCATCGCGTCATCGACCAGTCCGCGCGCGAAATCGCGGACACCGTCAAACGCACCGGCGCGCGCGTCGCCGGGCCCATCCCGTTGCCGACCCGCATCGAACGGTTCACCGTTCAGCGCTCGCCGCACTCGGACAAAAAATCGCAGGAAACCTTCGAGCAGCGCACCCACAAGCGGCTCATTGACATCCTCGACCCGACCGCCAAGACCGTGGACGAATTAAAAAAGCTCAATTTGCCCGCCGGCGTGGACATCACGATTAAAATTTGAGCGCGTTTCAACGATTCCACCATTCCACCATTTATGCCACTCGGACTTTTAGGAAAAAAACTCGGCCACACACGCGTCTATGATTCCCGCGGCAACGTCACGCCCGTGACGGTCGTGCTCGCCGGACCCAATCGCGTGTTGCAGGTCAAAACCCAGGGCGGCAAGGACGGCTACAATGCCGTGCAGCTCGGCTTTGACGACCAAAAGGAACAGCGCCTGTCCAAGGCGTTGCTCGGCCACATCAAAAAGCAAAACGGCGCGGCGGTGAAACGCATCCGCGAGTTCCGCAATTTTTCCAAGGACGTGAAGCCCGGCGACATCGTCGGCCCGACGTTGTTTGCGGCGGGTGATTTTATTGATGCCATCGGCACGACCAAGGGTCGCGGCTTTGAAGGGGTCGTGAAACGTCATCGTTTCGCGGGTGGCGATTCGACGCACGGCGCGAAAGGCTGGCATCGCCGCGCCGGCGCCATCGGCCAGCGGTTGTTTCCCGGCACGGTCATGCGCGGAATGCGGATGCCCGGCCACATGGGACAGGTGACGCGCACGACGCAGAATCTCGAAGTCATCCAGGTGCGCGAGGCGGATAATCTGTTGCTCATCAAAGGTGCGATTCCCGGATCGGAAGGCGATTACGTTGTCATTCGCGAAGCCAAGAAACGTCCGAAGGGCTGGAAGCCGCCGGTCAGCGCCGCGCCGATGAAGAAAAAGGCCGCCGCCGAAAAGAAAGCCGAGGCGAAAACCGCCGAAGCCAAGAAATAATTTAGGCCATGAAAATTTCCATTAAAAACCTCGCGGGAAAAAATTCGGGCGAACTCGAAGTGAAGTTTGCGCTGATTGAAAACGGAAAAGGCACGCAGGCCGTCCACGACGTGGTCGTCGCGCACCGGGCCGCGCAACGCAGCGGCACCGCCTGCACCAAGACCGCCGGCGAAGTCGCCGGTTCAAACAAGAAACCGTGGAAGCAAAAAGGCACCGGTCGCGCCCGCGCCGGTTCCGTCCGCTCGCCGTTGTGGGCGGGTGGCGGGGTGGTTTTCGGACCGAAGCCGCGCGATTTCAGCAAAAAAGTTTCCCGGAAAACCCGCGCGCTCGCGTTGCGCAAGGCCTTGAGCGAACGCCTCAAGGCCGGTGACATCGTGGTCGTTGACGATTTGAAATTGAATTCGCCGAAGACGAAGGAATTTGTCGGCGTGATTTCCGCGCTGGAATTGAAAGGCACGACGCTCGTCGTTTCATCCGGCATTGATAAAAATCTGACGCTCGCCTCGCGCAACCTTGAAAAAGTCGCGTTGACGACCAGCGATTCACTGAACACCTACGACGTGCTTCGTCCCGACAAGCTGCTGTTCACGAAGAGCGCGTTTGAAAAAGTCGAAGCCCGGCTTGCCAATGATTGATGGCGCGGCCAGTCCAACAATTTAACCTTTCACGATTCAACGAACCATGAACGTTTTCGAAATCATCAAGACCGTCCGCCTGACGGAAAAAGGCACGCGCCAGAGTGAAAAGTTCAACCAATACACCGTCGTGGCCGACCGCCTCGCGACTAAGCCGCAGATCCGGCAGGCCGTGCAGGAACTGTTCAAGGTCAAGGTCGTCAAGATCAACACGCTCAATGTGCGCGGCAAAGCCCGCCGCAAGCGCACGGTGCAGGCCGGCAAGGCGCCCGACTGGAAAAAGGCCATCGTCACGTTGAAAGACGGCGACAAGATTGTTTTGACCTGAAATCTTTTGGAACTTGCCAGGCGCGAAGTGAGATCCACTTCGCGTTTTTTCGTTTTGGGTTGGACAGTTTTTGGCATCCGTCTGAACGGCCGCGCCGGGTTTCCCGCACCACCGCGTTCATGAAACGGTAGGGATGCGTTCCACCGCACTGGTGTCCAGTTAAGGAGGGCGATAAATGCGCAAAGGGGTTGGTTTGATTGGGGTTTTATGCACATGGGGGGTGTGTTTGATTCCCAGTTCAGTTTGAAATCAAACACGTGAGTTCCTTAGGAAAATCGCATACTTATAGTGACTATAAGGCGTTAACTGGACACGAGTGCGTTCCACCGCGTCCCACAAATTTATGCTGGATTCGGCAAAACTTCTCAAACCTATTCAATTTCTTCTCAAACCGGCTGCGTTTTTACTCTCACGAACCGGTGCCTGCAACTTTTTTGCGCGCGGCAGTTTCGATTCCCAAAATCAAACCCAGACAAACTGCTGACGGAGGGCAAATGGCCCAAAGTAACGCCGCCAGCCAATGGCCGAAGGGGAATTCGTGGCCCGTCAGAAAGAAGTGGGCAAATATCGAGGACCAAATGATCATCGGCACGACTCCCGAAATAAAACCAATGGCAAGCCTGGTTCGCCGGGCACGGATGACCGGAAAAATTCGATGGCTCAATCGCCCGACGGCAGTGACGAGCAGAATGGACGTGGCAATCGCAGCCAGGCCGCACATTCGCTGGCCGAAGGTCATTTCTGAATTGAAGAGAACGGCTCCGATTACGATCAACTGAAGCAAACCCAGGATGGCCCCTGACCAGATTTGCCCTTCTTTCCACTTGCGCTCTTCCTCTCTTGCTTCAACTTTCTTGAATTCGTTTTGGACCACCTGCGCCGGTCCGATTTTTTGAACGGCTGCCTTGAATGCTTCCGCTTCGCTCAGTCCCGATTTCGTCTGCCGCTCGATTTCGTCGCGCAGATGAATTTCCAGTTCCTCCAGCGGCGCGGGCGTTTTGATGCCGGCGGTCAGCATCTGCCGCCGCCATTCCGAAATTGCCTGGTCGGGGTTGAACATAGTTTCACTCATGCTTTGCGCTTTGCAGCGAGAAAGCTGCGTTTGGAAGCCAGAAAACCGATGCCAGCTCCGTCAAACACCAGGATCAGGCCCAGGCACAACATGACTTCGTCCATGGCTTCTGCGTGCAGGTGTAGAAATACCGCCGAACATAACATGAGCAGACCAGTCAAAATGGTGATGATTCCTGCGGCAATCGCACTGATTCTTTTTCTTTTGATCGTCAGCCGGTTTGCCTTTTGAAATTCCCGCTTAAGCACATCGGGTTGACCAATTTTTTGCGCGGCGGCTTTGAAAGCCTCCTGTTCGTTAAGCCCTGATTTAAGCTGCCGCTCAGTTTCCTCGCGCAAATGGATTTCCAATTCCTCCAGCGGCACGGGAGTTTTGATTCCGGCGGCGAGCATCTGCCGCCGCCATTCTGAAATTGCTTGGTCGAGGTTGAACATATGGCTCCTTCCGTTTTACGGACTTGTCGCGGGCTGCTGGCTCTCGCTTTTATCAATCACCATGAATGCTGTTGCCGGCAACAGCATCATTGGCACAAGCGCCCACAAAACGGCCGCCAGCAATTGCCCTTGCGTGAAGTCGCACCGGGGCAAAATAAAACAGGCAAAAGCGAACATCCAACCCATGCCCGAAACGCCCCCGATAACCCCAATTGCGGACTGGGCGGCTTTACCGGGGATGACCGGGAAAAACCGGGGCAGGATGCGCCAGACGATATAAAGCGACAAAAGCAAGGTTGCCACCGACGCAAAGCCCGACAACCGTTCGTTGAAAGCCAGATCGTTTTTTAACAGCAGGCAGGTAATGACCAATGAATAAAAACCGAAAATCAGGACGGAAAGAATCTTGGCGGCTTGTTTTTGCCGTTGCATTTTGTCGGCCGGTTGAATTTTCTGGAATTCCTGCTTCAGCAGGTTCGTCTGTCCAATTTTCCCGGCGGCAATCGCAAAAGCTTTTTGTTCGCTCAATCCCGATTCCATCTGCCGCTCGATTTCCTCGCGCAAATGGATTTCCAGTTCCTCCAGCGGCACCGGCGTTTTGATTCCGGCGGTCAGCATCTGCCGCCGCCATTCCGCGATGGATTGTTCGAGGTTAAACATGTTATGCTTTGCTTTTTTTGTAGTTTAATGGGCAGAATATCAAGCCTGCGCCAATGAAGGCCAGCGCGTTGCCAAACACCAACGATAAAACCCAGGCATTGATTGTTGGATCTACAGTCCGGAGTTGGGTCGCAGCGGGTATGCTAAGCGCCATCCCGCCCAATATAATGACGATTCCGGCGCTGATTTTTACGATTTTTTTCATGATTATTCTTTCGATTTTGTTGAACTCTCTCTTGAGCATTTTAGGTTGACCAATTTGTTGAATGGAAATCTCAAATGCCTGCTGCGGGCTTGTGCCTGATTTCAATTGCCGCTCGATTTCGTCGCGCAGATGAATTTCCAGTTCCTCCAGCGGCGCGGGCGTTTTGATGCCGGCGGCGAGCATCTGTCGCCGCCACTCCGCGATTGATTGTTCGAGGTCAAACATGTTGCTCCTTTCTCAAACCGGCCAAAACGGAATGAACGAGCGACCATTGTTCATGGTGTTTGGCCATCGCCGCTTTGCCGTCTTTCTTGAGCGAGTAGTATTTCCGCTTCCGCCCGGTCTCGCTTTCCGCCCAGCGTGACTTGATCAAGCCCCGGTGCTCCATCCGGTGCAATACCGGGTAAAGCATCCCGTCCGTCCAGGCTATTTTGTCACCCGAAAGCCGCTTCACTTCCTGGATCAGGGCATAGCCGTAACTCTCGCCGTCGGCCAGCAGCGATAAAATCAACGGCTCGGTCGAGGCTGCCACCAGTTCCTTGTTTATCATAGCGACACAATACATTGCAAGACGATGTATGTCAAGTGGGGAAAAATGAAAAAAAGGGCGACTCTCTGGAAATCCAAAGATTCGCCCCGGCAACCCGGCATTATTTGTTACACGGCACAATATCCCTTGTGCCGAGCTCGGCATAAGGGACATTTCTTTGCCTAAAATCGCGCCAGCATCAGCCGCGCTTGACGGGCAGAAATAATTAGAATACACCAACAGCATGATAAACCGCAAAAGTGCGGTCTAGCTTGTTAAGCAATTTCATACCATGACCATGCTCGGTACTTTTTGGGTGAAGCAACCGGATGCGATTTCTTCGCAGTCGGCTGAAAACGATTTCATGGGCAAAAAGTGAAACCCATTCCTTGGCCTCGGTGAAGTCCCGGTCGGTCCCGCCCACCAGTTCATGTTTTCCGTCCGACTGTTTAATCAGCAAGGCATTACCGAATCGGTTGACAATTTTGCCCGTGTTTATGACGCAATTTATTTTCATACGCCGGAGCATAATGCGGAGGGTTGGACATTGGCTGTCCCTGTGAATAACTTTTTTCAACTTGTTTGCTTGGGAAAATCGTCCGGCAAAATAAAGTAGGCGGTGCGACATGAGCCGCAACAATCGCATCCTGCATATTGATGGCGACAGTTTCTTCGCCAGTTGTGAAATCGCGTTGAATCCCAGGTTGCAGGAGCGCGCCGTGTGGGTCGGCGGCGGACGGCGCGGTGATGGCATTGTCATTGCCGCAAACCGGCTCGCAAAAAAATTCGGCATCAAAACCGGCATGGCGTGTTTCGAGGCGAAACGGCTTTGTCCTCGCGGTGTGTTGTGCAAACCGCACTACGACGCCTACCGTGACCTTTCGCAAAAAATGTTTCGCATCCTCGAAGAGTACTCGCCCACGCTCGTGCCAATCTCCATTGACGAAGGGTTTCTCGATTGCACCACGATGGACAAATACGTCTGGCAGCACACGACGCCGATGGATTACATGAAGCAAATCGGCGACCGCATCCGCAGGGAAGTCGGATTGCCGGTGTCCGGCGGATTGGCAAGTTCATCGCGGCTGGCAAAGTTGGCGACCGACGCGGCCAAGCCCGGCTTCATTGAAATTCCAGCCGGAGCGGAAAAGGAATTTTTGAAAGACCGCTCTGTGCGCGAACTTTCCGGCGTTGCCAAAAACCGTGAGCGCGCATTGGCTGCTTTGGGCGCAAGCACATTTGGCGATGTGGCGAATCTGCCTTCAATGTTGCTCAAACAAAAATTTGGCATTTGGGGACAGCAACTTTGGCTTTTCTCAAATGGCAAATGGAATGAGCCGTTGCTGCTTGAAGTCAAAGACCGCGCCAGCATTTCGAGTAACACGACTTTGCCCTACGACGAGCCGGATTATGAGGCGGCGCTCACGTTCGTTTTCAGCGAGGCAACGCGGCTGGTCGGCCAGTTGCGCCGCGAGCAATTGCGGTCGCGCGAGCTGTCGCTGACGATCCGTTTCAACGATTTCAGCGAGGCCGGCGGCAGCCATCGCTTTCGCGAACCGCAGTTTTTGAATTCAACCTTCAACACGGCGCTGGCGGAAATTTTTCGCGGCATCATGGGCGGGCAATTCAAACCCGTGCGGCAGATCCGCATCGCGTTCTGGAATCTCGCGCGGCTGGACACGCAGCCGACGCTGTGGGGACGCACCGACGCCGAACGCTGGGGCGCGCTCGACGCTGCGGCGCATAAATTAAATTCGCAATTTGGCCGGACGAGTTTGATGACCGGCGCGCAACTGGCCTTGCGCGGGCTGGAGGACGCGTTCAAAAATCCGAAGGCGAAATGCCCGTTCGTGCCGCAGCGCGAAATGGTGAAAAAACTCTGGGGCACGGACGCCGACCCGCTCGCGCACAAGGGCGACTGGGAGAAACGTCTGGCCAAAGCCAGCAAACAGTCCCAGTTCCGGCATTGACACGCATAACGCCGAGCGTTATGGTTGTCACAGATGATAAGCAGCTTTGCCTGCCACGAAACTGAAAAGCTGTTCAACGACGAATCTTCGCGGCGGTTGCCGGTGCAGATTCAGCGCGTGGCTCGGCGGAAATTGCTGGTGCTGCATCAGGCGCGCAGCCTGAATGATTTGCGTGTGCCGTATGGCAACCACCTGGAAGCGTTGAAAGACGACCGCAAGGGGCAACACAGCATCCGCGTGAACGATCAGTGGCGGATTTGCTTCCGCTGGCACGGTCAAGATGCGTTGGACGTGCAAATTGTAGATTACCATTGAAAATTATGAAAACGAACAAACTGACGCCGATACATCCGGGGGAAATTCTCCGTGAAGAATTTATGCTGCCCCGTGGCCTGTCGCAAAACGCGCTGGCGCGGGCGTTGAACGTCCCGCCGCGCCGGATCAATGAGATCGTCCTGGAAAAACGCGGCATCACGGCGGACACCGCCTTGCGGCTGGCGCGGTATTTTGGCACCAGCGCGGAAATGTGGACGGGCTTGCAGGCCGATTACGATTTGCGTCTGGTGCGTTGCGAAAAACAGAAACAAATCGAACACGATGTTGAGCCGATGATTTTGCAACCGGCACTGGCGTGAAGCGATTGGGAGAAACGCCTGGCCAAAGTCAGCAAACAGTCCCAGTTCCGGCATTGAAATTGAAATTGAAAATAATTTTTGTCTCCTAATTTTCAAAACATTTGGCAAAATCACGTCATGGCGAAACGGAAAAAAACTTCTCCCACAGAAATGCGGAAGCTCATCAGCTCGATGCGCGGCAGCGTAAAGCCAAAGCCGGGCGAAAAATCTGGTCTGGAAATTTTGATGGAAGAACGCGCGAAAGACAAAATTCACGAAGAAGAAAAAACTCAGCGTTGGCTTGGTGGTCGGCAGCAGCAGTTCGTGTGATTTCTTCCGGTTGGCCTTCCTCTCAACCTGGCTGATAGTCCATAGACTTTTCATCCGTTTCGGCTTGGACTATGAGTCATGCCGAAACGTGATTCTGTCCTCGCCAAACTCGGGCTGAACGTCCGCAAACGACGCGAAGCCCGCGAACTCACCCAGGAAACTCTTGCCGAACGCGCCAGCCTCGATCCGACTTACATCAGCGGCATCGAACGTGGCCTGCGTAATCCGGGAATCAAAAATGTCACCCGGCTTGCCAAGGCACTTGGTCTCACCACGGCGGAGTTGTGCAAAGGAGTGGACGTGTGAGCGGAAAGGGCAAAAAATCCAAAGCGGTTGTGCTGCGCGAAGAGTCGCCACCTTATCACGTCAACGGCAATGGTCATCATCACAAACTCCGTTTTATAGATTTATTCTGCGGCATTGGCGGATTCCGTATCGCGTTTGAGCGCGCTAGTTGTGAATGCGTTTTTTCTTCGGATTGGAACGAGAAGGCGCAGGAAACCTACGCTGCGAATTTTGGCGAGAAGCCGCATGGCGACATTCATTCTGTAGCCGTCGCCGACATTCCGCAGCATGACATTCTTTGTGCGGGATTTCCCTGCCAGCCGTTCAGCATCGCGGGTGTCTCAAAAAAATTGAGCCTCGGCAAAGCGCACGGCTTTGATGACAAGGAACAGGGCAACCTTTTCTTCACGCTCGCCGACATCATAGATTTTCACCAACCCAAAGTGTTTGTGCTGGAGAATGTTAAAAACCTCAAAAGCCATGACCAAGGCCGCACATTTCAAATCATTTACGACACGCTGACCAACGCGCTTGGCTACACCGTTTATCACAAGATTATTGACGCGCAAAGCGTCGTGCCGCAGCACCGCGAACGAATCTTTCTCGTCGGTTTCAAGGAACGGCGCGGGTTTGAATTTCCACAATTTCCTGCGGAAGGCCCGAAGCTCAATTCCATTTTTGAAAAAAACGTGCCGGAGAAATACACGCTGACCGACCATCTCTGGAAATACCTGCAAGACTACGCCGCAAAACATCGCGCCGCAGGAAACGGTTTTGGTTTTGGCCTGAAGGATGGAAATCAAATTGCGCGAACCTTGAGCGCCAGATACTACAAAGACGGCTCGGAGATTCTCATTTCTCAAGGAACAGCAAAAAATCCGCGTCGGCTGACGCCGCGCGAATGTGCGAGGCTCATGGGTTATCCAGCCAATTTCAAAATTCCTGTTTCTGACACACAAGCCTATAAACAGTTCGGAAATTCCGTTGTTATGCCGGTTGTCGAGCGCATTGCAAAGGCGGTTGTCAAAACGCTGAACACTCCGGCGGATGAACGCCCCGAACTCGTGCTCGTGGGCAATGACAAGGAAAATGGGGAGGTGGCAACGCGAACCCCCGTCCCGGTCAGCTATTTCAAAAAACGGCGAAAAACAAAGGCGTGACGTGTGAATCTGACCCAGCTCAAGACATTGTTTGTTCAGGCTGGCTGCGTGACGCTTTATGCAAAGCCTCTGGCTGAAAACGACAACTCAAAGAATCAGGTTTATTTTGGTCCGGGCTTTCAGGCTCTGAATCTTTTTCCAAACGCGGGCATTGTCCCCGACAGCAGCACGAAGAATCCGATTTTCAAGGCCAGACTGCGCTTTGGCTGGCTTCTGCCAAACGGGCAGGTTGCGGATGCACCCAGCGCACAGTTGATTCTCTATCCGCAATATCCCGAAGTCCGTTTCTCCGGCTTTCTGAAGGGCTGCAAGGTTGCGCCATCCGATTTGATGGCTGGCAGAGTCAAAGGGCGTCTGCTGTTCATCGGCGTGACCTCTGACCGGCGCATTCTGGGATTTGTGGTCGGTTCAGGTTCGGAGATTGCGGCAGAGTTTCAAGCCTTGGGGCTTGCGCCAGCCCTCGGCGTGTTCGCCGAAGTGAAACTCCCCCGAATTCCCGGCGGCGAGGACGCTAGGGAAAGATTGCTCGCCGAGTTGAAGCGCATCCATGACCTGGGCTGGATTGATTCAAAGCAGCTTGATTCAAGCGGCAGGCTGAAACCGTGCCTCGCGCAAAACTGCGGGGGATTCACGTTGGAGGCGGAATTCGGAATTCCAAAAAACAGCCAGTCCGAACCTGACTTTCTGGGGTGGGAAATCAAACAGCACGTTGTAGCCAATTTTGACCGCCCCGATTCCAGTGCCGCCATCACGCTCATGACGCCGGAACCAAACAGGGGATTTTACAAAGAACACGGCATGGCTGATTTTGTTCGGAAGTTCGGTTATCCCGACAAAAAGGGACGCGAAGACCGTCTTAATTTCGGCGGCGTCCACCGGGTTGGCGAGCGCCATACAACCACCCGGCTTATGCTGACAACGCAGGGCTATGACGTGGCTCACAGCAAGATCACAGATGCCGAAGGCTGCATTGCCCTTGTCAGTGAATCGGGGGAAATGGCGGCTGGCTGGGCTTTCAGCGGACTGTTTGAACACTGGTCGCGCAAGCACAACAAGGCCGCTTATGTGCCGTCACAATGCCGGATCGAACCGCAACGCCAATATGCCTACGGCCACAAGGTGAGACTCGCACAGGGGACGGATTCGTTGCGGTTGCTCAATGCACTCGCATCCGGCACGGTATATTATGATCCGGGCATAAAACTGGAAGGGGCGTCATCCGACAGCCCGCATTCCAAACCCCGCAGCCAGTTTCGCATCGCGTCGAAAAACATCGGTGCAATCTACGAAGCCGTTGAATTGGTGGAACTGTAATTTTTTCCTGGTCAACGAAGGCAAACCTGGTAGAAAAGTGGGGTATGCAAAACCAAATCTATGTTCCAAATTCGATGCGTGAAGCAGGCCGTCAGGTGAGGCTCGCCGTCGCGCACCCGCTCGAACAATTGTCGCATGAGCAGTTTGTTCGTGCCTGGTCAGTCGTTGCCTATCTATTTCCCGGTTTGCATCCCGACGGCTACGAAGATGCGAACAGTGGCTGGCCGCGCATATTAAAATATTTTGCTGCCGAAGCGTGGCGTCGGACTGATTCGAGCGAACTGGCGGATGAAGAATTATATTGCTGCGACGCGCAATGGTGCGGGCTTTACGACCGTATGCACACGCATGAACCGGATGAAATGGAACGGCGGCTCGCACTGGCGGTTGATTTTGGCGAGGGATCAAATGGCTGATGTGTTTTCCAGAAAAAAACGTTCCGAAGTCATGTCGCGCCGCCGCCACTCACCGCGCCTATACCATCGAAACGCTTGCCGCCGGCGTCGCCGCTAGGGTCAATGGTTTGATCCGCAAATCCAGGCAGCAAAAAACTACAGATGCAGGTTGCAACCACGATTAAGATTTGCATGGTTTGGACAGTATTTTAAAACAACACCAGTTAGTCATGTCGTGAAAATTGGCGATTAAAATTCCGTCATTCTGATTTCATGGCATTGGCGGTCCAAGCCTGACACGGTAGAAGCGATCCAAATCTGTCGCGTTTGTGTTTGTAAACCACATAATGCCATTTGTCGTGGTGTTGGTCCAGACAGGCGTCCAACTCGCAAGGTTTGTGGACGTCTCCAACACATAATTCTGTCCATTTTGCCCTTGGAATGAAAAGCTGAACTGTCCGCCAACCTGCGGCGCTGACACTTGAACATCAAGCGGCTTAACCACAATCTCGATGGTTGCGGAGGAATTGTTGGTCGCTCCAGAATTATCCGTGACCACCGCCGTAAGATTATAAATGGCCGGAATGACATTGCTCCAGACCAAGCTGAACTCATTGGCGAAGCCGGTGGCTATATTCCCCAGTAAATTGGGGCCATTGAAAAACGCCACATTCGTCACGATGCCATCAGCATCACTAGCTGAGGCGGTCAAAGTAATTGTCTGTGGTTGGATGAACAATGTGTTGTTGGTTGGTAATAACCAGCTGACCACAGGCGCCACGTTGGTGAGAAAACTGGCGGTAACATTGTCCAGCAAAGACTGGTTAAGCACGGCGTTGTTGTGAGCGCACACAGCCAGGCCCACATATGCACCCGTGCCGCTCATGGGAATGTTCGTGGCCGTGCCGATCTGGTTCCAAGTGTATCCATCAGGCGACCAATAGGCACAAAACATGGTATTGGTGCGTGTCAAACGAACCCAGTTCGGCGCGGTCTGTCCGGCAACGCTGGCGACATAAGTCGAACCGCCGGTGTTGGTGCGGAAAAGAAACTCGATTCCGGCACTCGGCTCCACATCCACAAGCGCCTGGACGGAATTTGCGGCAAGCGATGCGCGGATCATCACGGCAGCCTTGGCGTTGCCGGAGGTGTTTTGCACGCTCAAAACCCGGGCGCGAATGTCGCAGTTCGTGCTGGACGGCACGTAAATATAAACAAACTGAAATGCGTCGTTGGTCCCCCAGATGTCGGCGCCGGATCCGGAGACGGTGAACTGTCCGTTGCAGTGGGTGGCATTGCCTGGCAAGCCCACCGCGCCAATATCGGCGCTCGTAAACTGTGACGGGAGCGGACCTGGAACATAGGCGTTGGCTTCTGGGGAGTTAAGACTTTCACTGCCGGCGTTGGTGATGGTGACTACATAATAATAATTCTGGCAGGCCGCCGCGCTGGCGTCGGTGAAATTGGTGGCGGCCAGCGATGAGGCAATCGTGGAGTAAGGTCCGCCAGTAACAAAAGAACGCTTTAGGTTGTAATTGGAACCGGGTGAGCCAATCCAGCTGACAACAATCTGACCGTTGGTGGCGGCAGCCGTTACGCTGGCGATAATCGCCGCCGGCGTGGCGCTGACTTCCGTCGAATATGGACTGGGGCTGCTTCCATTGGCGGTGACGATATAATAATACGTTGTCAGGTTGGTAACGGTGTTGTCGGTATAACCCAGATTTACGCCTCCGATGTTCCCGGCGACAAGTATGTAAGGACCGCCGCTGGTCGTAGCCCGCCAAAGATTGTAAGTAATAGCGCCCGGCACGATGTCCCAATTGACCGTCACCTGTGCGTTCCCTCCCACGGCGTTTACTCCCATGGGAGCGTCCGGCGGCGACAGGGTGTTCGCCTTCGTGATGGTGACGTTGGTCGAGGTCAAACCGGGGGAAGCCACTGTCAAAGAAATCGAGCCGGGTTGAGTCGTTGACTGGACGATGACTTCAGCCAGGCCGTTGAACACCGCGCGCTGATTGCTGCCCTTGTCCGCTTCATGCGAACTGGGGTTGCCATTGCCGACCCCAAGAATGGCACCACCGGCACTGATCGAAAAATTGATTTCATTGGTCGCGGTCGGCACAATGTTTCCCTGCGCGTCCAGGACGGCCACCGTTACCACCGAAACATCGCGACCATCATCCATGATGGTTCTGCGGTCCGGCCAGAGCGCGATCTGCGCGGGCACGCTCGTGGTGACCACAGTGTTGGTGATGACGGCAATGCCATAGTTGTAGCCGATGGCCTGAAGCGTTCCGGCGGTGAAACCTACATTGTCCCATTCGACATGGCTTTGAGTATTGAGCAATTGCCGTCCCAAACTGACGCCGTTGGTGAACAACTCCACCGCCTGGCAATTGCCGAAGGCCCAGATGTTGATGGGCTGTCCCAGCGCGAACCAGTTCCAGTGCGGGAAGATGTGCAGCACGGGCTTGAGCGTCCAGTTGGCCTGGTAATAATAGAAGTTGTCCTTTGGAAAACCGCAGGTGTCCAGCGTGCCAAAATGCGAGTTGATGCACGGCCAACCGTAGGGCGTCGGCTCGCCGCGATAATCAAAGCCCGTCCAGGAAAATCCGCCAGATGACCATGGCCGGGCATCGTAATAAGACCACCAAGCTTCGGCCGTCTCGCCCCAGTTTACCGCACTATTCTCAATGTCATAACCCCAGACATAGCCGTTCACCGTATCATTCGTATAAATTCCACGATCGCTGACCAAGCTGGACGTTTCCGTGCCGATGATGGGCCAGCCCGGATTGCCGGAATGGAACGTATCCTGTTGGCCCAACTGATAATTGAAGCCATTGACATCCAAAACCGAGCTAAAGCCACTGCCCCAGGAATTCAGGGCGGCGGTGCATAAGCGCGTGGAGTCCATTGAATGCACCACGTTCTGCATCACCTGAATGATCGAAGCGCCGGTGGCCGTGCCCTGGAGGGGTTCCTCATTGCACAGCGACCACAAGAACACCGAGGGATGATTCCGGTCGCGGCGGATTTGACGGCTCAATTCGCTCAACGGCTCCGCGTCGGTCCCCAGCCGGCGATTTTCATCCAGCACCAACATGCCCAACTGGTCGCAGGCGTCGAGCAATTCCTTCGTCGGCTCGTTGTGCGAGGTGCGATAGGCGTTGCAGCCCATCTCCTTCAACCGTTCGATGCGGTAAAACTGCAGGCGGTCCGGCAGCGCTGAACCCACGCCGGCCATGTCCTGGTGGTTGCACATACCCTGAATCCAAACGTGCTGGCCATTGATGAAAACGCCGTTGGTGGAATCAATCGAAACCGTCCGCACGCCAAACGGTGTGTGGTCAATGTCCGCGATGGCGTTCTGGTTGCTGACGGTGGTTTGCAGGTTGTAAAGATACGGCGTCTCCAGCGACCACAAATTGGCATTCGCCAGCACCACCATTTGCGTCACTACCAAATCCTGTCCGGCCGGCACGCTCACCGGCGAAGTGACGGTGGCAACCGGATTGCGGTTGGCATCCAGAATCGTTGAAGTCAAGCTGCCGTTGACGGTCGCCGTCCCGCTTTCGTTGGTGACGTCGGTCTGCACGGTGAGGATGGCATTGGAACCCACGAGCGAAGTGGTGGCCACAAACGTCCCCCATTCCGCGACGTGAACAGGATTTTCCGTCGTCAGCCAGACGTGCCGGTAAATGCCCGCGCCTTCATAAAACCAGCCTTCAAACCGGCTGGCATCCACCCGCACCACCAGCACGTTCGTCCCGCCGGGATTGATGTAGGGCGTCACGTCAAAATTAAAACTGGAGTAGCCACTGACGTTCCGGTCTAGGATGTGCCCGTTCAACCACACCAGGCAATTGCGATAAACGCCGCCAAATTCCAGCCATAGCGCCTGGCCGGCGTCGCTGGCGGGCAGCGTGAACGTGTGACGATACCAGGCAATCGTGTTCGGACTGGTGTATCCGGACATTCCGGCTTTGAAACCATGCCCGCCGTCCGCGCTGGAACTGAACGGCAATTCCACCACCCAATCATGCGGCAGGTCCAACAATCGCCAGCCGCTGTCGTCGTAATTGGTCTGCACGAAGGAAACATTCTCCCCGGCGTGCGTAGCGATGGGATCAATCCGAATAGTCTCCATGTAGCTTTCGGAACTGGTATTAGTTGCCGAACCCACTTCACTTGCATCAAGCTTGGCCAGATCGGCGATTTCAGGATAATAGGTGACGTTGGTGGTGACATCTGCCGGATCACCCAGTTGAAACCGCCAGCCAGTGTCCAATGAAATTCGCTGGCGCGGAGAAGCCGTGAAACTGACCAGCGTGTTAGTAGCAATTGTATTGGGCGGGATGGCTTGGTCGCGGATGCCATTGATGACGAGCGTGTAGTTGCTGCCATAAGTCAACGGCGCGGTGGTGAGGATGACCGTGGTGCTGTTCGCCAACAACGCCGCACCGCTGATGGTGGAACCATTGGTCAAAGCGTAGTTCGCAATCGTGGTTGCGCTGGCCGTTTCCAGCACCTTGGAAAAATCCACTTCCAAGTTCGTGGCGCCAAGGCTGAAGGCGCTCAAAACCACCGGCGGATTCGTGTCGAGCGTCACAGCCAGCACGACCGGCGCGCTGGTCGCCGCGCCATAATTGTTGGTCAATATCAATTGATACGAACCGGTATTGGTGACCGCCGCGTTCAGCACGAGCGTATTCGTATTGGCTCCGAAGATATTGGTGAATCCGCCGCCGCTGTTGAACTGCCATTGCAGGTAAAGAGGCTGCGCGCCCGTCACACCGGCCGCGAACGTCACAAGCGTCCCGGAAAACACATTGTTCGTGGGCGACACGGTGAACTGGTTGATGCTCGGCACCAAAGCAGGCGTCAGACCCACGTCGAACACTGCGTCAAATCCGTGACTGCTGCCAAACGTAATCGCTCCGCCGGACGTGGGGAAAAGTCCGATCTCGCCGCCCGTATATGGATTTCCGCTGGCGACCGCGAGCGCCTCCCAACCGCTGTCCGAATTAACGCGGCCGAACGACCAGGCATAAGTTGAATTCACCGCCAATGTCACGGACAAGCCGCTCCATTGCAGCCAGTCGCCGTCGTTGAAGCTGACGTTGCCCGAGGTGTAGGATTGCAGCAGGGTTGCGTTGCCGGCCGAGACGGAATAAAGGTGGAGGTAATACGGCTGGGGCGTGCCGATGCCGCTGTCGGAACCCAGCCCGGCGGTCATAAACGACACGGACGACAAGTTGTATCCCGCCGAGTTGGTTCCCGTGATGAACGTCTGGCCCGGTTCACCGGCGTCGTGGACGCTCTGATTGTCGGTGTAGTAATTCAAGCCATCTGGAGCCGTCTGATTTCCCGAAGTGTTTAATTGGAAAATATCATTGAGTCCGGGCATTGGGGCAACAGTTCCCAAGTCCTGAAGAGTTTGTCCGTGAACGATGCCGCTCAACAAGCAGATCATGACCGACAATCCCATGATAGTTGTGAACCGGGAAACGGCATTTCCTGCAATTAAAAGTGCGCCATGGAAAACAGGATAATATGTTATAAATTTCATTGCCAATAGATCGGTATTTTGTCCGTTGTAAATATCGTCGGCTCTGGAGTAGCGGCGCCAATTGCGTTAACCAGCAAATTGTAAAAGCAAGATAGCTTTTTTCACATTTTATCCAGGCCCGGCCATTTCGCAGACATGTATATCTTTGGTAACGGATGATACATAAACGTCGTCAATATCCCCGGTAACAAGACTCCCTTCACACTGAAGCTTGACGTTGCCAAGCAACATCCGAAATCAACAAACCTGAACCGTTCAGTTGCTACAATTAACGGCCATCCGAACTTTTTTGATTCCAGAAAAGCAGATTTACCGAAGGAATGGACATCTCATTAGTGTAAGCCAACGGTGTTGAGTATTGGGCGTTTCCAGCGATGGCCAATAAATTTCCACCCTTGACATGCAAGTTGCCGAGACCTTCTGCGGCGGTGCTGGGGTAGCGAGGATCAGGCCCTGGGAAGTTAGATCCATCATTGTAACAACCCTGGTCTAGATTCTGATCGGGCTCCCACATAAGCCAGCTTAGTGGGTTGACTTGCGAAGCTTTCGTGGTTGAATATCCATATTGAGCATTCGCCCCCATTGGACCGCTCTTTGGGAAAAAACATGCCGATCCATTCATTACATAGGTGGACAACGTGTTCTGCCGCTTCGCCCAGTTGCCACTTAGGGACGGTTTCAAATCATCGGGGCAAATAAAAACATCGGCATTTGGAACATATTGCCAAAACGCAGATTGGGTAAGGTAATGCATACGGTTTTGGATCCAGCCGCTGACCACTGCGGGATTAGCACCTCCGACAACCGATATTACCGGAATTCCCTGGCAAGTGCCATTGAAGAGCCAGCCAGCCGGGCAAGGCGGCGAGGCGTCTGTGCCCCAGTTTGGCCATACTAAACTGTCGTCGCTGTCCGTGCTATACATATTGGACGCCAGACCTAATTGTTTCAAATTACTAAGACATTTTGTCCGCGTGGCCTTTTCTTTCGCGCTTGCCAAGGCCGGCAGGATCAATGCGGCGAGAATGGCAATAATAGCAATTACCACTAATAACTCAATCAACGTGAAACCGTAAATTCGGACATTATGGTCTTTGCTTGAATTCATGTTCATTTGTCAACGCTTGTTCATATCAAATTAAAATCCCGTGGATTCAAGGGAAACAGTGGCGTGCGTTCCCCCAACGCACGCCACTCAAACACCTTCCCCCCATTTCCAATAACTATTACTATTTATTGCTTTAAAACCCGGAAGAATTGCCTAGAACCTGTCGGAGTGAACGTGTAGGGCGACGAAGATGCATTCGTCGTCCATGACCCATTCACCGACGAGGCCTGCTCCAGAAGGCCTCCTGTCCATTGCACTTGCAACTGACTGCCGGCAGCTTTCGAGATGGATAATGTAACCGGGGCCGTTGCCAAACTTAAGCCCAGATCAAAAGTGCCGTTCCAACCGCTGGCGCTGCTGTAATTCACTGCACCAGAAGTTGTTGGCAGCACGGCAACCTGACCACCAGTATAGAAGGCGGTGGGGTAGTTGCTGTCGCCTACGAGGTTGACATAGCCTGCGCCTCCTGGGATATTGGCGAAAGCATAAGCATATGCGGTGTTTGGCTTCAAGTTTACTGCCAAACCGGTCATCTGCAACCAGTGCCCCTCGCTGACTCCCAAGGTGATCACAAAATTAGTTTGCGAAGTGATGGTTTCCTCCAACTGGGCATATTGACCACCACCTTGCGTGTTATAAACACTGTAAATGAAGAGTTGATACGGTTGACCACCCGCTGGCCAGCTGGAATAAGCATCATCGGTCCCAAGTTGAACAGCAGCTGTATTAAGCACATAACCGTTGGGATTACTGCCGGTGGTGAAAGTGTCCCCGGGCGGCTGACCGTTATTAATGTAATAGTTCAACCCTGGAGGCGTATCAGCATAACCGCCAACGATGCCATTTGTCTGTGCAATGTCATAGGTTCCTGGCGTTGGAGCATTGGCACCAATGTCTGTCAGAATTCCGTTTGCGGTGGTTGAGGTCATTACCAACACCGGCACCGAGACGACCGGACTAGTGGCGGTGTTCAATGAATTCGAAACTATGACTTGATAAGCGTAAATTCCTGGGTTCCATCCAGTGGTATTTAATACCAGATTTGAGATGTCATTTCCAGGTATGTTTGTCATGGCTCCACCGCTGCCACCATCGGTCAGCCAGAAATAGCTTAACGGCGAGGCGCCGGAAGCTGTTTCAGTAAGGGTGAATGGAGTGCCAGGCGCACCGCTGGCAGGCGAGGCCGTGATTGGTGAGGCGATGGCATTCGGAATCGGCTGTCCAACGGCTTGTAGTTGCAGATAAAACACCGCAGAATTATTGGTAGCCGGATTGGTCCCATCATAAGTTATGTTTTCACTGACCGGATCAACCAGGCAGAGCTGGCCACCCTGGTAATTATTCGTGGCGCTTGCATACAAGCCGCAATAGCTAAACACGTTCGGGTCATTTGCAAATGTATAAGCATAAACGGTGTTGGCTGCCATTTTCACATTCAGACCGCTCCATTGCAGCCAGTCACCTTTGGTAAATTGAAAGCTGCCATTGGTGTAACTCTGGATTATTTGGGCCAAACCACTGTTGGTGTTGATGGAATAAATATACAGGTAAAACGGCTGTGGCGAGCCACTACCCCCCTGGTTGGAGAATGGATCTGTCTGAAGCTGCACGGAGGTGAGTATGTAACCTTGTGCATTAGTGCCAGTAGTGAATGTCTGGCCAGGACTGGCAGAACTGTTGTCGTAGTAATTCAAACCATCGCCGCTGCCAGCAGCGCCATAGCCGTTGAGTTGGCTGATGCTGGGATAATAAATCGAAGATACATAGTTGGAACCATTGTCAAACAAGAAGGCGCCCACGGTCGGATAGGCGACATATATTTGAACAACGGAACTGGTGACCGTCGTTGATCCGTTGGCAACCACAACGTCGAAACTATAAGTCCCGATAGTTGACCCCACGTTTATGACGGCGTTTGAGGAGGTGACTCCGGGCATATTCGTTAAGGCACCGCCGCTGCCGCCATCGGTCTGCCATATAAAACTGAATGTACCCGCGCCCAGTACGGAACCGCAATCAATGGTTACAGACGTGTTCGTTGCAAAGGCGTTGACAGATAACGGATAAATGTTCCCGGGAGTTGCGACGCTTGGTGGATTGACAAGCAAGGAAGTGTTCTGACTCAAGCCAAGGCTAAAATCAGCCTGCCATGCAGGTGCCGCCGAAGAAAAGTTGACGTTTGTTCCGCCGGCGACTGGTATAGTCACGGCTTGATTGCTGATGTTTAAATTATTCACGTCCTCACCGCCAAGCTCCTCGTAGCCGGCTCCCCCATTGTAAATTGTATAGGCATATGCAGTATTGGGCGAAAGACCAGCACCGACCCCGGTAAACTGCAGCCAGTCACCTTCGAAGAATGTAAAAGGCTGTGAAGAATATGTTGTTATTAAAGTCGCGTTGGAATTCGCTGCATTGTAGGAGTAAATGTTCAAATACCAAGTCTGCGGCGTGGTTGTGATGCCACCGCCGCCGTTGCCGGCGGCCAGTACGGCCACTGAATTAAGAACATATCCCCCAGCAAAGCCGGAGGTGGTAAAAATTTCTCCGGCACAAACTTTTGAACCATTGCCGCCGTTTGAATAATAATTCAAACCCGCCACCTCCTGAACATCGGACTCATCGGTCATATAGATGTCATATGCGCCCGGTGTGGGCGGAGCTGTACCGATGTCCGTGAGGGTTACGCTTGCATGACTCAGGTTGACAAACAACATGGCAACTGCCGTAGCCAATACTGGTATTGAAGTCTTTTTCATAGGATATTATCTAAACATTTATGGGTTTACAATGTCTCCATCTTATCGCCGGCATCTCGCCACACTTAAATGCGTGTTCCGAAATTCACGCACTTTTAGAGCCGGACAATTAAACGGGAACTGTATTCACGATATCACAGACTCCGTCTGGGTCATGTCCCGTAAATTACCTACTGTTACAAAGCATTGGTGCCGTTGATTAAATCTATCGTTTAAGCTTTAACTGTAGTGGTTGAGGAATTCTCAACCATGGTTGTCACAAACAGATGGCAATCCGTAATCTGCCGGCGAATGTTAAATCCAGCCCAGGCAGGAGAATTTTGACAGACGTGGTCCTATGGTTGAACGGTATGGTGGCAAAATCTGCGGGCGGGCGCCGAAACCTTTACTCGATGTCGCCGTTTGTCGATGTGGGGGCGCGCATCAGGTCTCAACGCCGGTTCGCAGGATGGGAGTCGGTGAATGAGTAGTTGGTATATTTGGCCACTGCCTGCGCACGCGAACGAACATGAAGCTTTTCATAGATACGGCGGATATAAGTGTCCACTGTGCGAATGCTTATTTTTAATGCTTCGGCAATTTCTTTGTAAAGAAAGCCGCGCGCCAACATGGTGATCACTTCGCGTTCGCGCGGCGAGAGGTCGTCGTTCGCAACGGTTTGGGCCGCTAAATTTGGGAAGCACTGCGCGACGCGGCGGGCGATATAGCTGGTCATCGGCGAACCGCCGGCATGGACGTATTTGAGCGCGGCCAGCAATTCATCGTGCGCGGACTGTTTTAGCAGATAACCGGTTGCCCCAGCCTGAAGCGCATTGAAAATATGGTTGGAATCCTCATACACCGTGTGCATCACAAACTGCGTTTGCGGCATTTGAGGCTTTAGCTGGCGGACACATTCAACGCCGTTCATGCCCGGCAGCTTGATGTCCATCAACACCACGTTGGGTTTTTGTCTGGGTAATTTCTCCAGGCAGTCTTCCGCGTTGCCAAACTCGCTGACAAAATGGAAACCTTCAGCTTGGGCCAGCCAACGAGCCAGGATTTCCCGCGCGGGGGCATCGTCTTCTACGATGGAAACGCGAAGAGGAACTGGTTTTTCGGACGGTTGAGTCACAATTCGGACATTTGTTCGGTTTTAATATTACCTTTGCAAGGCGGGAGAAGATTGTCACGAGTTCTCACGACAATCACATCAAATCGCCCCGGCGACATCTTTCATTTTGCCACAGCATTCATCGGTATTGTCAATGTCACTTGCGTCCCTTTTCCTGGCCGGCTCAGGATTTCGCATTGACCGCCAATTTCCTGCAATCTTTGGCGCATGTTCACAAGCCCGTTGCGTTGTGGGCGCAGCTGAGAGGGTTCTGCCGGCAATTCAAACCCAAAACCGTTGTCAGCAATTTTAATCGTGACTGCTTCAGTCTCTAGAGCGAAGGAAATCTGCACCTCAGTCGCCATCGAATGTTTGAGAACATTGTGCAGCGACTCTTTGACTGCGAGAAATAAATTGTGCCTGATCTCGGCGGTCACAGGCCAGGTAGGAAGATATGTGGGGAATTCCAGACGACAACGGATGCCGGAATCGCCAAGCAATTCGAAAATAAGTTTGCCAAGGTAACTTGCCAGGCTGTCCAGCGTGTCGTGCTGCGGATCCACCGCCCAGACGATTTCATCCATCGCCCGCGTCAACTGCCTCGCGGTATTGCATATTTGATTCAGGTTGTTTTTTGTCTGCATAACGTTGTCCATCTCGCGCCGCGCCGACTGACTCATCAAATTGATGCGCGTCAGGCTCGCCCCGAGGTCGTCGTGAATATCCCTGGCAATCCGTGTGCGTTCGCGTTCGAGCGAGCGCTGGCGTTCGACAAGCTCCAGTTTTCGGCGCATCCGATGGCGCGTCCCATACCAGGCCCCGCCACCTGCCAGCATTGTCAGTCCCGCCAAGCCCAGCGCGCGAAACCAGATCGTCTGCCAGAAATGTGGTAATATCGTGAAAGCGAGTGATGCACCTGTTTCATTCCACACGCCGTCGTTATTGCAGGCAATGACGTGGAAGGTGTATTTGCCCGGCGGAATGTAATCGTAATTTGCGGCGCGACTTGTTCCCGCTTCGATCCAATCACTGTCCAACCCCTCGAGGCGATGCTTAAAGCGGACTTTTTCCGGCGCC